>Ga0351947_1055_pt1 | contig 13422 bp, 12 predicted proteins | sample BONcelT113001G13_FD_205815 | JGI IMG/M metagenome (GOLD analysis project Ga0351947, IMG submission 205815) | Enriched cells from coal bed in the Powder River Basin, Montana, United States - BONCAT cells T11 rep3 HSBNCT.T11.300.1.G13 ...
GCGGTGAGTTTAACTTTGACAGGATGAATTTTATTGAGAAAATGCTGATAAGGAAAATTTCGGGAGTAAACGAAAGCATTTCACGCATTAATGAAAACAGTGTGAAAGAGCTGGTGAGTGAAATGGCGGGTTGCTGATAGCTTCATTTTTTAAACACTTCAGAATCGTAATATTAAATTAACGGCGTTAAGACTAATTCGTTTATGAGCACAAAACAAACTCTTCGGTTACTTGTCGCAGTGATTGTTCTTGCAGCAACCATTGCATCTGCCAGTGGCATCTTTCTCGAAGCAGGCAGCGGGCCTTACCAATATACTTCTATTCGTGGACAGGAAATAACAATCAGCGGCAAGGGGTTGTATCAGCATATGTCGGCAAATGATGCGATACAGGGAATTGCACAGGATTATCTTACACTTTTTCTGGCTGTTCCATTGCTACTGATCTTTGGTTTTCGCAATAAATCCTCCCTGAAGCAAAAGATTTTCCTGGCTGGTTTAACTGCTTATTTTCTGGTAACCTATTTCTTTTATCTGTGCATGGGGATGTACAACGAATGTTTCTTACTTTATGTTATCATTGCTGGTAGTTCATTTTTTGGGTTTATCATGCAAATACAGGACCTTCAGAAAACAAACACCAACACATGGTTTGGCCTCGAAAGGCCAGCATTTGCCGGTTGGTTCCTCATCGCCAATGCAATTCTGATCGGCTTAATGTGGTTAAGCATGGTAATACCACCAATTATGGATGGCAGCCTTTATCCGGCTTCTCTTGAACATTATACCACACTTATCGTACAGGGGCTCGATCTGGCCATTTTGCTGCCTGTTTCAATGATTTCCGGTGTATTGTTTCTGAAAAGGAAATCTTCGGGCTACCTCTGGACACCGGTATATCTGGTTTTTTTAAGCTTTTTGATGCTCGCCCTGATGGCCAAAATTATAGGTATGGGAATAAAGGGCGTAAACATTGTACCTGCTGTGTATATTATCTCTGTAATAACTCTGCTTGCTTTGGCAGGTGCCTGGATATGCTTCAGGAGGATAAAAACCAAAGGTTGAAAAAGTGTAAATCAGCCAGAGATTTGCTCATTGGCCATTTTAAAGTTCTGTTTGATGAGATTTGCGCAAACCTGCAAATTACAGGTTCATTAAAGTTCTTAAAAAAGATACGAATCATCTTGTAGTTATCACTTTCAGTAATTCCGCCAAAAGCATGTCTTTCTGCACTGTTTATTGGAATACGGAAAGTATACCAGTTCACGGTTCCGGTTGTATTATCGGGTAGTAAAACATCAACTTTATTTACACTTACAATATAGTTTGACCCGGATATCATATCTGATGGTCTCAGGCTGATCCTGTATTGAAAATATTTTTCATCGGTTTGAAGAGTTGTTGTTCGATTAAAATCTTCTGAATCCGGGAGAGTAGTAGCCATCAATTGACTCTGATGAGGACTATTTCCATCCATTCCATTAAATGAAAGATATCTTTCTAAAATGGGTGATTGAAGATTGTTAAACCTGGAATCCCAATGATGAATAAAGTTATCTGCTGAAGGGTCAGCAACGGCCTGTTTGTAAGCGCCGGATTCTATACCATAAAGGTTCTCAATCACAGAAATATATGAGTTTCTGAAGAAGTTTCTCTCATCTTCATCTCCTAAGCCATCAAATCCCACATCCTGAAAAGGCCGGGCATCATAATTACTACTGAATGCATAAACTAATGGTAATTCAATTGGCACCCGACCCCAGATGGTTGTATCAACCCCTGTAACATTCTGGCTGCCAGGAAGCCCACTTTCTATAGATAACCTCCCATCCCTGAGAACATCCTCTGACAGGTCGCCAATATTAATATATAAATCGCCTCCGGAATGTCCCGGCTTATAAATAAACGGATCCAGAAGGATAAACTCGATGGCTTCCATTTTATAATCATCAATTATTGGGTCGTAAATATCAGATGGAGTATAGATTTTGCGCATTATTCCTCCCCAGCGCGAAGACGGGTCGGTTAGCGTGCCATCTGCTGATATTCCTTTGCTGTATGAAGTTGGAAAGGCATCGTAATTGTAAGGCCCTCTTTCACCGGGGTAAAAAGCTAAATTTAAAACAGGTAAAAATGTTTCAATATTGGTTGGTTCCGGATATAAGGGAAAAACCTCCCTGGATTTAACTATCCTTACATAATGATCTGATAACTGTTCCGGACTATACGGAGTGGGGAGGAAATATGAGCCATCAACCGAGTAATAATAAATATCTATAGAATACCATGCTAATTTGCCAACATTCTTTCTGTAATCAAGTCCGCTGCCTGGTTCTGATTCGGGAAACATACCCGGAGAAACCTGATCTAACGGAGTACTCGCCAGAACCCAATTTGTCAACAAGCCTATTGAGGTGTTTTGTTGACGGCCATCCTCTGCGGTTTTGTCTTTTTTGCAGCTTACGAAAATAACTGCGCAAAAAAGGAATAATGTAATAATTTGAATTTTTAGATTGAAGGAATTGGGGAGCATTTTTTCAGTTTTATCTTTTATAATTGTTTAACCATAATTTAAATATTCTTTTGCAAGTAAATTAGATTCAATGAATACAAATGTAAATACATTCTAAGATTAAACAACTATATTTTCAGGAAGAATTTCACGTATATGGCAGATGGATAATGTCCTGTAAATGTTTTATTCCTCAATGATTTCGGGTTGGTTTTAATGGTAGTTATCCTAAACGCTCAAATGAACTGATTTTAAAAACTGAGCACAGCATCATGATGCGGAATCCCTTTAACAAACAAAAAAGGCAAGCCTCTCCAGACCTGCCTTTTGTTATTCATAAAAATTCAAAATTCCTTATCCCCGCAGGGATTTCAAAAACCTAATCAATAACAATTACTAAGTACTTTGATGCTGACCAAAACTCTTTCTGGTTACTGATGACGATGCTGTCCACTGCTTTCTCTCCGAATATTTTGTAAGATTGCGAAGGATGGGTAGTGATGATGTCTGCTTTTTTGCGGAGTACAGGAATTGATTTAAGTTTGGTGATGTCAACTCGTGTAAAATAATCCTGATTGAAATCTTCCTTTACTTTTTTGTTTCGTCCGATTCCCACAAAACCGCCTTCCATGGTAATAATATTCTGTTCGCGCAATTCCTTTTTGGTGCCGATGACATAGTACGCTGTATTCAGGGCTTCTGTTTGCTCGCTGATGGTCTGCGATTTTGCACTTCCCTCTACCTCAAGGTTCTGAACACTGCTACTGAGAATTTCGATCTGAATATTCATTCTTTCCAGCTGATCGCGCAATTGTGCAATCTCTACATCTTTTTCCTCAATCTGACGGGTCATACGGTCAATCATCTCTTCAAGCACAGTGACCTTTGAATTTGATTTCCTCATTTTTGCACGCAGGTCAGCAATTGTTTTTTTGTTTTCCTGAAGTTTCTCAAAAATCATGTTGATGTCGCGGTTGATCTGATCTTTCTGATCGGTTTGTAATTCCGCGCCATTTTGTGTGCTCCGGGAGATGATCATTTCGGCCATTTTGATGGAATCGAGATTGGCCTGAATTGAATTAAATGACTCAAGGTAGCCAATGATGGCAGTGTCCTTTGTAAAGCCAATGGTAAGCAGGCTATCGTAACGTGTCCTCAGGGCTTCATATTCTTTCTTCTTGTTGTTGCAGCCAAACAACACAGGTATCAGTAATGCAATGAGAATCAGTTTTTTCATGGGTTCTATGGTTTTATAAAATTTAATGCAAATGTACATCAAAATGGCAATTAATAGATATCGGTATGTGAACATCTGGCCTGGCCATAACCAGGCAGTTTTTACCCATAAACCCCTGACAGGGTTTTGCTGAGGATCAGGAGGTTAGCGCGTATCTGACTGACTGCCCCTCCTTAAGGGTTCGTAACCCTGTCAGGGGTCCGCCAGCCTCTGATTTTGGGCTAAAGCCCCGTAATAGCGGCGTTTAATTACCCCGACCTAAAGGCCGGGGTAACTCAAACGGCTATTTATAAGAACATTAGTCCTGTTTGTGAATTAATCAGGCTAATACAGGTTTTTTACAATCTCAATTTTTTCTTCATTGGTTGAACAGATGATTTCTATTCGTAAAAGTCCTTCAGCTCCCGACCATCTCCACTTTGAAGAAGAAATATATGAACCATTTACTCTTACTCCTGCAGGCTTATCCTTCAGATTATGAACAACCAGATTTACTGAGTTCTTTGTTTTTGCATAACTCCCGGTTGCCTTACTTTTAATATGTGAAATGATCACCGTGTTTTCATTTTCCTCTGCTGAAAAATCAATAAGTTCAAAATTGCCTTTTTCGTAAGCAAACGGTGTTTCCCCATCGTCATTGTAAAGACTGTATTTGCTATGCAAATCAGTATTGCCGGCATAATAATGCATATCAAACGCCTCGAGTGAATAACTTTTTGTGCTTTCTGCTTTGTGCATCATTGGTATAAATGATCCTCCTTTTACAAAAACCGTTATGTTTTCGATACTCAAGGGAACAGTTAGTCTTGATCCGCCCTGATGAACATCGCCGGTATAAAAATTTGTCCAGGAACTACCTTTGGGCAGGTAAATGGTTTGCTTTTTCAATCCGGGGCTATTCACCGGTGAAACCAGAAACGCATCGCCCCACATATAAGCTGAATCGTAGGTGAGCAGCGAAAGATTGTCGGGCTCATTAAAAAAGAGAGGAATCATCAGCGGCTTTCCTGAGGTTTTGTTTTCAAAAGCCATATTATAGATGTAGGGCATTAGGCGATATCTGAGTTCAATGGCCTTTTTTGCCCGGGCTTTGGTTGTTGCATTCTGAAAAACCGGTTCAGCCGGAATATGTTCCTGAGCATGAGGCCGGTAAATCGGCTGAAATACACCATACTGAAGCCATCGGGTGTAAAGTTCATTATCGATGGTATCCCCACCGGCAAAACCACCCAGATCGGAATGCATATAAGCAAGGCCCTGCATTCCCATTTGAAGCGAAAGCTCGGGTTGAGGAACCAGTCCGCCCCAGCTTCGGTTCACATCTCCGGTCCAGGGAATCATTCCATAACGCTGCGAACCGGCATATCCGGAGCGCATCAGAATAAACGGACGCTGATCAGGAAAATCCTTGCGATAACCCTCATAAATCATTTTTGCCCATTCATGTCCATAGGAATTGTGCAATTCATCGGCCGATCCGCTTACATGCTGCAGAGCTGAAGGATGAACCTCAGGCTCACCCAGGTCACCCCACCATCCGTCAACGCCTTGTTTGGTGAAATCTTTGTAAATGTTCCAAAACCATTCCCGGGCTTCGGGCTTGTAAATATCAATTAAACCTGTATTTCCAAAGTAAAAGTCATAGGTATAAGGATTGCCAAGACTATCGGTTCCAAGCACCTTATTATCAGCCGCTTCCTGCCAGCGTGAGGATGTGGTCAGGATAAAAGGTTCTGTCACCAGCACCGTTTTGACTCCCAGTTTTTCGAAGCGCTTCATCATCCTTTCGGGATTCGGAAAGCTATCGCGGTACCACTCCAGATTACCCATAGTACCCGTTATCTCCTTCCCGAACCAGTAAATATCAATAATTACTGCATCGAGTGGAATTCCATCCGTAAAGAACTTTTTTACGGTGGCTTCTGTTTCGGCCTGCGAATGGTAACCAAACCGACTGCTGAAATTGCCGAAAGCCCAGCGCGGAGGCAATGGCTGCCTGCCGGTGAGCAATGTGTATTGCTTTACAAGATCGTACCAGTTGGCGCCGGCAATTACATAATAATTTGGCGTGCCGCCTATGGTTTCGTAAGTTATTTCATTGTTGGCTTTGCTGTCGAGGTCAAGATAACCCAGACTGGCATTGTCGAAAAGCACGGCATATTGTTTCGATGAAATAAACAACGGAAGTGTGTAGTTCATCAATTCGGAGCGGGTTTCGTAACCATAATGAGCCCGGTTATACATCATAAGCCGGTTGCCGCGACGGTTCATCCCGAGCACCCGTGCACCTCCGCCGAAAAGAACTTCCTCAGGCTCAATGGCGAAATTCAAAAGCTGAAGCGTGTCGGTAGGAATAAATCCTCTCTTTTCGCTTATCAGAAGTTTATCATTGAAATAATAGGCCAGCGTAAACGGAACTTTTGTCATGCGGATATTGATGCCTTTCGACCTGATCGTAACATTGTTGCCTTCATCAGTAACTGTAAACTCAACTTTCTGAGGTTTGAGATCGGCAGCAAAGGAGAAGTTTTTCAGCGATTTCCCTTGCGGATAAAAGGTGGTGTGATAAATATAGTCGTTGAGTGGAGCTATTTCGTATCTGCCATCACTGACTTTAATTTCAATTTTGTCGTCAACTACTTTGATGCTTTGAAAGGCTCTGTTGGTTTGCTGTGCGGAAATGCTTAAAATAAACAGACTGAAAACAGCTGTGAACAGAATCCTGAAATAATTTTTGAATTTCATAATGCGATAGAATATTTAAAGGGGTATAAAATTACGAATTTCCCCGGTCTATTTATAAAAACCATTAAGTTCAGGACTGCCATCGTCAAAGTTTCTACATTTGCAGAAAAACAGCATCATGCAGGTTTCCGCCAGAATCATCCTCAGTAAAGACCGCGACGAAGCGGTACGCCGTTTCCATCCCTGGGTATTTTCAGGCGCCATTCACAAAGTGGAAGGCACTCCCGAAGATGGCGATATTGTTGAAGTTCATGACATCAAAGGCAATTATCTGGCAACCGGTCATGCCTGCACAGGTTCTATTGCAGTGAAGATATTTCATTTCGGCCCTGAAAAACCTGCTTTAAATTTCTGGCAAGAAAAACTCAAACAAAGCCTTCAGCTAAGAAAAGAGCTTGGTTTTACCTCCAACCCTGAAAGCAATGCTTACCGTCTGGTTTTCAGCGAAGGAGACGGATTGCCCGGATTAGTGATTGACTTTTACAACGGAGTTGCAGTAATACAGGCGCACAGCACAGGAATGTATTTGCTTCGCGAGGAACTAACCGAAGCCCTAAAACATATTTACGGAGCTGATTTAAAAGCGGTGTATGATAAAAGTTCAGAAGCGCTGAGCAAATCGGGAATACATTCGGATGGCGATGGATTTCTTTTTGGGAATGCAGAGATTGTGGAAATTCTCGAAAATACACACCGGTTCGCCATTGATTTTGTGCAAGGGCAAAAAACAGGTTTTTTCCTTGATCAGCGCGACAACCGTGCTTTGCTCGGGAAGTATGCAAAAGGCAAAAAAGTGCTGAATGCTTTCTGTTACACCGGCGGATTTTCGGTGTATGCGCTGGCAGCCGGGGCAAGCCATGTAACTTCACTCGACAGTTCGCGCAAAGCCATGGACAGCCTTGAATCAAATCTTCGCCTCAATGGGTTCGACAGCACAAACCACGAAAGCATAGTGGCCGATTTTAAACCATATGTCAGCAATATGCCCGATGATTTCGACATCATCGTACTTGATCCGCCGGCTTTTGCAAAGCGCCATGCCGACCGGCACAAAGCATTGCAGGGATATCGGTTTATCAATGCTTCGGCGATGAAAAAGATAAGACCCGGCGGACTGCTGTTCACTTTTTCGTGTTCGCAGGCAATGGATCGCGAAATGTTTGTTTCAATGGCAATGTCGGCAGCACTCGAAGCCGGGCGCAATGTCCGCATTCTTCATCATATGGGCCATACAGCCGATCATCCGGTGAGTATATTTCATCCGGAAGGAGAATATTTGAAGGGATTGGTGCTGAGGGTGGAGTAGGGAGAGGATTTCGGATTTTGGATTTCGGATTTCGGAGACCGGAGGTCGGAGGTCAGAAGTCGGAGGTCGGAAGTCGGAAACTGTAAATGCCTAAATGGCGTTGACCGTTTTTACTGACTTATTATCATCATTGAGTTGTTAATTCACGAGTGATATTTGAACCAGAAGGATTGTTGTCCTCAGCCCGAAGGGCTGAAATTCCCTTCGGTTTCTGAGTTGTTAATTCCGTCGTTGACTTTTCACCGTCGGATTGTTGTCCAGTCCAAAGATAATCTATTTCAAATTCATATGGACTTTTTCTTTGTAACGCTATATGGGGCTTTTCCTTGTTGTAAAGTAACACGGTTCGGTCAACTTCTTTCTTAAGTTCTTCGAAAGTGTTTATACTTCTGTGAATCAGGTAATTGTTTTTTATTACCCCATTTAATCTTTCTGATTTTCCATTTTCCCAGGGGTATTCACACATGCTATTTACAATACCTGTTTTAGTGGTAATCTTTAAGAACTCTTTGTCGTAATATTGACCGCCCCCATCTGAATGAAAGATAACACCAACAATATTCATGTCCTCTTTTGTCCTCAATGTTAGAGCCATTTTCAGAGCTGGCAGGGTGGTTTCTTCAGTCGTTAGCCTTTTTGACACAGAATAGCCCAATATCCGTCTTGAAAACGAATCTACAATCAGTGTGATATAATAGAATTTTTCATTAACCTCAAAATAGGTAATATCACTTTGCCAGGCCTGATTTATTGATGTTAAAGTCATCTTTAATAGTAGATTATCAAATCGGATAACTCCCGTGCTATCGGTTGTCCTACGCCAGTTTTTAACTCTTTTAACAGTCAATCCCTCTTCCAGACAGAACTCCTCAAACTTATCTCTTCCCATTGTATGGGGGTGCAGTTTAAAATACATATCACGTATCCCCATAGTTGGGTGATCTTCGCGAATCTGGTAGATTAGGAACAATAGGAACTTTTGCTCTGAGCGGACTTTCATCGTTCTATCCATCATTTGATGAAAAGATTGCTTGCTGATATCCAAGCTCTTATATAGCTTGTTCATGCTATATTGGTACTGCTCTCTGTGATACCAGAAGTATTCGACGGTCATGTAGAAAATTTTTTTTTAATATCTACACCGTAGGTTTCTTCTGCCAGATCGATCATCTTGTCCTTAAAGTCAATCAGTATCTGCTTTTGTCCTACAATCTGCTCAAGTTCAGCTATCTTTTTCTTGAGTTCCAATAGCTGTCTTGTGTCGCTATCTGTTTCAATTATAAGCCGTTCTTTTTTGTCTTTCATGGTTCCGAATTTGTTTAGCCATCGGTAAACATTTACGTCTGATACTTCGTATTGTTTACAAAGTTCGGAAACTTTCGTCTTCCCGGTTTCTAATTCTCTTACTTTTTGAATTTTGAAACTATCGCTGAAATTACGACGCATTCTTTCTGCGGTGGTCATTTTGAATTGATCTCTTGTTGCCATTTTTAATTAATTTTGTTACTTGGTTTTTAATTAAAAGTGGTCAACGTATTTCAGGCATTGACACTCGGGAGCGCAAAGCGATAACGAGAGATGTTGGATTTACCTTCGGTGAGCTCCGCTTCGCTTCGTATTTGTTTGATTTAAATGATTTACCTCCTAATGAATTGATTAATCATTTATTAATTTAAAATTTTTCTATATTTGATGCGAAAATCTGAGCAGTTGATGAAGACAGATTTCTTGTTAACAAGTCAGATATATACGCAATATTGCGTATAGCCACTCGGTTAGCAGTAATTTTAGACAGACCGTGAAAGTTATAAATATCATATTGACAATTTTATTTTTTACCAATGCTTTTGGACAAGAAATTCCCAAAAAGGATGGCTGTATTGAAATCAAAAAAGTGAACCATTATTTTCTTCATAACAGAAAAGGCGACCAAACAAAAAGGACAACTAACAAAGCAAATAGACCCTATTTGCTTTTATATCTTGACACGTTAGGAAATCTGATTGAAAAAGTGGGATATGGTAAGCATCACAATACAGACCTAAGAATTCTTGACTTTGTAGAGCAGAATAAATTTGAAAACGGAAAACTGATTAGTACTGTAAAATACAACACAGACTATGACAAAAATATAAGTGCAGACTATAAAACGATATATTTTTACAACAATTCCAACCAACTAATTAAAGAAAAGGAATTGTATTTTAAAACGGACAGCTTGTTTATGCAGTTTGACTACGAATATGACTCAAATGACAACAAGACAAAAACCATTTTCAATCCAACATACTACTATCAAAGAGTTTTTGACAATCAATCCAAAATCCAATCATTACAACAAATTTATGACTACAAACTACGTTGGGAATGGACTTATACATATACAGACACAACGAGAATTGGAGAATTTAAAACTTTCTACAATGACGGTAAAGACTATACTAAGAAAGAAATAAGAACTTATCGAAATGGAAAGTTGATGGAAGTTGAAGAGAAATATATAAGCCAAGATGGACTTTCAAGTAAAACAGTTTTGTATTATGACAAATTAGGGCTAATAGTTAGGATTGACTTTTTTGAAGCATATTCAAGCAATGTGACGTATAGATTGAAAGCTTTTACGGAAATAAAAACTAAATTTTGCAGACAACTAACAACAGAAATAATTGAAAAGATTAACGAAACAATGCATGACGAATAAAAAAACTACTGCTTATAAATAGGACTCTGAGCGGTCTGCAAGACCCAGCGATGAGTTCCCGAAGTTTCGGGATTGAATTATATTTCGACAGGCTCAATACGGCGCATTTCGACAGGCTCAATGCAGCGCATCCCTTGTGGTGCCTAAGTACTTAAAGACGTTTTTTAATTGGATTGAAGTGAAAAAACAGACTTTGTTTTTTGATGTAATGCAGCATTATGCGCTTTTTCAAGGATCAACAAAAGCTTAACTTAAACAGGCACATTGTGGAATCCGGAAAATTTGTAATTTTAACCAGGATTCTGCAAGCCGCGAAGAGTGGTAATATTAAATGCCTGCCAGCGCAAAGCTTCGGGCGTTGGCGGTAATTTTTATCAGATAATTTTTCAAGAATGAATCTAAGATTGTGGTTTCCGTTCATCTTGGCTTTACTCATAGGGTGCCAGCAAAAAGATGAACTCTATTTTGATAATCTAGTCGGTGAATACTATAATGGAATTGATTCAACGAGTTACAATTATTTAATTTTGCGTGATGACTCTACTTATCTCGGGCATCAAAGCTATTTGTGGGGTGATGTATTTATATACTACTATGGTACATGGGCGGTAAAGGATAATAATCTGATTTTATACAAAGGTCAAGACATCAGCGAGAAAGTACAAGTCATCTATGCTGAAGATGTTAAAGCTGATACATTAATCGTAAACATTAGCGTAGATTTTTTGAGAGTTTTTCCAGCAGTTCGTTTTTGGATTGATAGTGACACGGCTGATTTGAGCTTGACTAAAAATCAAATCAAAATAATCAAGAATAAGTATTGGGATTTGAGCGACCTCGCAATTGCGGGTGATAACTACAAGTATGCACCTGTAACATTAAATTTTAGATCCAAAAATATTTATGGAACAATCGGCTATGTATTTACGAACAAAGAGGTTTCAATTTCTTTGCCCAACAACTTTACCCCACCCACGAAAACGGATTCGATATTGTGTAAGTACATGGGGAAAAATGGTATTCTATTCTCCTTTGATGAAACATATGAAATAGAGTCAAACAATTTAAAGAAGGATGTGAGATAGTGTTTACAAAAACTACCGCCAATAAATAGGACTCTGAGCGGTCTGCAAGACCCAGCGATGAGTCCATGTTGAACTATATCCCATGGGTGCCTATGTGCTTAAAGACGTTTTATTGGATTGAAGTGAAAAAACAGACTTTGTTTTTTGATGTAATGCAGCATTATGTGCTTTTTCAAGGATCAAGAAAAGCTTTACGCAAGCAGGCACATTGTGGAATCCGGAAAATTTGTAATTTTAACGGGCATTCTGCAAGCCGCGAAGAATGGTAATTTTAAATGCCTGCAAGCGCAAAGCTTCGTCCGTTAGCCACCATTTGAAAAGAAAACGAAATGAACCTCGAAGAACTTGAAGAGTACATAAAAGAGTTTAGGCTTAAAGAGAAAGGCGAGAATGCTCTAAAGAATCTTCTAGACGAACTTACAAGGACCGATGAAGTTCTAGACGGATATCTAATTGAGAGCTTGACATACAAATACAACCGACATGAAATTCGACTTTTGAATGAGAACTCAGGTAACTCTTTGTTAATAAAATTTGACATTTACAGTGGCGAAAGTAAATCGAACTTACCAATGGGATATTATGACTATGAAGTGAATTTTCAAGGCGAGTTTATTGACGAATTCTTGGCTTTCGAAAATGACATGAAAAATAAAAAAACGCTTACCAACAAAGGCTAAGAAAACATGCGGGCCGAAAGGGTAAAATGAAATTAATACATTTAATAAAACTTGGTTCTTGATTGACAGAAGCGTGTTCCAAAACCCGCACGTTTCTTAGCCAAGAACGTACTGCCTCATTCTAAAAATGACACTGAATCCGTAATAAAATAGTTTATGAAATTAAAGCGCAACATTTTTTTTACTGTCGAAAAACAGAAAAGGAAAATAGCAAAAGAAATAATTAATGAAGGTCATTCATCAATGGAAAGTAATTCTTTGACCTTTGATTTTATTAAGTAAGGTCAACCTTAACCTTAACCTTAACCTTAACCTTAACCTCAACCTCAGCCTTAACCTCAACCTCTACTCCTCCTCCGGCCCTTTCAGCCGATCGATTGTACGTCTGTCTTTTTTGGTAGGTCTGCCGGTTCCGCGGTCGCGGTGCTCAGCGTTCAACTCATGCATAAATTTAATGCGTTCGTATTCCTCAGGTGGCGTAAGGTCTTCGAGTGAATCGGGAACAAACTTTGCAGAAACACGGTTCTGAATGAGCGCTTTCACTTTTAAAGTACGGGTCAGTGGTCCAATGCTTACCGACATCACATCTCCCGGCTTCAGAATCCGCGATGGTTTGACTGCATTTCCATCAATCTTTATTTTTCCGGCGCGGCAAGCATCACCTGCCATGGTGCGGGTTTTAAATATCCGCACAGCCCAAAGCCATTTGTCAATGCGCAGTTCTTCAGCCACAATCCTTTATTTTTGCCGGTAGAATATTTCGATGGGCACTCCGGTGAAATCAAATTCCTGGCGCAAACGGTTTTCAACAAAACGTTTGTAAGGATCGCCAACATATTGTGGCATGTTACAGAAAAATACAAAAGCAGGATAAGCCAGCTTAAGCTGAGTAATGTATTTTACTTTCACAAATTTACCTTTTACGGCAGGAGGCGGATTCTCAGTAACGATGGGGAGAATTATATCCATCAGCTTACGGGTTGAGATTGACTGCGAACGCGCAATATGCACCTTGTTTACTGTTTCAAGGGTTTTGTGAATTCGCTGTTTGTTGATCACCGAAGTAAAAATAATGGGAACATCGGTAAACGGAGCAATTTTTCTGCGGATATGCTCCTCGAAATCCTTGTGGGTATTGGTCTCTTTTTCAACAAGAT
>Ga0351947_1056_pt1 | contig 13300 bp, 14 predicted proteins | sample BONcelT113001G13_FD_205815 | JGI IMG/M metagenome (GOLD analysis project Ga0351947, IMG submission 205815) | Enriched cells from coal bed in the Powder River Basin, Montana, United States - BONCAT cells T11 rep3 HSBNCT.T11.300.1.G13 ...
GCATATTCCGGAAAAAGACGGGTTGCTCGCGGATTTGCTCCTGGTAGAGCTTGTGGCCTTCGAGGAAAAGCCGCTAACTGAAATACTCTCCGGTATCTACCAGACTTACGGGTACTACTATACAAAGCGCCTCGATCTACATCTCCCGACAGAACGAAAAGACGCGCTTATGCAGGGGCTAAAGAGTAATCCGCCGGCGGAGGTCGCGGGGGAAAAAGTCTTGGAAGTACGGGCGGTCGATGGCGTCAAGCTCGTTTTAGAGAGCGGCGATTGGTTGCTCGCACGCCCATCCGGGACCGAACCACTGGTGAGAGTCTATATCGAGTCGCGAGACAAAGAGCGGTTTTTCTTGCTGGAACGGTACGCCGTCGAGGTTCTAACGGCATAGCGTCTCTTCGATAGAGCCTCCGTATCTTAGCCCACATCCGCAAGCGAGAGCAGTATCGATCAGATGATCCGTGATGGAGTGCCGGAAGATAGCGCTTGATAGTTAGTACGGCGCTTGCTACCATAAAGAATGATACGATATAGGGCATTCTAGCTTGTGGTAAACGTATGGAATCTTCCCCGAACGATGCGCGCGACGCGCGGGAAAAGATAACCGCTTTTTTGTTCTGGTTTCGCATTGTGACGATGGCGCTCGTGCTCGTCCTGGCGCTTTCAGGAATAAAATGCGTACCCCTCATACCCCTTACGCTCGCGGTAGCATATAACACGGTCGTTCTAAGATATCGGGGAATTATTACGAGGCTGCTCGATGCGTACCCGTACCTCTTAGCGTTAGATCTGGCGTTTGTATTTTATCTGATGTTCAGCACGGGCGGCTTTAAGAGCCCTTACTATCTCTATGGTTTTAGCACGCTTTTGATCGGGTCGTTCATATTCGGATACCGGGGCGCGCTCGTTCTTGCATCTCTGCAAAGCAGTATCTTCTTCGCCTCCGTTCACAACGGTAGTTACTCGATTCGGGAGATCGTAGACTCAGGAGAGCACCTTGTGACCGACATTTTCTTCTATTTCATAGCGGCGTTATCGCTGGCATATCTTTCGAGGTTATTGCGAACACTCGATGTCGCCAACATTCAACAGATGGAAGTTCGCACTCAACTAAAATCCGCCATGGAGTGCCTTGCGGGAGTATTGAGTACCAGTGATTTATCGCTGCGAGAACAAGAGGTCCTTGTACGCGTATTGGATGGTAAGAAAATCGAGGATATATCTCACGACCTTGAGATATCACCGAGTACGGTGAAGACCTATTTATGCCGGTCATACAGGAAGCTGGGCGTTGATTCAAGGGAAGACGCGATTTTGAAGCTGGTTGCACATGGTCAAGAGATTATTTGACGTAAGAAACAACCTTATATATTTGCTGATAGTGCGTTGGGCGGCGCTTGTACATGTTGCGGTACTTTTACTGCTCGGTCTCGATATAGGCTCCTTGTGGCTATTCGCGGCAGTAATCGTCTATGTGCTGTTGCTTTCGATGTTTTGGAGCCCATTGACCAAGCTTATCAAAAGCCGGCCGTTTTTGCTCCAAGCCGACCTCTTTATCGCCGCCGCTATCATCTGGGCGACCGGTGGTGGATGGAAAAGCCCATACTATATCTATGCTTTCACATCTCTTATGGTAGCACCGTTTTTCTCGAGTATGAGATACAGTCTCGCGTCGACCGCCGTTTTTTGCCTCTACTATACTGCCGGTCTCTTCATAAACGATGAGGTCATCATCGATATAGCGAAAAATAAGGATGTCGACACATTGCTCTCGAATTATGTCGCCTTTGCGCTAACGGTTCTTTTCTTCGGCCATCCGGCTAATGTGATAAAAGGGATTGAGCGCACGGTTGCGGCGACATCCGAGCTTCGCGCATGCATGAGTGAGACAAATGCGCTGCTTGACGCCGCGAGATGCTCATTGCAACTGACAAACAGGGAACTTGAGATATATTCGCTTTTATGCAAAGGCAAGGGTAATGCCGAAATCGCCGAGACCCTCTTTATCACGGAGAAGACCGTTAAAAACCATCTTTATAAGATATATAAGAAGCTCGGCGTTCACTCGCGGTCTGAGGCGATTATTAAGAACCATTCTGAGGCAACCCCCGTTGCGGGCGAGATGATTGAGGCCTAATCAACGCATTCGAAGCCGATAATCGATAATAATCGCAATAATCTTCAAAAATAGGACTTTGGTTGACAGACGAAGACCCCTTCTTCTACTAAACTATACCCTGAATGGCATATCGATGATATAGGAGGCTATCATAGATATGCGTTGCTACAATAGCATTATACAAAGTATAGTATTAGCGTAGGCTATTTATGCCAGGAGGGGTATGTATGTCAATCGAGAGCGTTAAGTTTCATACGTCGCAGACGGCTTCGGACGCGCGGGCAATTATAGAATTGCTGGAAAGCGTGGACGTGGCATACAAGGTGGTCGCTGCCGATTCCTACGAGGAAGTTTCAAGCGTCTTTTCCAATGAGGGTTTTGAACCGGTCGACGTATATATTCATACCGACGATTTGCATAAGGCAGACAAAGCCCTGCGTCCGATGCTCGTCGGCTAAATAACGGGAATCTGTTGCGCGGATTATAATATACCCGGGTTGGCCACCCTATTTTTTCATGTGTCCTTTAATGAAGATTTTGCCCTGGATGATGCGGTGGGCGGGACGGGTTTTATCAATCTTAAACCTGGCAAACTCCTGTCCACACTGGGGGCATTTTAGGTCCCCGTTTGTGTTGTCATCCATAATCTTGTCGACGTAGCAGCGAACAAGCGAACCTTTTTTCTCTTTTCGATATTTATATAGATACGTGTTGCACTGCGAGCAGTATATCTTTATATGAAATGTATTGGCTCTTCCCGGCAAGCCCATAAAGACCTCCCGCATCGGATTACGGGTTTGCTGCAAAAGTGGACTACCAGCTATTTTAGCATATCTTGACGCGCCAAAGCCTTAGCCGTGATATGAGTAGCGTATTATTAAACGTCTATTCTCTTATCCGGGGGCGTAAGCATATAAATGTTTTCGTCGATCGTGCCGTCAGGGCGAATACGGAAGATGTTCTTATATCCCCGGTGCTCAAGTCCCCCTGCGAAATATCATGTTATGCCATGAAATATCTTATGATGCGGTCCTTCGTACTGCTTGTAATGTGGCGAAGCGTCGCTTTGCTATGGCTTAATCATTGTAGGGCTGCTAAAATAATGGGAGTTAGGAGCGGCTGAAAAGGAATCCGCAAACATATTTATTGAATTTAAAAGATACTGTGAAAAATGTGCGAGGGCAGCGGAGGTAGTTTAATGATTAAGGTCATCGTCGCGGGCGCCGCTGGAAAAATGGGTAGAGAGGTCTGTAAAACGGTACTCGACGACCCTGAAACAGAGCTATACGGCGCAGTCGATGTTGAAAGTATGGGCGAGGACATCGGAACCTTGATAGGTCGCACACCGGTCGGTATAGAGATAGGAAGCCTTAAGGATGCGCTGGAGGGCGCTGAGGGCCAGGTTCTGGTGGATTTCACATTTGCGAACGCGGTCATGGATAACCTGCGGGCGGCTGCCCGGAACCGTGTACACATCGTCGTCGGAACGACCGGTCTCAGCGATGATAATAAAGTCGAGATAAAGAAGCTCTGTGCGGACTACGGGATCAACGCGATAATAGCGCCGAATTTTGCGATTGGCGCTGTTCTTATGATGAAATTCGCTGAGATGGCGGCGCGCTATATGAACCGCGCCGAGATCATAGAACTCCACCACGACCAAAAACGCGATGCCCCATCCGGCACGGCGATGCAAACCGCGAAGTTGATCGCCCCGAAAATTAAGGGCCCGAGAGTGCAGTCGGAGGAGATATTGCCCGGTTCGCTGGGCGGTGAGTATGAGCACGTCCGTGTGCATAGCGTGCGGTTACCCGGGTTTGTCGCTCATCAAGAAGTGATTTTTGGCGGGATTGGCCAGTCGCTGACCATTCGGCACGACTCTATAGACAGAACATCTTTTATGCCCGGTGTTCTTATGGCGGTTAAGGCCGTGCGAGAATACCCCGGCGTGACGATCGGCCTCGACAAGATCATGGACCTATAATCAACGGACCGGAGGCCGGAAAGCCCGGACTGCTATCTCCCGGGTCGATAAACCTTGCGGTGTCGCAGCTCATGTGGTGAAATCCGCGCAAGTTTGGTATCCGCTACGGCGATTGGTCCGGTACCACGTCAATGAGATCCTTGCAATATTAGAGCAGGGCAGACTGATGCCGGTAGAGATGAGGGCCCATGCAACCTCAAACGTATCAATGTTGAAATCGTACTCGCGCTTGCTGATTGTAGAGCGGTTGTGAGAAAATGAGTCGTATTTGATTTAGTAAACATCACGTAAGGAGTGAAGAAAGCCATATGGCTAAAAACAATAAACCCGGACTCCGTCTCATCCCGCTCGGTGGGTTGGGCGAGGTCGGAAAGAACATGTTTGTCGTCGAGTACGGCGGTGATATGATACTCATCGATGCCGGGCTGATGTTTCCAGAAGACGAGATGCTCGGCATCGACCTGGTTCTACCCGATATCACCTATGTGCGAAGGAACAGGGAGAAACTGAAGGGCGTTGTTATAACGCACGGTCACGAAGACCACACCGGAGCATTGCCGTATCTTCTGAAAGAATTCAACGTACCGGTGTACGGGACCCGTCTTACACTCGGTCTCATTAAGGGAAAACTCGAAGAGCATCACTTGCTCGGCTCGACTAAACTGGTTGAGATACATCCGAACAATTCCGTTAAGATAGGCTGCTTCAAGCTCGAGTTTTTCAGGATGAGCCACTCCATACCCGATGGGGTCGGCGTCGCCATCCATACACCCGTCGGGCTGGTCATACATTCAGGGGACTTCAAACTCGACCAAACCCCTATCGACGGGAACATCATAGGTTTCGAGAAGATAGCCGCCCTGTCTAACAGTGGTGTATTAGTCCTGATGTCGGATAGCACCAATGCCGAAACACCCGGCTACACGGCATCGGAGCGCATTGTAGGAGATACTCTCCAGAAAATTTTTGAGCGGGCGCAGGGCAGGGTAGTCGCAGCCAGCTTCGCATCACACATACACCGCATCCAGCAGATAATCGATACTGCGCACAAATTCGGGCGAAAAGTCGCGGTTACCGGGCTTACGATGACTAAAAACATCGAAATAGCGTCTGAGCTGGGTTATCTCAAAATACCAAAGAAAATGCTCATACACCCGGCGGAGATGAAACGTTTCGCTCCCAAGCAGATTTGCGTCATGTCTACCGGTAGCCAGGGGGAGCCCATGTCGGCGCTGGCCAGAATGGCGAATAGCGAGCATAAATGGATAGATATCCAGGAGGGGGACACCGTCATTATCTCTGCGAGTGCGGTTCCCGGGAACGAGAAATCGATATCCCAGACGATAGATCGGCTCTTTAGGTGCGGCGCCTCCGTTTTCTACGAGTCGATATCCGGCGTCCACGTTTCGGGACACGGCGCGCAAGAAGAGCTCAGAATGATGATAAATCTGGTCAAACCCAAGTATTTTATCCCTATCCACGGTGAGTTCAGGCATCTCAGGCATCACGCGGATATCGCACGGGATATGGGCATTCCGAAAGAGAACATCTTCGTCGCCGCGAACGGTGACGTTGTCGAAATCGACCAGGCCGGGAAAGGCTACATGAAGGAGAAGGTACCCGCCGGAGTCGTGCTCGTAGACGGGCTGGGCGTCGGTGATATCGGCGATGTGGTTTTGCGTGATAGACAGCAGCTCGCGAGCGACGGGATCCTCATCGTTGTTGTGACCATCGATAAGCAGACAGGCGACCTGATTTCAGTGCCAGACCTTGTGACAAGGGGCTTTGTGTACGTAAGGGAATCGGGAGAGTTGCTTGATGAGGCCCGTGAGAGGGTCGTAAAAACGCTCGAGTGTACAGCCAAGGATAACATTACTGATTGGTCGGTTCTCAAAACAGACGTTCGCAAGGCATTAAGCACATTTATCTACGATAAAATCAAGCGCAGACCCATGATAATGCCGATCATCGTCGAAGTATAATTAGCGCATAAGAGGCAGCAATGACGGTACTACAAGCGATTATCTTAGGCATAGTACAAGGCCTGACGGAGTTCTTACCCGTAAGCAGTTCCGGGCATCTTCTCCTCTTCCCGTTTTATGCCGGGTGGACGATCGACGAGGTCCAAAATGTCCCATACTATGTGATAGTGCACTTCGGAACCCTCATGGCGGTTCTGGTATACTTCCGGGATGATATAAAATTATTAGTACACGGCTTTCTTGCGAGTATCGCCGAGCGTCGTATCGGGGATGATCCTCACCGGCGCCTCGCATGGTTTATCATCATAGGCACACTACCCGTGGGTATTGTCTACGTCCTCATAAAAGGGTTGCTCGAAAACACCCTCGAGTCTCCGAGCCTGGTGGCGAGTTTCCTGATCGTGACAGGAGTTCTACTCGTCGCCAGCGAAAAGATAGGCAAGCAAGATACTTCGACGCAGCAGATGAAGATCAGCGATGTCTTATTTATCGGGCTGGCGCAGGGATTGGCGATGTTGCCGGGCATATCACGCTCGGGCAGCACCATCGCGGCCGGTCTGTTTCGGGGACTTGGACGTGAGGCGGCGGCGCGGTTCTCCTTTCTCCTGTCGATACCGGTGATCTTAGCCGGTACGTTCGAAGAGATGATGGCGCTTTCTCTCGGCGTAAAAGAGATAAACGTCATCGTGCTTATAATGGGATTTATAACCGCGAGCATAAGCGGTTACTTTGCAATAAAGTACTTTATCGATTATCTTAAGAAGCATAGCTTGTATCCATTCGCGATATATTGTTTTGCCCTTGGAGCTATAACCTTAGTCGCATCATCATTGAAATAGGGGGAACTGTGGCAAGGGCGACAAAAGCAACGAAGAACCAATCAGAGCACATGCAAGAAGTCTACGGTATCGCTATGATCACCGTCGGCGTCTTGCTAACGGTCAGCGTTTTTTCGGAATCCTCCGGTATAGCCGGGCGTTTTGTCCAGCAGATACTCATGTGGCTTTTCGGTATCGCGCGCTACGGCGTCCCATTCGGTATGATAGGGGCAGGCCTCGGTCTCATCATGCGCAAGGTCGACTTAAAATCTCAGGTAATGGCGGTTGGGGGGATGCTCGTCTTCCTGGGCGCGCTCTCTATCGTCCACTTGCAGGTTCCCATGGAAGAGCATTTCGCCAAGGAGCGCCTCTTTGAATACGGCGGCATCTTCGGTGCGAGCGTCTCATATGTGGTGCGGCTCCTCTTTGCCGATGTCGGCGCATATATAATATTCGCGGGCGCCGTTGTCACCGGCGTCGTTCTTATCACGGGCATATCGATAGGAGCGTTGCTCAATACAGCGGCGGAAAAGAGCCAGGTAGCGGGCAAAAAGCTCGATGAGAAGGTAAAGGCAAAGACCGGGGACCTGAAAAAGGTCAAAGTAAAACCGCTTAAGGCCATGAAGACAGAGGTGCAGGAGCAGGTCATATACGAGCCAGAGCTAGAGCCTGAACCCGAACCGCGGCCGGCCCCCGAACCGCCACCCATCGATGAGAATTTGTTGCACAAACAGACGACGCAGCTGAAAATCGATATGGATAAGGAACTCGAGGGGGCGACGAACTACATGCTCCCGTCGACGAATCTCCTGAAGCGCACCACGGGGGCGGGATTTAAAAGTAGCAAGGGTGTCAAGGAAAACAGCCAGGCGCTCGAGAAAGTCCTCAGCGACTTCTATGTCGACGCGCGCGTCACCAAGGTCATCAAGGGGCCAACGGTCACACGCTACGAGCTGCAGTTGGCCTCGGGTGTTAAGGTAAACAGTGTGTTAAGCCTCTCCGATGACATAGCCCTGGCATTGGCAACCGCCGATGTGAGGATCCTCGCGCCCATCCCGGGAAAATCCGCGATAGGCATCGAAGTCCCGAACCAGTACCGTGAGATCGTATCGCTCGGCGACATCATGAACTCACCCCAGGCCGAGCGTCAAAAGGGGGTTCTCGCGGTCGGCATCGGAAAAGACATATCCGGCAATCCAATACTCGCCGATATTGGGGATATGCCGCACCTACTGGTCGCCGGCGCCACGGGGTCGGGCAAGAGCGTCTGTGTCAACGGAATCCTGATGTCGATACTGACGCGAGCGCGCCCGGATCAGGTGAAGATGATACTCGTCGACCCGAAGCGCGTAGAGCTCAACCTGTATGCCGAAATACCGCATCTCATCACGCCGGTCGTCACCAACCCGAAGCAGGCGGCTACGGCGTTAACGTGGGCGGTGGGTGAGATGGAAGATAGGTTCCAGGTCCTCTCCGAGGTCGGGGCGCGAAATATCGACCAGTACAATAAGATAATCGCGAAAGACAAAGAGAAAGATCTGCCCCTGATGCCGTACATGCTTGTTGTCATCGATGAGCTGGCCGACCTAATGATGGTAGCCGCGGGGGAGGTCGAGGACGCGATATGCCGAATCGCGCAGCTTGCGCGAGCGGTCGGCATCCATTTGATCGTTGCGACGCAGCGGCCGTCGACCGATATTATTACCGGTCTCATCAAAGCAAACATCACCCACCGCATAGCGTTTGCGGTCTCATCGCAGATAGATTCACGGGTTATCCTCGACACACCGGGTGCGGAAAAGCTCACGGGCAAAGGCGATATGCTCTACTCGACGCCGGCATGGTCAAAGCCCATCCGCATACAGGGCGCTTTCGTCACCGAACAGGAGATCGAGTTGGTGACCACATACAGCAAGAAGCAGGCGCGACCGGAATATCGCGAGGAGATACTCGAGGACAAGCGGTCGCAGTTTGGTTTTGACTACGACGACCCGATACTCAATGATGCCATCAAGGTTGTCGTCAATGCCGGCCAGGCGTCCGTATCGATGCTTCAGCGCAGGTTGCGGTTGGGATATTCGCGAGCGGCGCGGCTGGTCGACATGATGGAGGCCAAGGGAATAGTCGGTGCGTATGAGGGCAGCAAGCCGCGAGCCGTGCTTCTTTCACCGGAAGAATACGATGAGTTGATGGGTAAAGAGGAGGGCTAGATTCGCTCTACCTCTTTCCTTTTATCCAAGCGATTTTTATGCTAAGTTAGTAAAGATAGTGTTGCGCAAAGGTGATGTGGAGTCCACACACCTTTCTTCGTTGTAGAACGGCCGTGAGGCACGCGAAGCAAGACATGAAGGTGAAAAAGCTTTCCTGTGGGGGTACTATATGCAAAACGGCACGATTGGCGAAGCTTTAGCCGAAGCCCGAAGAAAGCTCGGAAAAAGCGTCAAAGAAATTGAGCTGGACACAAAGATACGGACGAAATACGTGGAAGCGCTTGAGAGAGACGACTTCGACTATCTACCGGACGTTGTGTATACTAAGGGATTTATCAAGACATACGCTTCTTATCTGGGCCTCGATCCGGAGCCGTTAATCCAGCAATATAAAGGTCTCTTCGAGCCAAAGGACGAGTATGACATAAGCAAGGTCTCGTCGAATATGCGAATAGCGCAAAAAATGCGGCCAAAATGGTTCGCCCCGGCCGTTGCGCTTGGCAGTGTCGCCGCGATCTTCGTCTTGCTTATCGTGTGGGGAGCGTACCAGTCTCGTGTCTCGGACGAGCAGCGCATAGTGGTCAGAGATATTAAGACTCGTTCGACGACGGATACGACGGTAGCGAGTGCGACTACCGGCACTACAGAGAAGAATGCGAAAGCGCCGGGCAAAGATGATAAGGGCGATATAAAGAAGGTAGTTTCTTCGACAACGTCGACAACGGTTAAGAATACTAAGGGTGACGGGAAAATAGACGTGAGGGTCAAGTTGACCGGCATAAAAGAGGGCGGGTCCTGGGTGCGCGTAACAGTCGATGGCGAGAAGGCGTTTGAGGGGATCATCGAAAACGGCACGACGAAACTCTTCGAGGGCGATGAGACCGTGCAAATACGCGTAGGGAATGTGACCGCCCTTGAGGTCATGTATAATGGTAAGAGGCAGTCACAACTAGAGACCGTTAAAGGAATCGCTGACAAGACGTACACAAAGAGGAGTTCAAATGGCGAAAGATAGTTCTTTCGATATCGTATCCGAAATAGACCTTCAAGAAGTCGATAACGCGGTGAACCAGGCGAATAAAGAGATATCGACCCGTTATGATTTCAAAGGCACGAAGAGCAACATAACGTGGAACAAGAGTGAGGCGCAAATCGTCATCGACGCCGGTGACGACTATAAGCTTCGAAGCGTAAACGATGTTCTCCACACTAAGATGATACGCCGGAACCTCGATATTAAGGCGTTACAGTATAAAAAACCCGAGCCTGCGTCCGGTGGGACATTGCGCCAGGTAGCCACCATACAACAGGGAATCGACATCGAAACCGCCCGCGAGATCAATAAGTTCATAAAGAATTTGAAATTAAAAGTCCAGGTCGCTATAGAGGGAACGAAGGTGCGCGTAAGCGGCAAGGCCAAAGACGACCTCCAAAAAGTAATCCAGGCGATAAAAGAGCATGACTTCGGCATACCCCTGCAATTCACCAACTATCGTTAACGCGCGTCCGCAGACCGTCCTATCATAGTCATCAGCGGCTCATCTTTTAAGATGGCCTTTGACATAGACGCGCCCCCGTATTATCTTCTGCGCCGGCTTATTATTGATTACTTTGTAGCGCGCGAATTCCCGGCCGCACTTCGGGCATGTAAGGTCGCCGTGTGTCGCGTCTTCGATGATTCTATCGGAGTGACATTTCACGAGCGCGCCGTTTGAGCGCTTACGGTATTTATAGAGGAACTCATTACAGCGCGAGCAGTGGATTTTAATGACGTATGTGTTTGTATGGTTGTTGATATCCATGGCATCAATAAAACGCTAATAGTGTATACCGGCTTCTAAAACGATATTTTTATAATAACATGTTGGTGTTTTAGATAAAGCAGGTTGCAGCGTATTCTAAGTCTCCTGCCTATCGTATATACTGATGTAATATCAAGTTCGGGTGGAGTGTTGATTTGAAACGAAATTGGCATCTATCGCTAGTCTTTGTCTATCTGGTCCTCGGTTTACTGCTGGCAACGTCTTTTACCACACAGCAGAAATATCGTGAAGGCCTCAATGCGCCCCGAAAAGAAGACCTTATCCAAAAGGTCAGGCAGCTTGAGAGCGATCGGGATAGGCTGAAAAAGCAGATAGAGACGGATAGGACTCAAATCGCGGAATACGAGAAAACGGCCGCGAGAACAGAGGGTATTTTATCGGCATATACGAAAGAGCTGGAAGAGACGCGGAAGGCCGCAGGATTGGTTCCGGCGAAGGGCAAGGGTATCATCGTGACGCTGGCCGACAGCCCGCAGTACCCGAAGGACGGCGACCCAAATAACTATGTAATCCATGATTATGACCTTCGCGCCATCGTAAACGCCCTCTTAGCCGGAGGAGCACAGGCCGTCTCCGTAAACGGCCAGAGACTCACGTCGCTCTCATCGATCCGCTGCGCGGGCGGCACGGTTTTGGTAAATTCGACGCGCCTTGTCTCGCCCTTTAAGATAAGGGCGATCGGCAATCCGGAGAAGCTTGTAAAAGCTTTAAGTGATGATGAGCGATCGAGGCAGCTCTTAAATGAGATAGCGGATTATTACGGTCTCGTAAAGAAAATCGAGCAAAAAGACGAGATGACCGTCTCGGCATACAAAGGCGGCTTGTTGATAGAGAACGCGAGAGTTATAGAAGGAGGAGACTAGTTGCTACCTCTTATCGGACTATTGGTCGGGATAGCACTTGGGATCGTGTTGAATATTCCAATACCGTTTGTGTATTCGAAATACCTTGGTATTGCGGTTTTGGCGGCGCTCGACAGCGCGATCGGCGGGCTGCGGGCAAGTCTCGAGATGAAGTTCAATGATAAGCTGTTTTTTACCGGCTTTTTCAGCAATACGTTGCTCGCCGCGTTTATCGTTTTTCTCGGAGACCGGCTCGGCATCGATCTGTACCTCGCGGCGGTTGTTGCATTTGGAGTACGCTTATTCCAAAACCTCGCGCTGGTGCGGAGACATTATTTCCAAAAACGTCATTGGGAGTAGTACGGGTTGAAGTATTTTCGAAGCTTCGTCATAGCACTGAATAACCAGGGGAAGAGGACACAGATAGCCATTGCGGCGGTTACAATGCTGCTCGGCATTTTGATAGTAACCCAGCTCCGCGTTCATCAGTCCGCGACGCAAGCGCTGCAGAACGCCACCGAATCGGATTTGATTCAGATTGTAAGCAAGCTCGACAGCGAGATAAACACACTGCGTGTCGAGGCCGCCGACCTTCGCCTGCAATTGTTTAAGATAGAGCAAGCCAGCAGCAGCAGCGCCGAGGTTATGAGCGAATCATCGAAGAACCTCAACAACCTGAAGATCATAGCCGGTTTGACCGCGGTGCATGGGCCGGGTATCCGCGTCCTCGTAACGGACGAAGATATCACGCTCAACGCATACGATCTCGTTGATGTAGTGACTGAGCTGCGGGTCGGGGGCGCCGAAGCCATCTCTATCAACGGGGTAAGGGTGACTGCGGGCACGGGTATCTCCCAAACCGACGATGCCGTCTATGTGGACCAGAAACAGGTTACGCCGCCATTTGAGGTGTTGGCCATAGGAAACTCGGAGGTAATGCACGATGCGCTTGTTCTACCCGGGGGAATTCGGGATAAGCTCGGCTCGTTGTCCGGTGTTTCGCTCTATATCACAAAGGAAGCCGATATCAAAATCAGTACAGCGGTCGCAAAAAGGATGAGCAATAAGTAATTAATATTACCCCGTGCGTAATTCGGCGATAAGTAGATAGGTAGAGGGATGGGATTGAAAGAGAAGTTCGAGAAAGCGCTGGAAGTGACATGGATTCGAGTGAGCCTCATTGCGACAGCGCTGGTTATTATACTCACTCTGGGGCTTGGCGTCGCGGATGCCGCCTTATATTCAAATAAAATACACCGGGGCGTGAGCGTCTGTGATGTGCCCCTGGGGGGCAAAAGCGAAAAGCGCGCCATTGCCGATATCGCCAAGCTGGCGGCGGAGCTGGAGACAAAAGAGGTGGTCGTTGAATACCGCGATAAAGAATGGGTCGTGACACCCGAGAAGCTGGGGGTAAAGGTAGACACGAAGGCCACTGTAAGGAAAGCCTTCCAGGCCGGGCGCAGCGGGGTTACATTTGAGGATGTTAAAACGAGGTTAAGGCTCTGGTATAAGAAGAAGGAGCTGC
>Ga0351947_1058_pt1 | contig 13239 bp, 7 predicted proteins | sample BONcelT113001G13_FD_205815 | JGI IMG/M metagenome (GOLD analysis project Ga0351947, IMG submission 205815) | Enriched cells from coal bed in the Powder River Basin, Montana, United States - BONCAT cells T11 rep3 HSBNCT.T11.300.1.G13 ...
GCTTGCCTGGATGGAAGTGTTTCCCGGATAAAAAACGAAGTTGCTGGTGGGGAAGGTGGGTTCATTGATGCTAAGTGTCTGGAAGCTAATCTCGGGGCTGTAGCCTACGCCTGAAGCATTCACGGCATAAGCCCTTAGATAGTAAGTGGTAGCTGGAACTAAGTTAGCAATGGTTCCGCTCATGGGGCTTATTCCGCTTCCAAAAGCAATATGTGTTGATGTGGTATCCGGCATGGGAGATGTGCTCCAGCAAAAACCCCGGGTGCTGATTCCGGTTGTGCCGGCTGAGTTTATCATCGAACTCGCCAGAATGCTGCTGTAGGTTACTTCGCTTGCAATCGGCTGCGATAGCATTGGCAGAGGGTTACTCTGATAATCTGTGATAAAGATGTCGTGAATATAAATGGCATGACTGGGGGTAAAGAGCCTGATCTTGGTAGGTGTTTCCTGACCTATGCGGAAATAATACCTGCTTCCGGTGCTGTTGATATTGGAGAATAAAGTTACGTTCATCCATGATTCACCATCCAACTTCTGAAGCCGGACGCTGCGTCCGGACGAACCGGCAGCAAAGGTGAATTCCACATCCCCAAGGCTGCTTAAAACAGGGAATTCAACTATTCCGGTGGAGGCTTCAAGCTGGATTCTGCCGGGACTGCCAAGCCCACTGGCAACAGCTCCTGGTGAAACCAGGCACCGGGTAAGATTTATGGTTCCGGCAGGGATATCCTGAGTGTAACTGCCATAAGAGGAATGAGCTGTCCAGTTTTGGATGTTCTCATTTACCAGCATCGTGGCTGCAAGGCTTATCCATGTAAGGCAAATCAAGGTGAATAGCAATATGGTTTTATGTAGGTTGAGAGCAGTCAGTTTCATGACAAGCCTCCATTTCCTTTGTTTTCGTCATGAACCGTGCGCAAGCCAAACTTGTCAAGCAATATCGACGCGCCATTTGTCCTAATTGTGATTGATGCCGTGAAAAGGTCAGAAGGCGACCCTGTATAGAGTCGCCTTACCGATTCAAATAGCTCAGGTATAGTCTCAAGTGCAAACCTACAGCCAGCCTACAGACTCAGCCAACAGATCCCACTCCCTTGAGCTTGAGGAGTTGCTTAAATACAGAGCAGGATATGTGCCAAACTGTAGATGTTTTACAACTGATTGATCAGCAATACAATAGGCTTTGGCAAAATAGTGAATCGTGGTAATATTTACCACAGGGACTATTTCGCATAAGATGGCTGTGTAGAAAAGGTTAGTCTGACTTAAGATCAATACCCAATGCAGATATCTTCTTGAACAGGTTGGATTTATCCATGTGTAAATGCTCCGCTGTATTGCGAATATTGTACTCGTGCTCTTTCAGAGAGTGCTCGATATAGGCTTTCTCAAAACTACTTAAAACCTCACGTAAAGAGCCTGATTTAGAGCGTTTACGAGCCTCATCCTTAGTCGTGGTAAAATCTACCACAGTAAGGTGGTCGTTTTTGGCAAATATTACCCCGCGCTCTATGGTATTCTTAAGTTCGCGCACGTTGCCCTCCCACTTCTGTTCACAGAGCCAGGCTTTTGCTGCCACAGACAGAGCTTTGGGAGGAATATAATTGCGGGAGCAGAACTCACTGATAAAGAAATCTGCCAGCATAGGGATGTCCTCTATACGGTTGCGCAGAGGGGGAATCTGTAGATGCAGGGTATTTAGGCGGTAAAGCAGGTCTTTACGGAAACTGCCTGCTTCGGACATCTCCTCCAGATTCTGATTGGAAGCACTGATGATGCGGGTGTTTATCTTATTTATCTTGCCACCAAGTTTCTGGATTTCACCTTCCGAGATCACACGCAATAGCTTGGCTTGCACTTCCAGGGGCAATTGGCTGATCTCATCCAGAAAGAAGCTATTGTTATTGGCAAACTCAAAATACCCCTTTTTTGCCTTCTCCGCACCCGTAAAAGCTCCGCGCTCATAGCCAAACAACTCTGCCTCGAAGAGGTCCTTGGGCACGGAAGCACAGTTTATGCTGGTAAGGTTTTTGTGCCCATACTTGCTAAGCCGGTGGATAGCATGTGCTGCCAGTTCTTTTCCCACTCCGGTTTCTCCGCTGATAAGCACCGGACAATCGAATTGCGCTGCCTTAACGATATCGGCAAACAATGCCTGCATGGGTGCAGAGTTACCCCGCATCGCAATCGCAGTAATTTGCAACTGACGCATTTGGCTTGTTATGGCAATCGCATCGCTAAGACGCTTTAGTTTCTGGAAGAGGTGATTTGTGTTCAATGGCTTCTCGATAAAGTCCATGGCACCGTTCTTAATAGCCGACACCGCATCCGGAATATGTCCGCTGCCGGAGATCATCAATACAGGCAAATCCGGAAACTGTTCATGAACCTCATCAAGCATCCCAAAGCCATCATGCAAAGCCGGGAAGCACATATCCAGCATCATAATGTCATATTGCGCTTCTTTAAGACTGCGTGCACAGGTTTCCACGCTGGAAACAGGTGTTACTACATAACCGGCTTCGCTAAGCAAGTCCGTAGTCAGACGTAAAAAGACGAGATCATCATCTGCCAGTAAAATGCTTATCTTGTTCATTTCTCTCCCTTAAGCCAGATGGTTACCGTTGTGCCAACCCCTTCCTCGCTTTGGATGCACAGAACGCCACCCATGGACTCTATGATCTTCTTTGTTTCCGGAATCCCGATGCCGGTTCCGTTTTGCTTGGTAGTAAAGAAGGGACGGTAGATATCGTCCATATATTTGGCAGGGATACCTTCCCCGCTGTCTTCAATTTCAACCAGCACCTTATGGGTTGCATTCAAAGCGCTTGACTGAGGCATTTCCTTTGCCGTGATATGCAGGCTGCCTCCCTTAGGCATTGCCTCAAGGGCGTTGTTAATGGTATTTACTACCGCTTCTTCAAAGCGAATCGGTTCAATATAGGCGGATATAGATTGCAATCCCCAGTTCTTTAACAGCTTCACATTGGGAGGCATAGTAATTCTTGCCAGGCAGTGTTCTAAAGATGGTATGATATCATGTTGCTGCAAGTCGTATTCCTTCATCTCCGTAAAACGTTGAAAGGCATGGGTGAATACCCGCACTTTCTCTATCTCGCTGCCGATAATCTGGTAATAATCCTGCCTGGCAGTATCCTTATCATGTTGCAGGGCTTCCAAAGAAAGCATGATATTCGTGATGTGCCTGCGCACGTGATGCGACAAACGACGGGCAATATCTGCCCATTGAATGGTCTCCTGATAACTTTTATCCTCCCCAAGGCATGCTTGGAAGGTTATCATATAGCGCACTTTATGTAGATGCACCCGAAACAGGATAGCTTTGTAACGGATTGAGTTACTTTCCGGGAAAAGGGTTACATAAGTTTCGTGGATCTTAAGCTTGCTGCTGATAAAGCTTTGCAAAGCGTCATGGAGCGGAGGGAAACATAGCTTCAGGTTTTTGCAGGCAGGATCACCGCTTTTTTCTGCTAACAAAAAGGCACTGCGGTTACTATACCTTATCCGCTCCGAATCTTTCAGCAGTAAAATACCGTCACTAAGGTAGTTTGCCCCCAAAAAAGGAGCTTTCAGTTGCTGTAAAAACTTGAAATAAATCAAGGGGATAATAAGCAAAAGTATCAGACAGATATAGGGTGAATAGTAGATTAGCAGCCTATAAACCAGAATATGTAAGGGCTGATTACTGTATTTATAATAACGAACTTCTCGTTTGGAACCTATACTTATCAGGAGATCTGTTTCAAAGCCGGTTCTAACCGCATTCATACTGAAAGTATTCTCGTCCGGGAAAGGGTTCTTTATTCTGGCGCGGCAATTATAGTTTTTATCCATTATCATCAGATAGTTATCATCTGTTTGCAGCAGGATTTCTTTGTTACCGTCCTTGTCTATATCCTCAATTGTCCATATTGTCTTCACGAACTGCTTGCACTTATGGGGGATTATGCGCAGAGCCTCATCCAGAACTACTAAGCCTTTACCTTTATCTACCAAATGCAGCCTCTGGGTTCCGGCTACATCCATGCGTTTCAGATAGTCATAATATTGCGACCGTTCCAGCGTGGAAGCCATCTGCAGATTCAGCCTGCGTTGCAGTTTGCTGCCTGTCCAATCGTAAACAGAAACCGTATTATGATTGTTTTCGTTACCCCAGGTGGTATTTACTGCATATATCTCAAGCTTGCCATCATGCTCGATATCTGCTATATCCACGTTTACCTGACCATATCCGCTGAATTGCTTCTCCATAAACAGCAATTTTCCTGTGCTGGAAAGCACTACAATCCACCCGCTGGCATCGTCCAAGCCATTGATAACTGCTTGGGTGTTCTTAAATGCATAGGTGCCAAAGACAAGCTCCTTGCTTCCATCCAGATTAAAATCCCGCCATAACACTCCGGACACATTACAAGGGGTTTCATATCGCCATTTGATAGCTCCGCTGATGAAATCAAACACCACCAAACCCCGTGGATTGGCAGTGAACCCATCCGCCGCAAGGCACAGAAGTTCCAGACGACCATCACCATCAATATCATCCAGTATCTGAGGGACAAGCTGCCCGAAGTATTCTATTTTGAGGTTATCTATCAAGCTATCCTTACGGGTGATGCTTTGAAAGCGCTTGGTTTCACGTTGCAGGGGAATTTGCCAATTGTATTTTACAGCATCAAGATAAACTGTTTTCTGGTCATTATAGGTATAAAACAGCCAGCGTCCGTTATCGCGGGGATCGGGAAGCACCTTCAATGCCCGGAAGGGATGCAGCCCATTTATCTGCGAGATAACCTTGCCCTTTAGGTCTTGCACATAAACAGCATTAAAACCAGGGAGAGAAGTGTCGGTGCTAATCATATAGTCCGTTTCATCACCCTTAAGGTCTGCATATAGCCAAGCGCTAAGGTTTGTGTCGTGCCGGTTAATGTCAACCGGCAAAAATTCATGCGTCTCAACCTTGTGCCCATATCTACAGGCACTGAGACCAATTAGACATATAATAAAAAAGACGATGCCTCTGTTCATACATACCCCGATAAATAATTCCTGAGTCATGTCTCTTTAAACTAACCTTTTCTGTCAAGCTAAATGTTTTTTACAAAAGTTCTTGACCTTATTTCCCTTAACAGCAGGCTTGCGCAAAGATTATTCGAGCAGGAGGAAAAATGAAAAAGCAGCTATTGGCAACATTAACGATCTTGCTGGTTTTATGCGTTGGCGCAGCCAGGAAAGAATACTTCGGCAGCATCAAAGGTGTGGTTACCGAGCAAGGAAGAAAGATAACCGTCCCCGGTGCTAAGGTAGAATGCTACCGGAACAATCAATTGCACTCCATTGTGTACGCAGACAATAATGGCGCTTACAGGATAGATAATCTGCCTGTGGGTGCGTATATCATCACTGTAAACACCTCCGGATACGAGAAATTCAGCGTAAAAGTCCGAACCAAAAAGAATAAAACCATCATCCTCAATATCAAGCTGAAGGTATCTTCCATCAGTTCTAATGTAGCATTACAGTCGGGTGTTTCTATCCGTCCCGGCTCTGCCAAAACTGATAAAGACCGGATTGGTTCTTCCCTTGCATCCGGTGGGGCTATGACTGAAGCCATGTATCCTCCTCCCAATGTATATATGCCTCCCCCACCCCCTCCATTTAACACCGAGGATTATACTGCCATTACTCCCAACATCTTCCACAGCCCGCTCTCCGAGCCGCTTTCCACTTTCTCCATAGATGTGGATACCGCCAACTACAGCAATCTCCGCCGCATGCTGAATCAGGGTCAGCTACCCGAACCCAACAGCATCCGCCTGGAAGAGCTGCTGAACTATTTCTCCTATAATTATCCTGCCCCCACGGATGAGCATCCCTTTGCAGTGTATAGCGAAGCGGGGGTGGTGCCATGGAACCAAAAGCGCACTTTCGTGCATATTGGCATTCAGGGTAAGAAGCTGAATCTGGAAGCTGCTCCACCGAGTAATCTGGTCTTTTTAATTGATGTCTCCGGTTCTATGAGCGACTATAACAAGCTTCCCCTGGTGCAGGAATCCATGAACCTGCTGGTGGACAATCTGCGCGGCAAGGATAAAGTAGCCATCGTGGTGTATGCCGGTGCTGCCGGTGAAGTTTTACCCTCCACTTCCGGGAACAACAAGCTTGCCATCCGCAATGCCATCAATAACCTCAGTGCCGGTGGTTCCACTGCCGGAGGAGCGGGAATCCAGCTTGCCTACAAGATAGCCTCCGAGAACCTGATTGCCGGGGGCAATAACCGCATTATCCTCTGCACCGATGGTGATTTCAACATCGGCGTTTCCTCCGATGCTGCCATGACCGATCTGGTGGAGAAAAACCGCAATAAAGGCATCTACCTTACCGTGCTGGGCTTCGGCATGGGCAATTACAAAGATAACCGCATGGAATTGCTTGCCGATAAGGGTAATGGCAACTACGCTTATATAGACACCATCAACGAAGCCAAGAAAGTGCTGGTGAATGAGATGGTCTCCACGCTTTACACAATCGCCAAGGATGTGAAGCTACAGGTGGAATTCAATCCCGCCCACGTAAAGGCATACCGCCTGGTAGGCTATGAGAACCGTCTGCTGCGTACCGAGGATTTTAAGGACGACACCAAGGATGCCGGCGAACTGGGTGCAGGACATACGGTTACCGCCATCTACGAGATTATCCCCATGAATTCCAAAGAAAGCATTCCGGGCTTAGACCCGCTTAAATATCAATCCATCCAGATTACCGAAGCAGCCCGTAACTCCCCGGAGATGATGACCGTTTCCCTGCGCTATAAACTGCCGGATAAAGATGTCAGCATCCCCTTTGGGGTACCGGTGATGAACAAAATCCTGCCTCAGGAAAGCTGCTCCGAAACCTTCCTGTTCTCCACTGCCGTGCTGGGCTATGGCATGATGCTGCAAAACAGCGAACATAAAGCAGCCCTCACCTGGGATACGGTGAAAGAGCTTGCCAAGAACAACCTTGGTAAAGATACGGAAGGATATCGCGCCGAATTCCTCCAGCTTATTGATCTTGCTGCCAAACTACACGAGAAACAACAACGGGAAGCAAACCGCGACTTTAACAAAGGGGAATAAACCGAATCCGGCATTATCATAGATAGTCCCATGGAGTTCAAGCCGGCTACGAAATACTGCTAATACAGCAGGTTCACTGCCGGCTTGAACTCAATGTTTTAAACCAGTATTTGTCTTGCTCATTAGGGTATAAGATGTAATGCCCACTCACAGAATTACATGCCCTTTAGGGCATAAGATGCATAGCCCACAGTGGAGGCGAAGCCGGAACTGTGGGACAAGTATGCAACACCCGAGCAGCCCCTCGGGGGCGACACAAAGCCCACTCGCAGTATTACTTGCCCTTTAGGGCATAAGATGCATAGCCCACAGTGGAGGCGAAGCCGTAACTGTGGGACAAGTACGCAACACCCGATTAGCCCTTTGGGGGCGACACAAAACCCCATCACCACAGCCCTGCGTAAATCGTACCAGCCCCCCGGGGGGCTAGTCTATGGGTTTTATTCTTACCCACCGTTACGGCTTCGCCTCCACGGTGGGCTTTACGTCTTATGCCCTAAAGGGCAGATTACAGCACATCTCAGGGCAGTTCACATCGCCTTAAAAGACAGATTTATATTTCCTTCTGTGCATTGCACATTTCGACATAACCACATCCTCCTTAGCATCTTATCTAATACCCATATTCATGTCAATTCAAGTTTTAGATTCTCTTTAAACACGGGTCTTTTCCTTAATGTTAAATCCAATAAATCTGATAAATCATAATAAATCACACAAATCCCTCTTTGCCCTCTAAGCTCCCTCTCTCTTAGAACCCAATATTGTAACGCAACGTAGCCGAGACCACGCCGCGATTCCGCCACATTGTGGTGGAATCACGGCGTGGTTGTGGCAAGATTGCCTAACATTAGTTGGTGCTTAGTCCCAGGGATAAGGGAGGAAATAGTAGGTGAAACATGGAAACTGATTGACAGAAAATATCATGTGGAAATGAATGAAATATACCTTGGTGATAACGCATAACAAAGGAGATACCATGAAAGATTTAATTGCACCCTGCGGCATAGATTGCCGGGTCTGCGATGCCTATATCGCCACCCAAAACAAGGATCTGGAGATGATGCAGAAGATGGCGGAAAGTTTCAAACAGAAGTATGGAGTAGATAAACCTCTGGATGAACTTGAGTGCGATGGATGCGGTTCTGGAGGCAAACAAATCGGCTTTTGCGCGGTATGCGAGATAAGGGTTTGTGCCTTTGATAAAGGCTATGCCACCTGCGCCGAATGTGCTGATTTCCCTTGTGAAAAGGGCAGCTTTATCTGGACAAAAAACTCTAAATCCAAGGAAAAACTGGAAGAGTTGCGGAAGTAATCGGCAGATAAATCTAATTACAAGATAAGCATGTTTAGCGGGTAATCATGCCGGGATAGTGGCATTACCTCGTATGCCAAGCCCAAAGCAGCAAGCTGTTCTGCCAGATAATCCAGCACCGGATACTCGGTATAGAAGTGTCCTGCATCGATGATAGGAATACGGCTTTCCATGAAGTTATGATATGAGATGTCTCCACTGATATAAAGCTGTGCCTTGGCTTCGGCAGCGCTTAGTAAAGATCCTCCTGCTCCTCCACAGATGGCAATGCGTTCTATTCTATCCTCCGCCTTGCTACCCGCCAACCAGAGCTTAAGTTGGGAACAGGCAAGCTTCTTCTTTGTTAATTGGGCTATTTCGGCAAGGCTTAGGTTGCTTGGGAATTTACCCACCAAACCCAAGCCATACGCAGGATTGTGGTTAGTTAATGGCTGGTGCAAGATAAGCGGAGTTTCATAGGGGTGAGCCTGATGGATGGCGTTTAGCACCGTCGGCAGGAACATGGAATCGCAGATAAACTCCAAGGCAAGCTCCCTGATCCCATCAGCATTTGCAAGGTAAGGCTTGCTGCCGTTTCCGGCTTGGAAATAGCCACTTACCTCGTGCCGTGTTCCACAGCGTTTGTAATTGCCAATCTCTCCCGCACCGGCTTCCCAGGCGGCTTCACTGATGCGCTCTGCCTCTTCCGGCGGGCAATATACTACTATCCGGTGGCTGCCGGCTCCGCTCTCTTCGCTAAGGGGGAAAAGCACTTCCAATCCAAGCTTTTGTGCCAGAATGTGGTTCACGCTTACTTTCGCCACATCCAGATTGGTGTGCAGGCAAATAACCGCGATGTTGTGCTGAATCAGCTTTATGTACAAAGGATTGGTGATGCCCTTAATGGGACGGAAGATAAGCGGGTGATGACTGATGATGATGTTGCACCCCACTGTTATCGCTTGGGTTACGGCATTGGGGGTTACATCCAGACAGATATACGCCTTATTCACTTCCCAATCTCTATCCCCAATCAACAGCCCCACGTTGTCCCAGCTTAGGGCTAAACCCAAAGGGGCAAAGGACTCTATGTGCGCCAATACTTGTGATACTTTCATGCTTCACCTCAATTAAAACATATCTGCGCTTGATAGGATTATGGGCAAAAAAAGTCAAGCACAAAAGGGGCAAGATCATTTAGCCAGAGGTGTGATGAAACCCATACAAACCAATACACCTCCAAATTAGCCAATAATAGGGTTTAGTAGGTTGGTATTCTTCACCGTTTACAAATTTTATCCTCATAGATAACAGCAAGATACAGAGATACTGGATCACAATTTTAGTAAAGCGGAACTAATCTATAAAGGAAAGATAGCGATGGGGAAAACAACGAGGTTAGATTAGTAATTTTTATCCTCATAGATAACAGCAAGATACAGAGATTCTGGTTAACACTTTTCGAAAAGTGGAACTAATCTAAAAAGGGATATGATGATGTGCAAAAAAAGTAACCGATATTACTGCCCTAACGCGCCTAAGTATAAGGTAACTAACAGATGAATCGAGCAAAAACAGAGCTTGCTTAGAGCAGCATAACCTAAATAGGGGGGTAATGATGACATAGATGGATTCAAGGTTCGCATAGCAATGTGATGTGGGTTTTATTACTCTAAGCACAAGAAATTCAAACAAAGCTTATCCTGTAATCACGAGGGCAAGTAAACAACAACACAAAGGAGAAACAATGAACAAGAGTTTTATGATTATTCTACTGGGCGTAATTATTACATTTATATCAATAGCCCAGATTTACGCTTGCGCAATGACAGCGGTAGTGTGCCAAGGTGACTATACATTAATATATGGAATGGTTGATTTCGGTGATGGATCTTACGAGGGCGGTGGAGAATCTTTATGGCTCTAAAACCAAAGCAGTACTAATGTGGATGGACATGGAATGGTGTATTATCATAAAGCGGGATATCAAGGGCATAGCAATAAGGTACTACAATGCAATAACCCTATTGATACTTTTCCCGGTGGAAGCAGTAACCACGTTTATCGGCACAGTGGTCGATTGAGTAATGCACCTTATTCAGGTTACTATCAAAATTTTATAGGTACTGCAAAACAGAAACAAGGAAAGATCTTCATGGGTCATGTAAGGCTTAGAAGTGATGGACCCATTGGAGCCTTTGCGCCTTTCGTTTATCGCCATATAGGCTATGTAAATGGAGTGCCGGATACCACTGATTATAGCTTTGCCCACCATGGCACAGTAGATAAATGGGGTATGTATAATATTCCCAGTTTTCAGAATTGGCTGTCTAACTACGATATCCAAAACATCCTTGCCGGGAATCCAACGTATTATTCTGTTTATGAAAGTGTGGATGACTATGTAGATTCTGACTATCTTTTTTTGTGGTTGGTTAAACACATTGAAGATAATGGTGGAGACGTGAAATTAGGCTTAGTGGAAGGGTTGACAGCTCTTACTACTAATAACATCGACGGGCAAAAGAACATTCTATTCTCTGATGGTTCAGGTGTTTACGCTTATTCCAACCACATCAATGATGCCCATAGAATGTCTTACAAGTCGTTGCAGTCTATATATCATTACATTAGAAGCTCTGGCACTGTAGAAAGCGATTGGACATCTCTACCAATACACAATTTATACTATTTCCCCACTCAAGGGCAGATGGATATTACCTTCAATGCTGATAATTGTGTTCCAGCAAGTTTTGCTCTCAAGCAAGGATTGAATTGGATAAGTTTCCCGGTGTTAGAAAACACCTATGGACTTGATCCCGACTATACAATAAGGGATATAGCTCAGTATGCGAATAACCTCCAGACAAAAAACGGAACGCAATTGCAACCACCTTGGGTGATTGATGGAGAAACACATTTATGGCAGAGTGAAGCAACTCTGTCTATAACCAATGGTTATATACTTAATATTGATAGCACTTTTATAAATTATCAATATAGGACATTTGGTCAAAGAACTGCTTATAACACTCAACTAAATTTGTATCAAAACAATGAAAACTGGATTCCCTATTTCATTCAATATTCACAGACCCCTGCAAATGCATTTGGAAGTAATTTCTCACATGTAACAGCTGTCTATGCTCAGGACTGGTACATCTATAAATTCAAGGGTCAATGGTACGGCTATTGCCAGCCAGGAGCAACAGGTACTTTAGACTATGGAAAGATGTACAAGGTATACGTAGATTCGTACATCCCAAATTTCACGTGGTCTTCGTTTGGGCAGTCACAAAGTTTTGCTAAAGAGGCTACGAGTTATTTCGAGTTTGAAGAGAAACCTGAATACCAAGCAATTATAATTGAATCTCTGCCCGACAATCCTGTCTTTGATGAAATTGGTGTGTTAAAAGACGGCGAGTGTGTTGGCGCACTTAAATATGAAGGGTTTCCGCTCAATTTACAAGTTTACGATAATTCATCACCAGATGAGTTTGAGTATATTCTCTATACCGAATCAAAGAGCAACAATATTATGGAGAGAAAGTATGCTTCAGCCTCAATAGACATCAGTAATAAAGTGGTCGATAATGGTAGGCATATGTTCTCCATTGTAAGCCTCACCGATGGACAGGAAAACAATACTTTAATATATCCCGTTATGTCTGCAATGCTCTACCCCAACCCTATGCGTGGGACTACAAATATTGAAATCAAGGCAACTGCCAAGAGTTCTGTTGAGATCAATATTTATAACCTGAAGGGTCAGTTAGTCAAAACTATAAGCTCAACCGAAATTTCCAAGGGAAAGACATCCTTTATTTGGAATGGAAGAACTGATGATGGAAGACCGGTCGCCCAAGGGATTTACTTCTGTAGGATTAAGTCACCAAACAATCTATTGACAAAGAAACTGGTTGTTTTGGAGTAGCAATAGCTACTACTTAAGGATATCAGGCGGGGTTTCGACCCCGCCTGATAATGACAATAAGAATGGTAACAGGTAGTAGACAAGACATTCGAGCAGTTCTCATAATAATGAATTATGCTGGTTAGAGGATAGTATGAAAAAATCATCAGTGATGCTGTTGATGTATATAGTCCTATGGGCTTGTACATTACGGGCAGAGCTAATCGTTGTTGCTGCTGATGGCTCAGGACAAGCTACAACAATTCAAGCAGGGATAAACATGGCTGCGGTCAGCGATACGGTACTGATCTCACCCGGTGTGTGGACAGGTGTAGCTGTTATTGATAATAAGCCGATCACTATTGGCAGTTTTTATATTGTTGACGGTGACACAACCCACATAAGCCAGACAATCATAGACGGAGAAGACACACGAACGGGCATTATCATCAAAAACTGTAGTGGGGCTATCGATACTCTAAGTGTTGTTGGATTAACAATAAGAAATTGCAGGAGTAATTGGTACCCACATACATCTGATTACTCAATTGGAGGTGGCATTGGCATTGGATTGTCTGCAGCCAATGTGATCAAATGTATGATCTATAATAGCAGAGCCTATTTTGGAGGAGGGATAGGAGTTTCAAGATCATTTGTATATCTATATGGAAATGAGATATACTCAAACAATGCCATTACATCGGGAGGAGGATTAAGTGGGCTTGGTTATAACAACATGTACATCTACTTCGATGCAGTAAACAAAAATAGTATATATATGAATAATGCGGCACGAGGTTGCGATATCAGTTATGCCTACAATAACCTTCCAACTTCAGTTTATCTCAATATAGGATCAGTTGACTATTTAGACCAGTATTTCTATTTTCTCCCCG
>Ga0351947_1059_pt1 | contig 13108 bp, 24 predicted proteins | sample BONcelT113001G13_FD_205815 | JGI IMG/M metagenome (GOLD analysis project Ga0351947, IMG submission 205815) | Enriched cells from coal bed in the Powder River Basin, Montana, United States - BONCAT cells T11 rep3 HSBNCT.T11.300.1.G13 ...
TGCTTGCATGGAGCCTGCTGCGCGACGACATCAAAGCGCGATATATAGCTAAATATGGCGAGCCCGACAAGGCCCTGCGGCGCAACCTGCTGCGCGACCTGTTTAGCCCCGATGCAAAAGCTTCCACATATTTTGCCGCCTACGAGCTTGAAGATGGGCGCAGGCTTCCGGCAAAAGTGCAAACTGAATATACTACCAACGCGGCCCTGCTTAATGCAATATCGGGCATGGTGGGCAAGGTGAAAGGCCGCGCAAAAAGCCTGGGCAGCAATGCCCGCAATGTGTGGGAAATGGCCGCACATGCAATTAATGAGCTCGACAAAGACGAGTTTCCACACTCGCTACCAGCCAACCCCGTGCGCCTGCGCGAGAAGCTGAAGGCATACATGGCGCAGGGCTACGACAGTTTGATACACAAAGGTTATTGCAACGCAAACAGCCGCAAGGTAAACGATCAAATGGAGCGCCTGCTGCTTTCAATATATTGTATGAAAAACCTGCCTTTCATTGATTGGGTGCATGATTATTACCTCCGTTTTGTATCGGGCCAGCTTGAGGTGGTGGATGCCGAAACGGGGCAGTTGTTCGACAGGGCCGATTTTTTTGATCACACAAAAGACACTTATATAAGCATCAGCCGCGCAACGGTTTGGAACGTAGTAAACAACCCGGCAAACAAGGTGATCATTGACCGCTTGCGCAATAACCGCATTGACCACGTTACACAGGCAACGCCCTACAACCACCGCCGTTTGCCTCAATACAGTTTGTCGAAAATAACGATGGACGACCGCACCTTCAGCCGCAAAACCGTTGATGGCAAGTGGTATAATTCATATGTAGCCTTTGATGTGCTTTCAGGGGCTATCCTGGGCAGCACACAAAGCGTTGAAAAACCAAGCGTGGGCATGGTGTGGGAGTGTTTCCGTGATATGTATCGCAATTTGGAGGCAAATAACCTCATGTGGCCCGCCGAGGTGGAGGTCGAAAATCACCTCATGAAAGAGATCGAGGAGCAGCTGCGCGCGATGTTTGCATATGTAACCTTCACGGCTCCCGGATTGAGCAGGTCAAAACGTGCCGAGCACCTGATCCGCGGCAAAAAATACGGCGACGAAAAGCGTCACCAGGTGGGCATCGGACGCTGGAACGGCAAGGGAGCCTACAAAACCAAGAGCGAGGGCAAAGATGAGGACTACAAACAGCCCCGCCTGAGCATTGAGCAGCTCGATGCCGAAGAGCGCGAAAGCATCAGCCGCTACAACCACAGCCTGCACCCTAATCAAAAAATGTTCCCGGGCAAAACCCGCTGGCAAGTGCTGATCGAAAACATAAACCCCGACCTGGGACGCCCGCAGCGCTACAAGCTAACCCGCTACCTCGGGCTAAGCACCCAAACAAGCCTCAGAAACAACGATTTTGTTACGGTGCAATATGAGAAGTATGCAATTGACAACTACTCGGTGCTTACACACCTAAAGGCTAACAACTACTTGGTGCAGGCCTATTATGTGCCCGGAGCTGACGGCATAATCAACGAGGTTTACTTATATCAGGGCGACACCTTCCTGAGCCGTGCGGCGCGCATTGAGGGCTACAACGAGGCAAAAGCCGAGCGCACCCCTGCAGACGAGGCGGTGAGGCAGTCACAGGCAGTGAGGCAGGCGCGTTTTTTCAAAATGGAGCGCGAAGGGATTGAGGGCAAGATATTACGCAACATCGAAATAATCGAAAATTCGAAGATGGCCCGCGCTATTGATGCGCCCGTTGAAATTGCCGAAACAACCAGGGCAACCGACAGTACCCTTGACGAACTAATGACATTGTACGGCGCAGAATATTACCGCAACAAGGCCTTAAACGACATTTAAACGATTCTTAAAACACCTTTAAAACACCAAAAAAATGAATGATCAATTACAAAAAAGGGTAGTAGAGGCCCTCGCCGAAAGGCGCAAAAACTGGGGAGGCTCGGATGCAAAGTTTGCCAACTCATTAGGCATTAACCCCGCGGCATACAGCCGCATAAAAAACGGCGACACAACAAACGTGTTATCAGACGCAAACTGGATCAGCCTTGCCCGCCGCCTGGGCGTGCAGCTGGGCAACGAGCGCGAGTGGAAAGTGGCCATAACCGGTGCTTTCCAATTTATCATGGGGCAGCTTGAATTTTGCAAGGTAAACGCAGCCAGCCGTCTGCTTTGCGACGCCCCCGACATAGGCAAAACCTTCACCGCGCGGCATTTTGCAGCAACACAAAAAAACACCGCATACGTTGACTGCTCGCAGGTGAAAAGTAAACAAAAACTTGTGCGCCACATTGCTCAATCATTTGGCGTGGGCCACACGGGACGCTACGGTGATGTGTACGCAGACTTGGTGTTTTATCTGCGTGCACTCCCGCAGCCCCTTATCATTTTGGACGAGGCAGGCGACCTGGATTACAGCGCTTTTCTTGAGTTAAAAGCGCTATGGAATGCAACCGAGGGGGCCTGCGGGTGGTACATGATGGGTGCAGACGGCCTAAGGGAGAAGATCAGGCGCTCAATTGAGCACAAAAAAGTGGGCTATACAGAGCTATTTAGCCGCTATGGAAGCCGCTATCAACGAGTAAGCCCCGACACCGAGGCCGAGCTCAAGCAGTTTCGTATGGCACACGCTGCGCAGGTTATACAGGCCAACGCCCCCGGAACTACAGACATCCAAAAACTGATCATCCGCAGCGACTATAGCCTGCGCAGGATTTATCACGAGCTCAGGAAGGAAGCATGAAACAACGCGCCATACCAGTAAGCCAGCTAAGTAAGCAAAGGTTCAGGGGCCTCGAGTTTGAGGGCCCCTGGGCTGATGCTTTGGGACAGCCTGAAATCACAGGCGCCTGGCTCATTTGGGGCAACAGCGGCAACGGCAAAACACGCTTTGCCCTGCAGCTTGCAAAATACATGTGCCGCTTTGGACGTGTGGCATACAACAGCCTCGAGGAAGGCGCATCGCTGAGCTTTCAGCGCGCGGTTGATGCAGTTGATTTTACGCCCGTGAGCAGGCGTATGATTGTGCTCGATAAGGAGCCGGTGCACGAGCTGATAGCGCGTCTTAAAAGGCAGAAAAGCCCCGACATCATCATTATAGACAGTGTGCAATACACAGGCCTCAAGTATCAGGACTACATCAGCCTGCGCGACACTTTCAGACGAAAACTATTTATCCTGGTGAGCCATGCCGACGGCAAACTTCCCGAGGGCCGCGTTGCTAAAAGCATCCGATACGATGCAATGGTAAAAGTTTGGGTCGAAGGATATGTTGCTTATCCGGTGAGCCGCTACGGAGGCGGGCAGCCTTTTGTGATTTGGGAAGAGGGATCACAACAGTTTTATCAACAAAAAGAACAGCAATGAAACAGACTATTAAAGAACAACGCGAATTGCGGCAGGCCGAGCTGGCACACCAGGTGTGCAGGTTGCTTGGGTTTGACCGCCGCCGACACAATGCGCTTATGTTTGAGCAGGCATGCTCATACATGGAAAACCTTGCCGGATCGGGCGATGTGGCGCAGGAGTTTTTATCCGAGCCAGCTTTTTGGAGCTGGTGGAAACAACAGTGGGCACTTATTGACGAAGCTTTTATTGCGCAGGCGTCGGGCAGCCCCTCCCCTATTGACATCATGCGTGCCTGGTACGAAACCATGCACCGCGAAATTGACACCTACCCGGATGCAATCATATGGAAGAAAATTCATCATTCGTATGAAAAAATGGCAACAAGCCTGATTACCAAAAAAGTTAAAGCACATGATTGAGAATTCAAAACTCAGGTTTGAGCTGAACAAAAAAATTGAACAGCTCACAAAAGACATTGAAGCCGCTGAGGCCGACATAAGCCTTAACGACGAGGATCGCAACAGGAAAGTATCAATCCTGCAGCACAAAATACTATGCAGGCAAACACGCCTCGATTTGCTTGATGGTAAAATAGTTCGCGAGGCATTTATTGAAACAAATAACTTTTAGACACATGTACAAAGAATTTTTTGAACAGGTAGCCTCAATGAGGCATTATCAAAAGCAATGCGAGCACCCTGTTGAGGGCGGCAAAAGCGATGCCGAGCTTCGCAAACAGTTTGAGCGCAGGGTTGACCGGATGATCGAGGACATCGAAAAGGGCCAACTGATGATTGACCGCGAAATACAAAGCACAAAGGAAGGGGGCAAATAATGAAAAAGATCATTACCCCCTCAGTTGTAAGCCGCTGCGGACTTGGCACACCGCTGATTACTATCCACCGCCGTGGTGTTGTTTTTAACAAAAGTGCAACCACGCTGCTGGCCCTGCATCAGGGCTCTCGCTATGTGTTTGAGCTTGAAAAAGAAGAACTATACTACGCGGACAGAGGCCCTAACGATCAGGACTGTTTTCAGGTCAACACTATTCGTAAAACTAAGGTTGCTGAAACGAACAACAAAGGCCTGCTTCCTTTTCTTTTTGAAAAGCATGAGTCGGTAATGCTCGAGGTGCTCGAATTCAACGAAGGCCGCCGACTGCTTCGCGTGATCAACGATTATATTGCTCTGAAAGAACAACAAAACGGTTTTGCCCGTCCGGTAAAAAAAATGGGGAGGCCCGCAAAAGCTAAACAATAACATCAATTCACACTATTATGTCAGAATCATTGGATTTAACAAAACTGAGCGCAGCCGAACTGCGCGCCCTGCTCGCACAGCGCGAGGCAGAAGAAAGGCAGGCACGCATTGAGGAACGCGTTGCCTACGAAAAAAAACGCGACGACCTGGTGCAGTCACTTGTTGCCCGGGCTATGGTGCTGCAACACCAGATGCAGCAATTTAAAAACTACTGCATGGAGCAGCTCGACGAGTTCAGAGACACAGCACACCGTTATGGCGACATCCGCAGCAACTCAAAGGGCGGTTTTAGTCTGCGGCACAGCAAAACCGGCGAGCTCGTGAGCCTCGACAGAAATTCGATACCTGAATACGATGAGCGCGCCGCACTGGCCGAACAACTGCTCAAGGAGTTCCTTGAGGATAAGGTAAAGAAAAAAGACCTGCAAACCTACCGCACCATTGCCGCGCTGATGGAGCGCAACAGGCAGGGCGATTTCACGCCTTCGCGGATTGCCGCGCTGCTCAAAGTGCGCGATAATTACGACGACGAACGCTGGCAAAAAGCAATGCAGATGTTTGTTGAGTCGTTCGGAAACCGCGAAATATCCTACTCTGTGAGCTTTGCCCGCAAGGACTCAATGAGCAAGGACAAAAGCATACTGCTCAATTTTGCGAGCCTTCCGGTGGTGGTTGATGTCGAGGATCAGGGAAAGGAGGCGGAAAATGGCAAGGCCTAAAAACGTACCTTACGTTAAACGCTACAACAAAGAGGGCGATGTTGCAAACCCAATATCGGCCATCTACGAGCACGATTTTCCAAACCGGCGCGAGCGCCGCGAGAAGCTTAATCAGGTGCGTTTTCACGGCGAAAGCAAAAATTTTCACCTCACCGTTGTGCGCACTGTAAAGTTTCACAGGTGGCGTCAATTCATTGCCTTAAAAGACAAAAAAGGCAGATACACAGGCGAAGTAAAAACAATCGAACACTACCTGCCACGATGATAAAGCTATTCATCACCGCCTACTTTCAGGTTGCCCTTATAACGGCCAACACCTGGTTCATCAGCCGCGAGGCATGGGCCGGTGTGGCCGTGTGTGGCTTTGGCATCAGCTATCTGTGGAGCATGAACGTGCGCCGCATTAGCATCAGCACCGGGCGCGAGCGCGTTGTATATGCTACAGGCGCGATGCTTGGAGGCTTATGTGGTTTGTTAATTGGAAAAATCATTAACCTTTTATGATATGAAATTCAAGGTAAATTATTTCAACGGGTGGTACGACCAGGTAAAAGAGCTTGACAAAATTGTGAGCAATCAAATGGGATTGACCCCCGAGTTTATTGAAAAGTACAAGAGCACGCGTAAAGGTGAAATAATCACACATATGCAAGTAGTGAGCCATATTGCCCGAGCTGCCTACAAAGTAAAAGGAGTGCAGCTTTCTGCCTACTTTGAGCGCGATCATGCCTGTATCAATAACAGCGGCAGGCGGGTTGAAGGGTGGATTGACGTAAACGATCAGGCCTTCATTAACCTATTAACACGCTCGTGCCAATTGGCAGGAGTGAACACGGACATTGTGTTAGCCTATAAACGCCCCCGACGCCATGCCAGTTAACGAGTACGACAGTCCCACAAAACACATGATCAGGTGTTTTCATGCCGCACTTGCAAAGCGCGGCATCATGGACATGAAACCCCTGCTTGTGAGCGAGGCAAGCGGCGGACGCACCGAGCACTGCACCGAGCTAACGCTCGACGAAATGCAGCAGCTGTTGCGCTCAGTTAGCCACGGCACACCGGTGCAGGTTTCGATTGATGTTGAAGCCGGAAACCGAATGCGCAGGCGTATATTAAGCCTGTGCTACACAATAGGCTGGACACAATACAGCCCTGCGCAGCAGCGCACAGTGGTTGACATGCAGCGCCTCGAAAGCTGGATGCTCAACTATTCGTATGCACACAAGCCCCTGCGCAACTACACAGCCGAGGAGCTGCCGCGCCTGGTGTCGCAGTTTGAAAGCATGACAAAAACCCTGGTCTGATGAAAAGCTACAGCCTCACAAGCACCACATTCGAAGGCGAGGTGATCTTCGTGTTTAACGACGAGAACCTGCTGCAAAGCTTTGATCAAAGCGGCGCTAAACTGACCGAGGCCCAGCAGGTTTTTTTGCTACGCAAACTACCGCGCGATTTGGTTGACATCAAAGAGTTTATGAAGTCGTCGCCAACTGCAGTTTTTACCGAAACAAGGCAGGACATCACCTTTGAAATGTTCTGGAACCTTTACAACGAAAAAATCAGATCATCAAAAAAACGCACTTTGAAAGCCTGGCAGCGCTTGACCGTAGCTGACCAGTCAAAAGCCTACAACTTCATTAGGAAGTATGAAAGCTCGCTTTATCCGGGCACACAAAAAAAGTATGCAGAAACCTATCTAAACGCTGAATTATGGAACAATTAACCCTTGAACAGGAAAGTGTAATCACACAAAATCAAATGATCCTGCAGGCCCTGCAACGAGGCCGCCGCCTCACACCGCTTCATATGCTCAATGAGTTTGGCAGCCTGCGTGCAAGCGCGCGCATATACGACCTGCGCCGGATGGGCCACGCCGTGCAGATGCGCATGGTGCAGGTAAAAGGCCGCAAGCGAGTGGCTGAATATTACATCGAAAACAACGATTAAACACAATTTAAAAACCCTTTAAACATGACAACAACAACAGTTTTATACATGACCATTGCAGCGCAGCTGGTGCTCATGATCCTGATGGCAGTGTACAACGTGCAGTTTATAAAATGGGAGCGCGCAGGCCGCCTGAGCAAAGAAAAATGGAGCCGCCGCTGGCACCGCACGGGTGCGCTGATCCGCGGCGGTGTGTGGGTTGTGATGCTGGTGCTGCAGGTGCCACACGCATGGGTGCTGCTGGCCGCATTGCTGGCGTGGCCGGTGTATAACGCAATCATAAACCTTTCGTTTGGCAAACCATTTTTTTACCTGGGCACAACAGCCTTGACAGATAGGGTAATACCTGAGTGGATGCACTACGCGGCTTACCTGGGTTTGTTTATTGCCACGGCTGCGGCTTTTATTATGGGAATGTATTGAGTGATAACGTTGAGTATATGGCAAGTTGGGGATTAAATGTGCTACCCTATCGAGCCACACGGAAGTAAATTAACTGACTGCTAAACAACGTTTCAATGTTGTTTTAGCAAAAGTTATCACTTTTTTTTAATCACTAAAAATTGAAATAAAATATGAAAACAGAGTACACCGCACCCCGCCGCATTGTTCGCACCATGTTTGCGGCATTTTTTATCCTTTTAACAATAAGGCTCACCGGACTGGCCGCGATCAGTTGGTGGGCTATCACCCTGCCCATATGGGGCCCTGTGGCTCTTATAATCGTGTTTTTTATGTTGCTGCTTATCTTCATACCAAAAGACATCTGATCATGACAGACAGCATCACCACAACACACAACGAGCTGGCTATTGCCGCCCAGCACAAGCACGCGGGCCTTGCCATGCTGTTGAACAAAAAAATAAAAGTAAAGCTCGACAGCCGCGATCAGGCCACTGCCCTGCGCACCGTTGTAACTGCATTTGTTTCGAGCTTCAACCCCGCCGATGAGCTCGATATGTACCACCAGATGCTTGTGCAGGAGCTGCTTCAAATAGCAGAAAAACTACGCAGCGGAAGCTTCAAACTCAACAAAAAAACAAGCCTGTCGCTGTCACTTTCGGCGGCTTATGCACTGCAAATTACCTGCGACAATTACCCATTTGTTGACAGCGCAATTTATGAGGAAACCCTTTTGATCAATATTAACGAACAAATTGACAAACAACGATGAGCGAAACACCCGCCCCCTACACCACCCGCAACCCGGAACCCGCAACTCACAACCCGGAACTCACAACCCTCCTGGAAGCCTTCCAGAGCATCCACGAAAAGGCCTCGCGCCTCACCTCGGGCAACTGCGCCCACACCGCGCAAAGCATCAAGGCTATTGCATATTACATGATTGAGTTGATCAACGAAACCAAAAAACCGTAATTTTATGGGCTACAATAACACGAATCTTTTAAAAGTAATTGTCGAGGTGCAAACTGTTTACCTGTTTTTTCAGGACAAAGGCATTGACGCGAAAACGATCTATGCGCGCGTTATTGAGCCTCAATACCGCTTCACCAGGCGAACCCTGTTTAACTACCTGAACACACCCGCCCGCCGCGAGCTGCGCCGCGTGGTAAGCGATATGGAACTGCAGCAAATCATTGCGCAGGCGCAGGAAAAAGCAAAGTATATCAATCCGTTTAAATAATCACAAACACACACACGAACATGAAAAAGTTACTTATTTACATCATTATTGCCATTTTTGCCATTCCGGTTATCATTGGCATCATTGGCGTAATTGTTGAGCCCGAAAGCTCAAAGCAATTGCACGGCCTGCAAAACATTGAAAGCGCCATTAACAAGGCCGACAAAATAGCTGATCTGGAAGCCGCCCTGGTGCAGCTTGCCGAACTGCGCGGGAAGCTTACCGACAGCGCTCTTATATCCCGTGCCGACAGCATTACAAACACAGCCGACACGCACCGCAAGCGTATTGCCCTTGATGAAAAAAAAGCCGCTGCAGCTTATGCCTACAGCCTGGCAAAAGAGCTTGTGTTAAAAACACTCAAGGCCCCAAAAACGGCCAGTTTTAGCGGTTATAACGATAGTAAGTATTGGTACGACGAAAAGCATGACGTGTATTACGTTCAGCTCTACGTTGACGCCCAAAACAGCTTCGGGGCAATGATACGGCAGCACTATCAATTGCAGCTGAAACAAACAAACGGAAGCTGGCGGCTGAAGGATGTAATACAAATAGATGGGTATTGATATGAATAAGCTGATCGATATATTCAGACAAATGTTTCCGGCCAAAACCGAACCTGTCACAAGCGCCCTGCAACTTGAAGTTGAATCAAAAGCCGCTGCTCTTATGTATGTGGATAAAGATTTGCACATGATAAAAGACGAAGCCTTGAAACAGCGCCTTGTGGCCGATGGATGGTATTATGCAGAGGTTTATTATGGCCTTACTGATGGCCGTTTTAGAATATCTGTGCCCGAAACATTAGAGCAATACGAACAATCAATTGAAAACCTTAAAAAAGCCTTTAATTATGAGCCAGGATCAGTCAAGAGTTTCGCTACAGGAGGCATATTGCCACATGGTACAATTACACCTATTTATGAAATGCTAATAGAAAGAAGCGGTGAGGTTTTTATACCGATTGACGCATGGGAAAAATTAAGAAAGCGTAAGCGTGAAAGAAAATAACTTATTGCTAAACAATGTTTCAATGTTGTATAGCAAAAGTTAGCGTTTCTTTTATTAGTAACACATTGTCTGATAAATATATACTAAATACCGTAATTTAGTATTTCCGCAACAAGTTTAAAAAATTGCGGGAATTGCAACAAAAAAGCCGCCTCACAAGGGCGGCTTTTTTGTTTGTGTGGCAAACAAGCTAAGCTTCCACCTGTGTTGTAAATTCAATTAAGGTGACCATTTGCCCCTCGAAATAATGATAATAGCGCCAGCCGCTAAAGCTCAGCGCCCGGCAAAGCTGCTGCGCTGTTGGGTTTGATGTAAAAAAATCAGCATTATCAAAGTCGGCTGCATAAAAATCGCCTTCAGCTTCAAACAGTCCTTTATTGTCGAGCTGATTGCGCACCATCAAGGCATAAGCATCGTGCGCTTCGGCCTGCTCGTGGGGCACATAGCCGTCCACGTCTTTTAGCACTTTTGTATATACATGCAGCCGTATGCGCACCGCGGCGCGTTTCATTGACTTAGTGATGTCCGCAAACAAAATTTCGTCAGGGAAATCAATAAAAATACCCTGCTCGCGCAAAACTATGTTTTCGTAACCGTGAAACCAGTTCACGTCTTCAACTCCTGTGAGGTCGTAAATGCCTCGTCTTAGAGCTTTGTAAACAGGGCTTAGGCCCGCAAATTTTTTCATGTTATTTAAGTATTAGTTCATCCATCATTTTATCGAGTTTTTCGCCTATGCGCCTGTTAAGCTCCTCGCTGGGGCCTATCATCCGGCGCTCGGGCATCGTAAAACCGGGCGGGCGCCCTGCATTAAGGCCTTCGTTGTGCACTCCTGCATACACCCTGTTGCTACTAAAAACCACCTGCTTGTTGCCCGCCTGTGCCTGCCAGCTGCGGCGCAGCGATCCGCCGCGTTTTTCGCCTATGAGGTTTGGTTTTTTTGCGTCTGTTAGCTGCTTTTTTTTCCATTTTTGCACGTTGCCTGGCTTGTCCTGAAAACCCTGCACAAGGAAGTTGTCGGCAATAAACTGCAGGCCCTCAACACGCAGCACCTGCGGTGCGCGCGCAAGCAGTGCCGGAAACTCGCGTTCTATTTTGCTCAGCCTGTTGAGCAAGGCCTGATTATCGTTGCTCATTGAGGTAATCGTTTAGCAGTGTTTCGGCATTTGCGCGGATGTTCAAGGCCGTTGCCTCGTCAACATCTTTATAGGTTTTGTCGTCAAATAGTTTGCGATCCTTACCAGGGTTAAACCTAAACCCGGCGTCGGGCTTAAAATCGGGCTTCGATGTTGCGGGCTTGTCGGTTTGCGACACCGAGCAGCGGCAGCCCCAGCCGTTTGGCGGGTAGTTGCGGTTCCAGAATGGGTCATCAATCGGCAAAACAGTTCCGTCAAGTGCTGCGTGGTCGTCGCGGGTAAATTCGTCCATCACGGCGTCGTATCGCAGATTTGGATAAAGGTCTTTTGCCTCCTGAAACCCTTCCCATTTGACGGCCATTTGCGCCGATGCCTGAGCCTGCGAATACTCTGTAAACAACCACTCGCGGTTGTATTTTTCGGTCAGTGGCCTGGCTGCCTTGCGAAACGTGGCCCAGTCAACAGGCTTACCGTCGGCGTCAACCAGCAGCTTTGCAAGTGCCCGCTGCTCGTCGTTGTTTTTAAAAGCCGCAAAAACAGCGGCATCCTGCCTCAGTGTGCGCGCGAGGTCGGCATATTGATACGTGACATCAAAATTCATTCCTGTGTCGCTCAGGGCGCGCAAAAGCCTTTTAAAGGTTGTTTCCCACATAGAGCGGTCAACGCCCTGTGTGGTGCCCTCAAAGTATCGCAGTAGCCAGGCGTCGAGCGCCGATGCCGCGACGGGCTGCAAACCAGGCGAAAGGCTTAGATTAAGCTTTTTTTTTTGAAGCCTGTTAACAGGTTCACCGGCTGCTGTTACTTCTTGCTTTTCTTCAATCATAAACTCAAAGGTGCAATCAGCAAGCGGATAGCCGAGCCTTATCATCAAAGGCATCAAACGGTAATTAATATGGTTGCTGATCCGGCGCAGGCGGGCTTTGGTGTAGTCGTTCAAAATGCGCTCGCCCACTTCGGCACTGCCCACAAAGGCTTTTTCGTCGGATGTGCCGCTTTGCCCGTTCACGATTTTGCTGATATACTCGTCCGAAATGCGCATAGAGCGCTCAAAGTTGGCTGCGTTGCTGCTTGTGCTTTTTGCCTCCAGGATATTTACCTGATCGTCAAAGTCGCGCACAATGTAAAGGTTGCTCCCGAAAACATGGCAATCGGCATGGTGCGCGATGCCTGCGGACAGCGCTACGACATCACCGCAGAGCTGAGCAAAACAGGGAGCTCGCGCAATGCTACCCTGATCAGGTGGATGGCAACACTGACGGCATATCTACTGTATGGCTCAATTGCAGACAATGATGTTCCCGAGCGCGTTGTCAAAAACTACGACGATGTAATGAGCGAGCTCAGGCTTGTTAACTCCGGCAAAATGAGTGTTCAGCTCGATAGGATCAGCGACAGCACGGGCAAAAAAACCAGGTTTCAATTTGGCAGCGAAACACGCCGCGAACACAACGCCTTTTAAACTGAATTTAAAACCCCTTTAAACATGACTAAAAAACCAAGCATTTTAGAGCGATTGCTCGATAAGTTTGCACCCATACCGCCCACAAAAAGGCGCAAAAACCAACCCGCACTGCAGCCCGACAATGTAAACCGGATCGGCTTAACGATAAGCAACCTGAAGCAGGCAGTTGACGCGGCAGAAGATGTTTACAACCCCACCCGCAACGACCTGCAGCTGTTATACAAGCAGGCGCGCAAAGACAGCCATGTTGAGAGCCAGTTTACTATTGCCGTTAATAAGGTACAATCTGTTCCTTATAAAATCTGGCAGGGCGACACCGAAAACGACGACCTGAAGTATTACTTCAAAAGACCCTGGTTTGATGCCTACCTTGAGGCTCAGATTGACGCAGAGCTCATGGGCTACACACTGCTCGAAATGGGCGACCTGGTAAACGGTGAGTTTGTAAAATGCAGCGTTTTTCCGCGCCGCTATGTAATTGCCGACCGCCGCGAGCTGATCACACACCCGTCCATGCTACACGGGGCCAAGTTTGACGACAGCATACT
>Ga0351947_1060_pt1 | contig 12995 bp, 12 predicted proteins | sample BONcelT113001G13_FD_205815 | JGI IMG/M metagenome (GOLD analysis project Ga0351947, IMG submission 205815) | Enriched cells from coal bed in the Powder River Basin, Montana, United States - BONCAT cells T11 rep3 HSBNCT.T11.300.1.G13 ...
TATATTTGCTGCATAATAGAAATAAAACAAAGAATGACCTATTTAGAATTTAAGGATAAATTGTTTGATTTGGCTTGCTTTAATATCAATCAGATATATGCATGGCAGCCGGATTTCGATAGAAACAATTTGACCCGATGGGTTAAAAAGGGATATTTAATCCGTCTTCGACAAGGGTACTTTACTTTTGATGAATACAGGAGTAAACCCGATTATTCTCTTTATTTCGCTAACCTCATCTATCGCCCCTCATATATCAGTCTCCACACCGCTCTCTCTTTCTATGGAATTATACCGGAATCCGTTGTTCAAATTACCAGTGTGACATCTTTAAAAACTGAATCTTTTTTAAACGATTTTGGTGAGTTTTCCTACAAGAATTTAAAGGAAGATCTTATGTTCGGGTATGACTTTAAACCATTGGAAAATAAGAGTATTATAAAAATTGCGTCTCCTGAAAAGGCTATCCTCGACCTTTTGTACTTATACCCCTTTTATAATAGTGTTAAAGAGATGGAGGAGCTGAGGTTTGATGAAGATTTCTTGTACGAAAATCTAAATATTAGATTGCTGGTTGAGCATTGCTCACTATTTGAAAGTAAGGCCTTGAATCAGCGTGTAGGACAATTCTTTAAAGCATACGGATTATGATTCAAATTGAACAAATTAAGAGCTATTTCCCCCCTTTTATAAGTGGAAGTTCAAATTATGATAAATATATTTTAAAGGAGTATCTGCAACTTCTTATACTTGACTACCTCTCTACAACCCGGTATATCAGAAAGATGTCGTTTATTGGAGGGACCAACCTACGGTTGATAAAAGGAATTGATCGTTTTTCTGAAGATTTGGATTTTGATTGCAAAGAGCTCTCTAAAGATGAGTTCTTTGAAATGACAAATGGAGTAATCCAGTTTCTTGTTCGTTCGGGATTGAAGGTGGAGGTTAGGGAAAAAGAGAGTTCCAGGTTATCAGCTTTCCGAAGGAACATCCATTTTCCCCAGCTATTGTTTGATTTGGGGTTAAGTGGCCACAGGGAGGGGAGATTCCTTATAAAGATAGAGAGCCAGGATCAAGGTGTGCAGTACGATTCGATTATGGTTAATATTAAAGGTTGTGGATTCTTTTTCCCATTTCCGGTTCCACCTGATGGAGTGTTGTGCAGTATGAAGATTGCTGCAATGCTCTCCCGTTCAAAAGGTAGAGATTTTTATGATTTGATGTTTTTGATGGACCACTCAGCACCCGATTATGATTTTTTGGCTAAAAAAAGCGGTGTGCACAATCTGCAGGAACTTAAGTTAAAGGTGGACGAGCTGTTGCAAACAATTGATTTGAAAAAGAAGAAAATGGATTTTGAACACCTTCTGTTCAATAAGGCTAACAGTGATAAAATTTTAAGATTCCCGGACTTTGTGAAGTCCCTGGTTGATTAATATCTACTTGAAAAAGATATAAATCTTTACATTTAACAGTTTTCATTTCTGCTTTGAACGGTTATATTTACCCGTTCAGACCTCATTATGCTACATTGAGCCATATTCTCTTGGTTTTGAGCTGTATCTATTTGTTTAATAGTCAATTATGTTTTATTTTTGGTTTACAGCGAGTTCTGCAACTGCCACAATTTTCTGCTCCCGAACAATCTTTTTGCACTTGATTACTTTTCTGCTCTTACACAATTGACTGCTCCTACATAATCTTTCTGCTCCTATTCAATCTCCTTGTGGCTTATGCTCCTTTTGCTGTGAAATCTGAATTTTAAAATACATATGAAGACAATTAAAGTATTTTAAAAAGGTATATGAAGAGTATTAATGTATTTAATGAAGATATATGAAGACAATTAAGGAATTTAATTCATTTAGGGTATTTAGAGTACTTAAAGTGACAAAATGGGTAATTGTTTTTTTGTCACTTTTTGCGATTTTGTCACTTCTTGGAACAGCTGGCTGCGCCTCATTATCTAAGGGGCAGATTAATGCTATTGACAGTTTTACCGCTTCGTGCGACTCGTTTTCAAAGCACCCGACTCTTTTTTTTGAGGAGATGGCGCAAATAAGGGCTGAGAGAGCTTTCTGGTACTCCTCTTCGCTTAGTGATCCGGAGCTGAGGGTGGCGGAGCTTAATTCGGTATATGGAGCATACGTTAAGGATATGTCGCTGGCGAAAAAGGCTGGTGTTTCGGTGGAGATTTTGCTGACTTACAAGAGGGCGCTTAAGGTTCTTGCGGGAAAGGCGAGGTGGGAGGATGCCGGCCGTGAGTTCAGGTCGCTGGGGAGGACTCTCGATTCGCTTGTTCGCAAATTTAATGATTTGGGTTTTGTGGAGGCTCTTCCGCTTGGGATTGGCAAAAGTGCCGGTCGTGTTGCTGGTTATACGGCTGAGGTTTTGAACAAAAGGGCTCAGGCTAAGTCGGTCAGAGGCTTTGTTATTCAGGGAGATACATTGGTGAGGGCAGTAACGGAGGTTTTATGCGAAGTTCTTGCTTCGCCTTCGGTAAATCTGCTGATAGAGAACGAAAAGAGGGGTGTAGAACAAAATTATATCACTTATTTGAAGGCCACTAAGCCGGATAAACCAGCCTTGAGTGTGAGTCAAAACGAACCAACCTCTAGCGTTAATCAACACAAACCTGCTTCGACGATTAATCAAACTATTCCAACCTCAAGCATTAACCAAATTGCAAGCGACGGCTACATACACGATAAGCATTATTTTGAGCTGAAGGGCAGGGCAGAGGAGTTGATCTCCAGAAAGGCCGGAATCATTTCCGCCATTAAACATTTGGCAAGAGCCCATTCAAAACTCACCACCGAACTGCAAAAAGGTAAAGAGGTTGCTGATTTCTGGGAAGAACTTCTTGAATTCAATAAAGAGGTTGAAGCTCTTGAAAAGGGACTGAAGTCAATCAAATTTTGACCTCTTCTCAGCTATTATTTTTTTTCAATCCCTGGGAATTTTTTCCTTTCGCCTCATAATCAAGATGTTAAATGTTTGCTCGAAATATTTTAACCTTCATATAATCAGTTAAATAGAATGATAAACGAATTAAATACAGTGTTCAATAATGTGTGAAATGTTGAATCCCTGGGAATTCTTTCCTCTTGCTTCATTTTCAGTGAGTTATAAGTATTTTGGTAGTTCGCCTAACTTGCAGATTATCAACTAAAAGGAAAGAATTCCCAGGGATTCTTTTTGTTAATCAATATAAAATATACCAATATGAAAACAGATTTAATTGCCAGGGAGTTGAATTTGATCAGGCGCGCTCTTGAAGAGGCGGATAGGGTGCGTTTTGCGAAGGGGCTTGATGAAGATACCAGGGTGGAGCTTGAGAGGGCCTCGGTTGTTTTACGAATTAGAGAGAGGGAGTTGATTAATGAGATTGGGGTTGAGATTGCTGCTCAGATTAAAGAGTCGTCAGAGTCGCTTGAAGAGCTTGCCCGTTCAATTAGGCAAAGGAGCACCCGTCTGTCAAAAACGGCAAAGAGTACCGACAGCGTGACCAAAGCTCTCGAGAGGGTTGTTGAAGCGGTTGTATTGCTAAAACGACTAGCTTAAAATTTATTTGCCCTCTAGCACTTACAGTGACCAGTAATCAAGGTCTTTGATTATGTTACGGAAGACGCCGCGGATGTCAACTACAAGGCCGTGGGGTACGAGGAGGGCTTTGAAGTCGTCCTGGGTCATTGAGCGGAACTCTTTGTGGGGTACTGCCATTATGATGGCGTTGTATTTGCCGGTTGGTTTGTCGGCCATTTTGAAGCCGTATTCGTGCTCCACATATTGGGGGTCTGCTTTTGGGTCAATAACGTCAACTTCGGTTCTGTAGCTGAGGAGTTCGTAAACAATGTCGGCTACTTTTGAGTTGCGTATGTCGGAGACGTTCTCTTTGTAGGTTACGCCCATTATGAGTACACGTGATTTCGCTGAATACTGGATCCCTACCTGATTTGTCGTAGACTGATTTCCGGCCAGCATTCTCTTGACGGTCTGCTTTGCAATGTATCCACCCATTGAGTCATTCACAAACCTTCCTGAGGCAATCATCTGTGGGTGGTACTTGAGCTCGGAGGCCTTGTGAACCATATAATAAGGGTCAACACCAATGCAGTGGCCACCAACCAGCCCCGGTGTGTATGCCACGAAATTCCACTTGGTTGCCGCGGCGTTTATCACATCGTAAGTGTTGATTCCCATTCTGTTGAATAGAATTGAGAGCTCGTTCATAAGGGCAATATTTACATCCCTTTGTGTGTTTTCAATTATCTTGGCCGCCTCGGCAACCTTCATACCGGGAGCTCTGTGAACGCCGGCCTCTACAACCGTTTCGTAAACCTTTGCAATGATGTCAAGGGACTCGTCATCGCAACCCGAAACGATTTTAATAGTCTTCTGCAATGAGTGCTCTGCGTCGCCCGGGTTAATTCTCTCAGGCGAATAGCCTACTTTAAAATCCTCGATAAACTTCAACCCTGAAACACTCTCCAGCAGCGGAACGCACTCCTCCTCAGTACAACCGGGATAAACGGTTGATTCATAAACCACATAATCTCCTTTTTTTAAGACTTTTGCAACTGAAAGTGTTGCTGAAAGCAGAGGTTTGAGATCGGGTGTGTTGTATTTGTCAATTGGTGTGGGAACTGCCACAATGTAAAAGCTTGCTTTTTTGAGCTCTTCGGGGTCGGAGGTAAAAATTATATTGCGATTCTCAAATGTTTCGGGGCCTAGCTCTTCGCTCGGGTCCTGGCTGTTGCGCAACATTTTGAGGTTTCTTTCATTTATATCAAATCCAATTACAGACATTTTTTTTGCGAACTCAAGTGCAAGGGGTAAACCCACATAACCAAGACCCACAACGGCCAACTTAAGTTTGTTTGAAATCAGTTGATTATACATATCAATAAAATTTATTCGAGGTTTTAAAAAAAGAAGTCTAATTTGATGTTAAATTGAACTTGTTTGAAATCATGGTGCTTGTTTGAAATCAGTTGGTTAAAAAATTCAATGTTAATATCAATTATTTTATTTGAAGCTAATTTGAGGTCAAATCCAAACTGAACAAAGATAATTGATTTAGCATTATTTTGAGTACTTTATTTTGAGTACATTTGCAGCGACGACACAAAAAAATACAACATTATATGTCCTGGTTTGTACTTTATACTTCCGCCCGGGCAGAAAAGAGAGTTTTTGATCGCATCAGTGAGATGGAGATCGAGGTTTATCTACCATTGCATAAGGTTAAGAGGAGATGGAGCGACAGAATTAAGTTGATTGAGATTCCGCTTTTCAACTCCTATGTTTTTGTCAAGTGCAATGAGCATAAACTTCGCGAACTGCTTCTTATATACGGCGTTTCGAGGATTGTCTATTATCTGGGCAAACCGGCAATCGTAAGAGATTGCGAGATTGATTCAATCAAAGAGTTTCTTGAGGTTGCAGCGCACAAAGAGATAATTACCTCCGGTGACGAGGTTGATATTATTTGCGGGCCTTTCGAAAGCAGGGGAGGGAAAGTTCTTGAGATTGGAGACAAATGGGCCAAGCTTTATCTTAAAGAGTTGGGTGCCAAAATTTATGTATCTTTGCTGGAGATTAGCAAAAAAGAGATCGGCAATAAAAAATAACAGAGATGGATTATAACACTCAGAGAAGTAAGCTGATAATGCCCGAATATGGGAGGCATGTTCAGAAGATGATAGAATATGTGATGAACATTGAGGATAAGGATAAACGAAACGAACAAATAAGAGCCGTCGTTGCAGTTATGGGAATTCTTAATCCGCAGCTTAGGGACCTTAATGATTTCAGGCATAAACTATGGGATCACGTTCAGATTATTTCTGATTTTGAAATAGATATTGAATCTCCATATCCTCTGCCTACAAAGGAGACCTTTATCACGAAACCAAACCCGGTTCCTCTGGATAAAACTCCGCTCAAGGCAGCTCACTACGGGAGAAATATTCAGAATATGGTGGATATGATTGCCGAAAAACCTGAAGATGAGCTTCGTCGTAATATGGTTATGGTACTTGCCAACTACATGAGGCAGCAGTATCTTATCTGGAATAAAGATTCTGTATCTGAGGAGACAATTTTTAAAGATATTGATACTCTTTCTGGCGGTAGAATTAAAATTCCGGAGGATTTTCACCTATCTACCGTTCATTATGCTCCGTCACCTACACAACAGGGAAATCAGGGTACGTATCAGTCTCATAGAGGCGAAAACTATAGGAGCGAGGGTCACAGGAGCAATGTCTACAGAGGTAATAAGAAAAAAATAAACAAGAGAAAGTAATGGCTGTTTTCAAGGTAGAGGGTGGACACCGGCTCAATGGTGAGGTCACTCCGCAGGGGGCTAAAAATGAAGCTCTCCAGATACTCTCCGCTGTATTACTCACAAAAGAGAGGGTTGTAATTCATAATGTGCCTGACATCATTGATGTTATGAAGCTCATTGAACTACTTGGCCGTCTGGGAGTAAAGGTCGAAAACCTTTGCGTTTCTGGCACTTCGGCCTGTATTTCGCACTCTTATGCCTTTACAGCGGCCAATATTGACCTTGATTTTATAAGATCACAGGAGTTTTGCAAAATGTCATCGGCTCTCAGGGGTTCGGTGATGCTCACAGGGCCGCTTCTTACAAGATTTGGCAGCGCATTCATGCCAAAACCGGGAGGCGACAAAATCGGCCGCCGCCGGCTTGATACGCACCTCATTGGTATGGAGAAACTTGGTGCAAAACTTAATTTTGAAAGCGGTGGTTCATTCTTTGAACTTACTGCCAAAAACGGCCTTAAGGGTTGTTACATGCTTCTTGACGAGGCATCGGTTACCGGTACTGCAAACATAGTGATGGCGGCAGTGATGGCCAAGGGTCAAACCACAATTTACAACGCTGCCTGTGAGCCATATCTGCAACAACTTTGCAAGATGCTCAACAGAATGGGTGCAAAGATTTCGGGCATCGGCTCAAACCTCCTCACAATTGAAGGAGTTGAATCGCTGGGCGGAACTGAGCACACAATCCTGCCCGATATGATTGAAATAGGCAGTTTTATCGGCCTTGCTGCAATGACTGCGAGTGAGCTCACAATCAAGAATGTAGCATACGACCAGCTTGGCATTATACCGGACCAGTTCCGCCGTCTTGGAATAACAATTGAGCGCAAAGGCGACGACATATACATACCAACTCACGAACACTACGAAATCGAGAGCTTCCTTGACGGATCTATCATGACCATTGCCGATGCCCCTTGGCCGGGACTAACTCCCGACCTGCTTTCGGTATTTTTGGTTGTGGCCACTCAGGCAAAAGGTTCGGTGCTTATTCACCAGAAGATGTTTGAGAGCCGCCTCTTTTTCGTTGATAAATTGATTGACATGGGCGCTCAGATTATTCTCTGCGACCCGCACCGGGCAACCATTATTGGACACAACAGGGAGTTCTGCCTCAGAGGTACCAAAATGTCCTCTCCGGACATAAGGGCCGGAATTGCTCTTCTGATTGCTGCAATGAGTGCCAAAGGGACAAGCATTATTGAAAATATTGAGCAAATCGACAGAGGCTACCAGAATATTGACATACGTCTTAATGCTCTCGGAGCAAAAATTGAAAGGTTATAATTCTAAAATTCAAGCACTTATTTAATATGGCCAAAAAGAAAAGTGTTGCTGCAGAGACTGCTCCCCCTCCTAAGGGGATAGAGGCTGTTAAACTCATAACAGGTTTATTCTTTGCCGCTTTATCGGTTTATACATTTGTTGCTCTTATCTCTTATGTTTTTACCTGGGCTGAGGACCAGTCGCTGTTATCGCGCCCCGATGTCTGGAGCACAATAGTGCCGGTAGAGAACGGTGCGGGTAAACTTGGGTTTTTCTGGGCCAATTTCCTGGTATCAAGACTCTTTGGTCTGGGTGCATTTATTATTCCGTTCTTCTTTGCAGCAGTTGCGATATTTTCGCTTAAAATTAAAAAAGTAAGTCTTTTACGTCAGTTTTTTCTCTCTGCATACGGAGCAATTATTCTGTCGCTTTTATTTTCATTCGTATTTGGGTTTACCCGTTTTGACGATTGGTTTGGTAATGGGGCAGGGGGCTCTTACGGATATTTTGTAAACAGGTGGCTTATTGGAATGCTTGGTGTGACAGGTGCTGGAGCTGTGATAATAGTTCTTTTTATAACCTGGCTTGTTTTAATCAGTTATAAGGTTGTGGAGTGGTTTGGCAGGGCAATAGCTGCAATTTTCCACCCTAAGCGTCGCGAGGAGGTTGTGATTGATGACACCTTTATGCTTGACGACTCTGCTGCGTTGGAGAAAACTGCTGATGATGCAGCCGATTCTGAGGTCATCGAAGAGGAATTGACCCAGGATGATGGCAAACAGGTTCTTTTTGAAATTGAGAAGCAGCCTGATGTTGAGATTGATAAGAAGGTTTCTGAAGTAATTGATGAAAATCTCCCTCCGTTTGAGGTTATTGAAAGTGTAAATGATGACGAGGAGGATTTTCTGAAAGATCTTCCGAAAGGCTCTCTGGATACGCTTTTTGATCCGCGCCTCGATTTGGCGGGATACCAGATTCCTCCGCTGAGTCTGTTGGATGATTATAAGGATAGGATTTTCAAAGTTCCGGCTGACGAGCTTGAAAAGAACAACAGAAAGATTGTTAAGACGTTAAGTGATTATAAAATCTCTGTTGAGAAGATTTTTGCCCGCACAGGCCCTACTGTTACTCTGTATGAAATTGTGCCGAGTGCCGGAGTGAGAATCTCTCAGATAAAGAGACTTGAGGATGATATTGCCCTTTCGCTTGCTGCAAGAGGTGTACGAATTATTGCCCCTATTCCGGGTACTAATGCTGTGGGTATTGAGGTTGCAAACGACAAGCCAAGTGTGGTTCCGATGAAGTCGGTTCTTGAGGATCCTAAGTTTAAAAATGCAAATTTCGAGCTGCCTGTTGTTATTGGTCGTACAATTTCAAATGAGGCAATGATGTTCGACCTTGCCAAAATGCCTCACCTTTTGGTGGCGGGTGCTACCGGTCAGGGTAAATCGGTGGGTTTGAATGCTATAATTACCTCGTTACTCTATACAAAACATCCGTCTGAACTTAAATTTGTACTCATCGACCCTAAAAAGGTTGAGCTTTCGCTCTATTCAAAAATTGAGAAGCACTTTTTGGCGAAACTTCCTGATAGTGAAGATGCTATTATTACTGATACTCAAAAGGTTGTATATACTTTAAAGTCTCTGACAATAGAGATGGATTCGAGGTACGATCTGCTTAAACTGGCCCATGTGAGAACGGTTAAGGAGTATAACGAGAAGTTTCTTTCGCGTCGCCTGAACCCTCTTAAGGGTCACAGATACATGCACTTTATTGTTGTGGTTATAGATGAGTTTGCAGATCTGTTAATGACTGCAGGTCGTGAAATTGAAGAGCCTATCGTTCGTCTTGCCCAGCTTGCGCGTGCGATTGGAATTCACCTTGTGATTGCGACACAAAGGCCTACTACCAATATTATAACCGGCCTTATTAAGGCCAACTTCCCTGCGCGTATTGCATTCAGGGTTATCTCAAATATTGACTCACGTACGATTCTTGAATCTACCGGTGCAAATCAGCTGGTTGGTCGCGGAGATATGCTTATCTCTGTCAGTGGTGAGTTAACTCGTGTTCAGTGTGCTTACATCGATACTGCCGAGGTTGAGAGGATCACCGAATTCATAGGAAATCAGCAGGGTTACTCTTCGGCACACTATTTGCCCGAGTATACGGGTGAAGAGGGGGATGTTTCAATGGCGGGTGAGATTGACCTTGGAAAAAGGGATAAGCTCTTTGACGAAGCGGCAAAACTTGTGGTACAGTATCAGCAGGGTTCTACATCACTCATTCAGAGGAGAATGAATCTTGGATACAATCGTGCCGGAAGAATAATGGATCAGCTTGAGGCAGCTGGAATTGTTGGCCCTCAGGAGGGTAGCCGTGCACGTCAGGTTTTAATCTCAGACTTTATGACCCTTGACAGAATTCTCTCTTCGATTGATTAAAATGGCCAATTCATTTATGTTAAAGTCAAAATTTGCAGGATTACCGGGTGCTCTTGTGCTCATGGTTTCGCTATTATCTTTTACATCTGCTCTTGCAAATACAAATTCTGCTCAGTTGCTTAGGAAGATGACTGAGGCAATTAAGGAGAATGCGGCTGTTGAGCTAAAGTTTGAGATGGTTGCTACTGTTGCGGGTTCGGCTACTCCTGATGCTTTCAAAGGTACTGTTCAGGCGCAGGGTAATGCCTTTAGGCTGATTAACCCTCATGTTGAGTTGTTCTGTGATGGAAAGAGTAAGTGGATTCTTAATGTTGATGCCGGTGAGCTGACAATTTTCCCGAATGATACTACTCAAAAAGATCTTGTTGAGAATCCTGTTGGGTTTTTAACTTCGCTTGGTGAGCCTGACAGCGGATATAAGTTTCCGGAAAAGCCCAAGGATGGGCCTGTGTGGATTATTGAACTTACTCCCGTTAGTAAAAGGACTGCTTACAAAAATGTTATTGTGGGGATTAATAAGATCACCAATCTGCCGGTTTCTATTGAATATAACGGAAAGGATGGGAGCAACTATAAGGTTGTAATAACTTCATTTAAGAGTGTTCCTGCATGGGCTCTCTCAAATTTTGTTTTTCCTGAGTCTAAAAGGTCGGGATTGACTGTAACTGACTTGAGGTAATTTTCGGTTAATAGAAAATCAAGTGATTATTTCCGATTTAAATTGTTTCGCTTAGGCGAAATACCTCAATAATTGACGGGTAGGTGTTCTCAAGATAGCCTCCTAATTCCTCCCTCTTAACCCATATAGCCTTCTCGATATCCTCCTCCACTTGGGGAACGGTGTGAGTTCCGTTGCCTGTGTACTCCATTTTATACCATTTTGTACATTTCAACCAGAATAGATTATTTCTGTGGTATGTGTGGTATGTGTCGCAGATATGCTGATTAATAACTACTTTATCTATTCCGCACTCCTCTTCAACCTCTCTTACTGCGGCGCAAGGGATATCTTCGTTTGGTTCCTGGGTTCCCTTTGGCAGATCCCATTTGCCGTGCCTGAATATCATCAGAAACTCTCCTTTTGAGTTGGTCACCAAACCTCCGCCTGCATTGATGTGGGTGAGACCCGAAAAGAGTTGGTTGAAAGTTGTCTCTTCATTATCGCTCGGTACATACATTCTTGAGATGTTGGGGGTCTGGTCAAAGAGCATTGGAATGCCTCCGAGTTCTTCCGCTGAACCGGGTTTGTATAGTACTGCTTCGGGGTCTTTGATAATTTGGTCTGTATTGGAACATACAGAAAGCCGGCGGTTGTTGAAGTAGATGCTGAACATTAAAAAATAGGATTGATTTTACTATCTTTGTACAAAGATAAATTATTTTATGGAGTCTGTAGAAAAAATAATCGCCAGACAGCTGTTGGATATTAAAGCTGTGATGTTGAACGTGGAGAAACCGTTTACCTGGGCTTCCGGTTGGAAGTCCCCAATATATTGCGATAACAGAAAAATTTTATCATATCCCAAGGCCCGTTCTATTATCACCAAAAGCTTGGCCAGACTTATCTCTCAAAGCTACGAGAATGTTGATGTAATTGCGGGTGTTGCTACCGGTGCTATTGCATGGGGAGTTCTTGTTGCCGAGGAGCTTGGAAAGCCGTTTATTTATGTGCGTCCTAAACCGAAAGATCATGGTACCGGCGCGCAGATAGAGGGTGAACTCCCTGCTAGGGCCAAAGTTGTTGTTGTAGAGGACCTTATCTCTACGGGGGGGAGTTCGCTCTCTGCTGTTGAGTGTTTGAATAAAGAGGGTGCAGACGTTCTTGGAATGGTTGCAATCTTCTCGTACAATTTCAATAAGGCGCGCCGTGCTTTCGAGTATGGTAATGTTGAGCTTCGTACTCTCACTAACTACGATTCGCTTATTAATGAGGCAGTTGAGTGTAAATACATTAAGGATTCAGACCTTGAAACCCTGCAGGACTGGAGATATCAGCCTGAGGTATGGGGGCAACAAACTCAGTAGGCGCTCTGTTACTTTCAAAACATTTTAAGAAATGGCTTCAAGCACACACATAGAGGGTCGGGTGGTGAGAATTGCTCGTCCTGCCGAAGTTTTGTACTCGGTGTTTACCGATTTGACAAATTTTACTAAAAATATTCCGCCTGAAATGGCGGGGAAGGCTGATTTGACTACGACTCCCGATACGCTTGTTGCAAGGGTTCAGGGGATGGAGCTGGGGGTAAAAGTTGCTGAAAGAACTCCTTTCAACAGAATCGTGTACGAACAGTACGGCAAATCACCTTTTCCATTCTCATTTACTATTAATCTTGACTCACCCGACCCCTCTCACGCCGATTTTCAGCTTGTGATGGACACCGAACTTTCGGGTATGTTTAAGATGATGTTGGGTGGAAAATTGCAGGAGGTTGTTGATAAAGTTACCGACCAAATCGAAATGGCTTTGGGGGCAGTGTAATTTTATTTTTCTATCTTGTGACTAAATAGGAAAGCTCGTTAATTGATGTCTAATTGCAATTATAGTTAGTATTAATTTGGGGTTTCAAGAAAAAATCAAAAAATGAAAAATTTAAGATCACTATTACTTTTATCTGTAATGATAATGACAGCTATGATTGTAAACGGAGAGGGAAATAGGGGAGATTTTGGTACACGAAATCTTACAAATTCAATAATTCCTGAGCCTCAGTACATATATGTTGCCGGTAGTACCGGACTAACCATTTCTGCCGGGAGTGTAATTTTGGCACCCGGTTGTGAGGAGATTAATTCTGCCGATTTTCTTAATTCTTACCTGAAAAAGCACTACGGCTTCTCGTTAATAATTGTTAACACACATGCAGAGCTCGAAGCGCTTTTGAAATCAAAAACTTCTGCTGATGTAATCTCTGTAATTGACCTCTCAAT
>Ga0351947_1062_pt1 | contig 12716 bp, 12 predicted proteins | sample BONcelT113001G13_FD_205815 | JGI IMG/M metagenome (GOLD analysis project Ga0351947, IMG submission 205815) | Enriched cells from coal bed in the Powder River Basin, Montana, United States - BONCAT cells T11 rep3 HSBNCT.T11.300.1.G13 ...
ATAATGAATGTTCATTCTACTACGAAGGAAACTACGTAACAATCCCCAACATTGATTATGTGCAATATAGATACCACGGTGTAGAGATGGACTGGGGTTATGATGCTGATGAAAATGGTAACCCTATCGGTGAAGATGAATTCCTGCATTTCCCGGATTACACTTTTAGGGATATCCTTCCGGGCATGACACGCCAAAAGCTTATAGACCTCTTTGGCTAAAACACACCAAATAGCAAGCCTTATCCTGGGGGTGTATTGTTTAATATGCCCCCTTTGTTTGCTTGGAACAGAGGTTAAGCCAGACACGCTTTATACCCGAAAAACATATAGCAGTTTTCAGTTTATGGACTACTATCATCTATACACTGCCAAAGAATACCCTCAATATCTGTATAGTACCTGCTTTGTTGCGGGATGGGAAAGCACAGATGAAATGGGAACTATCCTGGCTGAATACCGTAAACAAATGTTAAATGGCAAATACTCCCAGTACCCTAACCTGCAAGACCGGATTAACCTCAGCGTCCCGGATGAACATTTACTGCTAAAATATAGCTGGAACAAGGGTAAACTGCGGTTGTCCCCCCACCTCCGCTTAGGAAATGATCTGGGATATGGTCTGGATGCCACACTATACCAAAAGATAGCTTCATATTTTGTGCAGCTTTCAACTAAAGAAAGCTCTGCCAGCTTAACATATAACATCAGAAGCGAAAACGGAAGCATTCCCTTCGCATGGACCACAGCCAGAACTGCTTTCGGAGTCAGCAGTCCCCGTTTTGATGCATCCATCCATGCTGCTTCCATTTCCCCTGTACACTGCGATTCCCTGTTTGCCAACAACATCCGCAGCAACAGCATAGGTGCTGCATTATCATACCGCCTGCAGAACCATTGGCAGGCAAATATGAGCACCACTTACAGCGACACTGATGCAGATTTAAAATACAAAGACGGACATTATGGGATGATACAGAACTTCAGAGTATTAACCGTAAATTCTTCTCTACAGAAAGGCTTTTCGCATATTGACTACCGGCTTGATCTGGATGCTTATTTCGCCGGTATTGGCAGCGACAGCTATCTGGAAATCTGGCCATTCACCTATCTGGACATTTTCCTGGCACACCGCACCCGCATTAAACAGCTTGGGATACAGGCTGTTGTACCCGGATTTGAAGCTACCTACAAATCTGCTTCCATACAAAACCAAGGTTTTAGCTGGCAATGTGGCGTTGGGTATCATCATCTTTTCCACCGGGAAGATGTGATCATACGCAATCGCAGGGTTGTGCTATATCCTTTTATTTTTGCTTACGATACCAACGAATACAACTGGCAGGATGATGTTAACGGATACTTTCACATCCCTTTGCAAGCTTCCTACCAACTCAAACACGGAACGATAGAGTTAAACATCCAACAAATTGCTCCCCTCAGATGGAGCAACCTGTTCAAGCAAGCCCCAACGCCCTCGGAGCCTACCGAAGGTGAAACAAAAAGCCAATGGGGTGGCTTAAGCTGCAAGCTAAGCCTGATTATTCCTCTCTAATCTATCTTTCTATACCCTCAATTGTTATCCTGTAGTCCTGCAAGCATCGCCCTATCACACCCCACTCACACCCCTCTTTGTGAGGTTTGGGTGAGGTTTGAGTGAGGAGTGGAAGCAAGGAAGATATTGATTGACTTCCAAACCGCTTCCAATATATATGAACACATATTCATATACTGGAGAATACATGGAAGCTAAAGCATGCTTATGCAAGAACATCGCACCCGAAGAGATGCAAAGAATCCGGGCTGAAGTACCATCTGCCCAAACTATCAGCCATATGGCTGAGTTCTTCAAGGTTTTTGGAGACGGCAACAGGCTTAAGATATTGTATTACCTGTCCCGTCACGAACTGTGTGTGGCAGATTTAACTTCCCTTGTCGATATGCAGCAATCCGCTGTATCGCATCAACTTAAATTGCTAAGGTTAAACCGTCTTGTTAAGCTTCGTAAAGAGGGTACGACTGTTTACTACTCCCTGGATGACAGCCATGTGGAATCCATCTTTGCCCTGGCACTCTTGCACCTGCAGGAGCAGTGATGATAATAGAAGAATACGACGTAAAGAATCTTGATTGTGCAAGTTGTAGTGCCAAGATAGAGACAGAAATCGGTAAACTGCCTGAAGTAAACAACGCGCATCTGGATTTCATTAACAAACGGCTTATAGTGCAATATAATGACAAAGTGGAAATGCCTCTGGAGCGGCTGAATGCCATTGCCGGTAAAATCGAGCCGGGAGTGTTGCTAACCCCAAGCGGAAGTAACGAATCGGACAAGGAAGCAAAGCCTTGGTTCGTGGTGATCGCCGTTCTGATACTTTGTGTATCGATGTTTATCGGGGGGAAAGCATCGGTAGCATTTGGTTTTTTAGCCTATGCCATCGCCAGCCACAGGATCATTCGAACCGCTTTTAAGGAACTCATCTCCCGCCAGCTTTTCGCAGAGCATTTTCTGATGACCATTGCCACTTTTGGTGCTTTGTACTTAGGCGAATACACTGAAGCTACAGCCGTTATGATTCTCTTTGAGGCAGGGCAATATCTGGAAGGAAAAGCCATCAACCGCAGCAGGGGCATGGTAAAAGCTATGCTATCCCTAAAACCGGAATATGCACATCTGAAAGTAACGAGTGAAGTGAAGGAAGTTAAGTTATCCGAAGTTAAGAAAGGTGCAAGCATCCTGGTTTATGCCGGAGAACGGATACCTCTGGACGGAGTGGTAACAAAGGGAGAATCCACAGTTGACACCTCGTCGCTAAGCGGTGAAGCTGAGCCTGTATTGGTGATTCCCGGTTCGCATGTTTATGCCGGCTTCATGAATGGCAACGCAGTGTTGGAAATGGAAGTTAGCAGCAACGAAGCGGAAAGCATGATCTCCCGTATCTTAACTCTGATTGAAAATGCCAGTGCCAAGAAATCTATCACGGAGAAGTTTATCACCCGTTTTGCCCGCTACTACACGCCTGCTGTGGTAGGGGCTGCGGTCTTAGTCTATCTTATTCCCTTGCTATTGGGCTTTCCCGGAGCAGTATGGTTCAAGCGGGCTTTGGTATTCCTGATCGTATCCTGTCCCTGCGCTCTGGTGATTTCCATTCCCTTAAGCTATTACATAGGCATCGGTCTGGCAGCCAAACGTGGCATCATCTTTAAGGGCAGCACCTATCTTGATGTACTGCGTAAGGTGCATGCTTTGGTGTTCGATAAAACCGGAACCCTAACCACCGGAGAATTGAGGGTAAGCAGGCTATTAACCGCAGAGGGCATAAGGAATGAAGAACTTTCCGGCGTGCTTTACACCTGTGAATACACTTCGTCTCATCCCTTCGCCAAAGCCATAAAAACAAGCTATTCAGGAGAATTCAATCCTGCTGATTTGCAGGCTTATTCCGAATACCCCGGTAAGGGAGTGCTCCTCCAATACAAAAATGACAGGCTGATCGCAGGTAGTGAAGCTTTCCTGCGTAGTTTCGGCTTTATCAGCTTTGCCAATGCAGGCAACCAAAGTGCGGTGCATGCAGTTAAAAACGACATCTATCTTGGCTGCATCACCTTTGATGATGAGGTGAAACCCCGCTTTAAAGAGAGTCTTACTTTACTTAGACATTATGGTGTTAAACACATCAGTATGCTCTCCGGTGATCGCCAACAAAAAGCCGAACAAGTGGCAAATGAACTTGGTTTGGATAGTTTTTACGCAGGTCTGTTACCAGAACAAAAGCTGGAGAAGCTGGAAGAGATTATCGCCCGTACCGATGGTAAGGTAGCCTATTGTGGTGATGGGTTGAACGATGCTCCCGTGCTTGCCCGCGCCGATGTTGGAATAGCCATGGGAAAGATAGGCTCGCAGGCTTCCATAGAATCTGCGGATGTGGTGCTGCTGAATGACCGTCCCGAACAGCTTGTTTCCGCATTCCTAATCTCACATAAGATAAACCGCCTCGTATGGCAAAACATCTGTATCGCCCTGGGAGTAAAAGTGTTGGTGATGAGCACCGGTTTGGCAGGTATCAGCGGACTTTGGGAAGCCATTATTGCCGATGTTGGTGTTACCCTGCTTGTTATCTTCCATTCGCTTAGGATTATGAATAATCCCGGTACTTCCATACATAAATGATAACAGATTTGTAGCTTTGCCACTTGACAGATAATGCGTAACACAGGAAATTGAACCTGGCAGTTAAGCAATAGGCTGAAACTCTTTTACAGCCACCCTGACTGAGGTAGGAGGGGGTGGCTGTATTTTATCTAAGGAGAGATTATGCGAAAGTTCAGTTTAGCAGTATTGCTTATCCTGCTGCTGTTGTCAGCATGCAGCAAGCCAAGCCCATCCCTTAGAATTGGGATAATTAAGCCTTCTATAGACCATCTGCCCTTGTCTTATGGATTGGAAACGAAGCGTATGACTGCGGATAAATACACTTTGTTACCTTTCACCAGCGGTTGGGAAGTTCAGGAAGCACTTGTGGCAGGAAGGATTGATGCGGCAATATTACCTTTTACTTACGTGTGGAATGCTGCTGCCAAGGGTTATCCGGTTAAGACGGTCTCCTTCTTTGAACGGGAAACTGATGCAGTGATTACCCATCCGGACATTAGCACAGCAGCAGAACTGAACGGCAAAAAAGTTGGGCTGCTAAAGGCTTCATCTCTGGATGTGCTGTGGCGGGACTATGCTGCTAAGGAAAACATAAGCGCTGAGCCGGTTTATTTCCGCTCTCCCAACGAGGCAGTGGCAGCTTTGCAGAAAGCAGAGGTAAGTGCTGTGGTGTTGTACGTGCCCATAGTTACAAAGCTAGCAGAAGACTACCATGTTCTCCATTGGTTCAGTGATAGTTATGCGGCACACCCTTGTTGCGATTTGGCAGTAAACACTTCCAGGATAAACAAGGGGAAGGCAAAGCAATTAGCCTTGTTTATGAAAGAACTGAATGCCATTGTATCCAATCTGTTTAAAGACGAAATCGGTTTGCAAGCCTATGCAAAAAGCAGTTATGGGCTTAACGATGATCAGTTGCGGGAAGCACTGAAGCATACCGTGTTTCGCATGGGGCTTGAGCAGAGTGGTAAGGAATTTCAAAGGCGCATGGCAGAAATATCTCGGGAAGCAGGTTATCTGGAAAGGATACCCCAGGACAGTGAAGTGTATTGGGACATAAATGATTGATGCAACACTACTGCTCAGCGATCTCATTGTAACCTTTATGCGGGTTCTGGTATGGACGCTTCTGTCATGGGTGATGGGAATAGGCATCGGCTTCGCATGTTACCGCAGCAAGTTGTTTGGAATATTGGCGTTGCCGGTGGTGAACTTCATCCGTCATATCTCACCGTTTTGTTGGTTACCGCTTATCATTATCGCAGCAGGAATTGGAGAAATTGCCGTAGGAATTACGCTGTTAATCTCACTTACCTTCCATGGCGTGATCGTTAGCCTGGAAATGCTGCGCAGTTTGCCCCAAGTTGTATTGGAACAAGCAAGGTTGGACGGTGCCTCAGGATGGGCATTGTTTAGGCATATCGAATTACCCAATTGTATTAGCGGTATTGTTGATATATTTCGGGTGCTTTGGGGGGTCGGATGGAGCGTGGTGGTGGCTGCTGAAATGCTGGGAGTAAGCTCCGGTATGGGGTATCGCCTCCTTGATTTCAGGTATTTACTGCGCTACCAAGAGATGTTGGTTTACATAGCAGTTATAGGCTGCATCGGAATTGGGACGGATTATCTCTTAAAGCGCATGAGAAGCATAACGGAGCTTAGGACTTATGCTTAGTGCTTGGTTAATGCCTTATGAAAGTCTTTGCCTAAAACAAGATGCAGGAACATGGTTTTTACCGCCATGCCGATGGTAGCAGGACTCATGGCTTTGCGTCTGAAGCTGTGGTAAAACAAGGGGATTAAACGCCAGCCCTTGCTTAGATACACTTTCACATAAGCCTTAGGCAGGTATTTGTCTATGTCTTTATGGCTCATATACAATGGTTTATACACGCAATGCATGGCATCGTAATCTTCCCAGTTATAGTGAAGGATGCGGTCTTCTGCTACCAGACGATTAAATATCTCTGTACCGGGAAAGGGCGTTAAAATAGAGATAAGCACATAGCCCAAAGGCAATGAGCTAAAGAAGCGGATGTTCTGCTCCAGATAGCGGGGTTTGTCGAACTCATCTGCCGAACCGATGATCATATACCAATTATGCGAGATGGATAGCTTGTTCAGTATCTTGATGGCTTGCTTTATCTGCTCTATGCTTATCTTCTTATGCATGCGTTCCAGCACTTCCGGGATACCGCTTTCGATCCCAATGGACATCAGAGAACAGCCTACCTTCGCCATACGTGCCATCAGAGCAGGATTATTACAGATGGTATCCACCCGGCTCATGCAGTTAAAGTGGAAATTCAGCTTTTCATCCTCAATTGCCTGGCAGAAGCGTTCCATCCATTTTGTATCTATGGTCAGGTTATCGTCATGAAACCAAAAGCTGTCATGTCCCCAGCTAAGGTATTCTTTTATTTCTGCTATCACTGCTTCAACACTCCGTTTGCGGTATTTACCTCCATAAAAGGCAGAGATGCTGCAAAAGGAGCAGTTGAAAGGGCAACCCCGGGAAGAGACTATCTTTGGCGAAAAGCTGAATTCAGGAGCCGTTAAATCACGCGTTATCTTAGGCAGGTTCTCGATATCTTCCATCAGTGCAATCTCAGTGTCATTGTAGTAACTACCGTCTTTGCGGTAAACTATGCCCATGATTTCCGGCTCCGTATTGCCTTGTTCCAGCGATGCCAAGAGGCGGGGAAAAACTTCTTCACCTTCGCCACGGCACACATAATCCACATCGGTATCAGCAAATACTTCCTTATACATAAAGGTGGCATGATGTCCACCAATGATGGTTTTTAGATCAGGGTGGCTTTTCTTAACATGTATCAGCAAGTCACGGGCTATCGGATAAGTAGCGCTGACACATGAAACAGCCAATACAGAAGGATGGTAACGCTTGATAAAACTATCCACATCGTCTTTATCGGCAACCACGACAGTAGTGTTGTGCCCTGCATCACGTGCCGAGGCAGCCACATACAACAGACCCTGAAGTATCTGGTTGCCTTTGCGCAAGCTTTCCAAGCCACCGGTACGGGCTTTTGGGGATATTAAGAGGATATTCATAAACTTCCCGATTTTCTTTTGTTCCGTTTAGCAATGGTGGGATATAGTGTCAAGCACAATGTCCCGGATATGTTTTTCCTGCCAGATCAAACTTTGTTTTCTATCTTGACATAAGCTGCAAACAACAGTCGCCCACCAATAAACCCAAAAGTTGCCTGCACCAAATTAGCGGGGAAATCTGCCAAAGCAGCAGCATAGCCAAAAGCGGGCATTAACCATGTGCCTGCAAAATATACTGCTACCATTACCATTGCCCCCATTATCAGGAAGCCATTCCGCCAGAAAGTGTTTGAGTCCTTACCCAAACCGGCAAACAAGCCAAGTAATCCCTTTGCTACCAAAGTTATGGGGGCAAAGGCGGGGAAGCCTATCAAATCTGCCATTGCAGAGCCAATTCCTCCGGCAATCATACCTGTTTTCTTGCCTGCATACAAGCCGGTGAACACAATTATCAGATCCCCAAAATTGAAATACCCGCCTCCGGGGACAGGAATGCGGATGAGGATCGTTGTGACCATCACCAGGATGGTAAAGCCGACGGTTAGATACCATTTCATGATTTCTCCTTAAAACAGGTTGTTATGCGGTTGTCTATCATTTCGCCTTTATGAGTGGCTTCCGAAAGCGTGAACAACACCAGAGCCAAAGCTGCCGCCAGTGATCTGCGAAAGCGGGTTTTAGTACCATGCGCAGGAATGCTTTGCGTGGGCACCATATCCTGCCAGAAACGGATGTTAGCATAGGAATTGAACATGGCAGCATATAGTATCTTCCCCAGGATCAGGTACTTCAGGTAGCGAATGCTAAGCTTCATTTTAAGCAAGCCATTTACGGATATTATGGAAAAACAGAGCCTGAACGCTAAGGTAGAACTGATAAGAAGTGTCGTGCGGGGAACTCCATAACTAAGCCAATAAGCGAGGGGAGGGATGTTTCCCGGGCTGATCCTAAGAAACACGAACAACCCATAGATCATTATCAGGGAACCTACAAAAGGAGAGATCAGTTTAAGCTGGGATAGCAAGCTCTTTGCACCTAATCGGAAGTAGCATAGGATAAGGGTAAGACCAAGGCTATACAACTGAAGATCAGTGCGTTGCAACCAGATAATGCCAAAGAGCATGCAAAACGCTGTGAAGAGTACAATAGCAACCGCTAATCTTAGCCTATACATACACTTCGCTTAATTCAGGGTTAACAAGGTCAAATCGGACTTGTTGCGCATTATCAACAAAAACGTTGTGAGATGTGTAGATCAGGCAATGATGAGTGCTGCACCTCAATAGCAGCTCGGGATAGTGGCTTTCATCGGAGATAATATATGTATCCTTGGGGTGTTGCAAATAGGCAATAGCAAGGTCATCATATAAATAGCGGATCATGTCGCTTTCGTTTAAGATGCTTCGTTTAGGGTTAAAGATAGCTGCATGCGCTTTGATGGCATGGAGTTGAAGTGCCAATTGTTGTTCAAATAATAGGATATAGCAGCTACTGTCCTTCAGTAGGGGAAGTAGTATCCGATTGATGAACGAGCTTTTTCCACTGCCGTTATCACCATGTAAATGGTATCGGCAACCTTGCTCAAACCTAAGCGGTGTGCGGATGTTTAGGGCAAACTCACTCCAGACCTGATGCCTGCCACTTTTACACTCTATCATGCTTCATTTCCAAAGCAAGCTTGTTTTCCGCTACTCTTTATCAATACCTTTACCGCCTGTAGTTTTTCAGCATCCAAAGCATGCTCCAGATCAAGGAATCGTATCCTGGTTGCAGGGGAATACAACGCCAAGCATACCATCAGGACTACCTTCTGTCCTCCTGATAACTCACAACATAAGGTGTTCTCATTTATTTGCTTAGCTGTGATTTTATAAAAAGCTCCATAGACAGTTTCCCGCTTTTGTAAATGAATGTTATAGAGAAGCATTTCGTCCCAAACACTATCCGTTGTAACAAGGGGGTGTTCTGCATCGGCAATAAGGTAGGTTTCGTTCTTCATCATCGTGATTTAAGCATCAAATCCAGACATATACCTTCTCTTGTGTCCCGACCCAGCTCATTGGTCTTTAGGATGGCAGCGTAGATAAAAGCCGTTGCATCCCGTATGGCATCGATAACATCAACCCCGTAAAACAGATTAGCAACCAGCAGCGAAGTAAAAACATCTCCTGTTCCAGGGTAAAAGGTGGGGATATACTTGCAATCAAAACTATTTAGGATGCCTTCTCCACTGTGGTAATAGCATGTCTTGGTATCATTCCCCGCCGGAATACCGGTAACTATCACTTGTTTTACCCCCAGGGAACAAAGTGATATACATATTTGTTCTATTTCCTTTGAATCAGGCTGATGATGATAAGCAGTGTTAGTTAAAAAGCAGGCTTCGGTATAATTGGGGGTTATTAGCTCCGCATACGAAACCGCCTGTTTCATAGATTCCACCATACTTTGATCGTAGCAGCTATACATCTCTCCATCATCGGCAAGCACGGGGTCAACTACGATCAGACAATCCGGTGCTGCCAGGCTGGAAACAACTTCGGCAAGGACATCTGCTTGTCTGGGGTTGCCCAAAAAGCCGCTGTATATTGCGTTAAAGGAGATTCCCATGGTTTGCCAATGGCGTATCATCTTCAGCATCATATCTGTGTTATCCTGCATGATGTATCCGGGATAACAGGTATTCGCCGAAAGTATTGAAGTGGGCAGCACAGAGGTCTGAATCCCGTAGTAATACATGATCGGGATAACTGCCATCAGGGACGTATGCCCGATACCGGAAAGGTCGTGGACTGCCAATAACTTCTTGATCTTCATAAAAGTAAACTCCCCAGCAAGAATTTGATTCCATAATTCCAATAACCCATTAAATGTCAATATCGGAGATGCATCAAACCCTTATTTGCCATAGCTTCTTTGCTCCTTAACCGCTACCAAACCCCACCCTGACCCCACAAAGAGTGGTTATTGTGGGGTTTGATAGGGCAGTGTCTGCGAATTGACAGTCTCCGAAAACAGATTGACACTATTTGAAGCATCTAAATACTTGCTTTGTTACTAAGCTGTGCAAATCCATAAGAGGAAAGCTATGAGAAATCTTTCTTTACACTTGCCGGAGAGAATAAAAGAAATTGGTAGAAATCTGCTCTATCTGTGCCGTACAAAACACGAAGCGGAGCTTGCCTATTGGAAAAAGTGTTTTGCTAAAGAGGGTGGCTTCAGCAACGAGCACTACAGAAAACTGCTGCTTGGCATGGCTGGAGAGGCTGACGATAACTTTCTGGCGGATAAGCGGGTAGCTGATTTTGGCTGTGGACCGCGCGGAACGCTATGCTGGATTGGCTCTACCGATACAAAGATAGGTATTGATGTGCTAACTGCTAAGTATCTGGAACTATTTGGCTCTGTCATGAAGCAGCATGGCATGTTGTATTTAAGCTCCACGGAAACAATGATCCCCCTTCCAGATGCTTTTCTGGATGTGTTGTTTACCTTAAATGCCTTCGACCATGTTGCCAATCCTGATGTTATGGGCAGCGAGTTCAGGCGGATATTAAAGCCCGGAGGAGAACTGATAGGCAGTTTTAACCTGAATGAACCAAAAACCAAGGCTGAGCCTCAATGCTTGCAAGAAAGCTGGGTGCGTAACCACCTGCTTACAGGTTATGAGATAATCTCCTGGCGCGTTACAGCCAAACCTACCTCTGGTTACCTGTATCAACCGCTGCTGGATAATAAACTGTTACCTGTAAACAATGAGCCTGCCATCCTGTGGGTGCGTGCAAAAAAGAAGAACGGATAATAAGATTAGCAGCATAAACAAAGACTGTATGTTTAGCTTAGAGGATAGCATAAACATCGAGCTAAGGAAGCGAAGATTTAACTTGACTATAAAGTATAGATTGATAAACAAGCACATATCTTATGTACGCACAAGTATAAAATCGAATCTTACAGAAGCATAGAGAATAAAAGGAGATATTATGAGAAGCTTAACAAAACTGATTATCCTGATGCTTGTCTTGCTAATTGGTAGCGTTATCAATGCGCAGACATTGGCAAACGGTTTGGATGAGTTTGATTTTCCAATTGCAGGGATAGACAACATGTTTATCCCAATCAGCAACCCATCTCTATTGGGCACCGGGAACGCCAACGGAATTGGCATTGCGCATCTGAACATTGAAGAAAAATGGCAGAAGCGATATTGGCTGATGTTAAACAGCGATAGTTTCAGCTATATTTACGAGCGTAACGATGGTGAAAACTTTCACACTCTGGCTACCGGGGGCGAGATGTTCCCCAAGTTTGTGCTTCCGAATATGTATCTTGGCACAAATTACCGCTGGCATGATGGCGATTTTAAGGAAGGTCATTTCCGCAGCGGAGTAAGCTACCGTCCTGCAGATTTTGCCTCGCTTGCCCTCACCTGGGATAATCCATACAAGGATTCACCCTATTACCGTGTCGGTATAGCCTTGCGTCCTTTTGCCCTTACAGATGCTTTGGCAGATTATCGTTTGGAGTTTTCCGCAGACATGAACTATGCCAAGGTAAGCACTGATTACAAAGCCCAGAAGCCTGTACTTAACGTACAAACTCAGGTACTGAATGGCTTAATGCTGGGTGCCACCTATAACATGGAAGATGAAAGCACGATGCTAAACTTTAGCATTGGTGCCAGAACCACAGCTTACGGTGCCATGATGCGAACCAAGAAGAATAATGATAATTATGGTGTCGCTTGGGCTCATTTAACCGACGAGCATTTCAAACCATATCTTGGGATAACTCCAAAAACATGGTATAACATGAAGCTGAGCGGTAACATTCTCAGTTACAAATCTCCCAAGTACAAGTTCGGTCCTTTCAGCATATTTGATTCCAAAGATAAATCTGTGGAGGACGTGATTGCTGTGATAAACAAAGCCAAGAACGACCCCGCAGTGCATGGCATATTCCTGAAGAACCCTTCTTTCAGCACTTCCTTTGCGCTTCAGCAGGAGTTGTTGGATGCCTTTGCGGTTTTCAAATCCACCGGCAAGAAGCTTAGCTTCTATTTCGATAATATCAGTAATGGTGGCTATATTTTTGCTGCCTCCATCGCAGATGAGATATACTTAAATCCGATGGGAAGCGTGGATTTACGTGGTTTGTCCATCACCAGTCCCTACCTGAAAAACCTGCTTTCAGAGCTTGGAATAGAGACTCTTAACTTCCGCAGTCATAAGTACAAAAATGCCGGAAACATGTTCTCCGAAACAGAAATGACCGCTCCGGAGCGCGAAGTGTATGATTCCGTCCTGCAGAGCTTCTATTCGCAGATTACCGGCAGAATAAACCTGGGCAGAGGCAAGAAGCTTAGCGGAAGCGTGGAAAACCTCATCGACAAGGGACCTTATTTCCTGGCTTCCGATGCTTTGGATAAAGGCTTGGTGGATGCTTTGGTTTATGCCGACGAACTGGATAAAAAACTGAAAGAAGATTTC
>Ga0351947_1063_pt1 | contig 12712 bp, 8 predicted proteins | sample BONcelT113001G13_FD_205815 | JGI IMG/M metagenome (GOLD analysis project Ga0351947, IMG submission 205815) | Enriched cells from coal bed in the Powder River Basin, Montana, United States - BONCAT cells T11 rep3 HSBNCT.T11.300.1.G13 ...
GACTCGAAGGGAGCTATTACCCGCTGAATCTTTCGGTAAATGACAGAGAGGTGCCGGAGGTGATGAAAGGCATTGAAAAAATTGCCAAAGAGGATGGAAACTTTGATGTAATATTTTCAGGCAGCTACTTCTCAAACAGAACTCTTATAAAAGAGCTTGTAATTATTCTTACAGTGGCTCTGTTACTTCTGTTCTTTATTCTTGCAGCTCAATTTGAATCACTTATACAGCCATTTATAATCCTTTCAGAGGTTGTTGTAGATATTTTCGGAGCCATGCTGGTTCTCTGGATGTTCGGATCGGGTCTTAACCTGATGTCTATGATTGGTATTGTGGTTATGAGCGGTATAATTATTAACGACTCAATTCTAAAGGTAGATACCATAAACAGATTGAGAAAAGAGGGATATTCGCTCTTAAGAGCCATTATGACAGGCGGAATGAGACGACTTAAGCCGATCATTATGACAAGTATTACAACAATACTGGCTATTGCTCCTTTCCTTTTAAGAGGTGACATGGGATCTGACCTTCAGTACCCGCTTTCACTTGCTTTAATTGGTGGAATGGTGGTTGGTACAATTGTAAGTATCTTCTTTATTCCGGTATTCTATTATAATATTTATAAATGGAGAGGAAAATGAGGCTACCGTCTTTTTCTGTAATACTTGTTTTTGTTGTTCTTGTTATTGCGGGAGCTGGGGTATTGCCTCTTGTAAGTCTGCAGTACAAACCAACCGAAAAGGGCAAGACTCTTACTGTAACATACTCTTGGAGTGGTGCTTCGGCCAGGGTTATTGAGGCTGAGGTAACCTCCAAGCTTGAGGGGGTAATATCTACTCTTCCGGGAATCAGTGAGATATCCTCGGTTACAGGCAGAGGTAGCGGAACCATAACTGCAACCTTTAAACCGGGAGTTAATATTGATGAGGCAAGGTTTGAAATAGCATCACTACTCAGGAGGGTTGCTCCAAAACTCCCGCGTGGGGTAACTCCGCAAATCAGAGCAGGTGGGACAAGGGGCTTTAATAGTCCATCCCAGAGCACGACCATACTTACCTATACCATTAACTCCGACCTCCCCACTTTAAGAATTAAACAGTATGCCGACGAGCATATTATTAACGATCTCTCTAAGATAAACGGAATTAAAGATATTGAACTGTCTGGTGTTACCCCTTTTGAGACTGAAATTCAATATGATCCTGAGCATATTCTGAATCTTGGAGTTACGACTTTTGATATTCAGAGTGCCATTGAGAAATTTTCAGGCAAGGAGGTTCTTGTCGGAAGCGTGGATGGCACTGCTATAATTTTAAGAACAGAGGCTAGTGGAGGTAACTTTGAATCACTACCAGTAAAAAATGTAGCCGGAAGAATTGTAAGACTGAGCGATTTTGCAAAAATTACTTATAAGGAGAAGCTTCCAACTTCATACAGCAGAATAAATGGCCTTAACACCGTTAATATAAGCTTTACTGCAGATAAGGGAATAAATACCCTGGAACTTATTAAAGAGATCAAGAGCAGGATGAATGAACTCAGTAAGAGGTATCCTCCAAATTTTACTGCAAGGATTGTCTATGACCAGTCAAAACAGATTAACAATGAGATTAACAAAATACTAAGAAGAACATTCCTCTCTTTGCTTGTACTTCTGATATTCGTATATGCGGTAAGCCGGAGTCTGAAGTATCTTGCAATAATAACTGTGACCCTATTGGCAAATATCCTGATTGCTTTTATTTTCTACTACATATTTAAGATTGAGATTAATATCTACTCACTTGCGGGCATAACGGTCTCGCTGGGAATAATCATAGACACCTCAATTATAATGATTTCCCACTACGGATACTACAAAAACAGAAAGGTGTTTATTGCCATACTTGCAGCTCTTTTAACTACAATAGGAGCGCTCTCTGTTGTATTCCTCCTGCCTGAGGATTCAAAAAATCTGTTATTGGAATTTTCGGCAGTTATAATGATAAACCTTATTGTATCGATGGCAATTGCCATGTTTTTCATTCCGGCCCTTATTGACACATTTCCCCTTAAGGGTGTGAGAGCAAAGATGAAGAGAAAGAGTGCAAAAAAGGTATTGGTTTTTAACAGGTACTATGCTAAATACATAGGATTCTCCAGAAATCACAGATGGATATTTATTGTTATTCTTATACTGGGCTTTGGATTGCCGGTTCACATGCTGCCAAACAAATATCAAAAGGAGGAGAACAGTTTCCAAAAACTTTACAACAAAACACTTGGTAGCTCTACCTACCAGAATAAGATTAAGAAATATACCGATCCTCTGCTTGGCGGCTCACTCAGACTCTTTGTGAAGAGGCAGGGAGGTTTCCCGACAAGAAGAGATGTTGAAAGGCAAATATTAAGTATAAACGCCTCTCTTCCTGATGGTTGTACAGTGCAGCAACTTAATGATATTGTTGTCTTTATGGAGAATTTCCTCACTCAGTTTGATGAAATTGAGATGTTTGAAACCAGAGTATCTTCATATAAAAATGCATCAATAAGCGTCACTTTCAAACAGAAATATGAACATACAGGTTTCCCTGCTATGTTAAAGAATGAGGTTATTGCAAAGGCCTCGGATTTTGGAGGGGCAAACTGGAGCGTTTCCGGGATTGATGATAACTATTTCAGTAACAATGTCGGATTAGGTTCATACAAATCAAACAGGATCTCAATTACTGGTTATAACTACGATCTGCTGTATAGATTTTGTCAGGATGCTGCTGTTTCACTACTTCAGAACCAAAGGGTTAGTGGCCCTGAAATATACGGAAGTGTAGGTTGGGGATCCGAAATTGCAATGAATGAATATTTCATTGATTTTGACAGAGAGAAGATGGCGGTAATGAATATTACTCCTCAGGGTGCATTTTCGGCTCTTACCAGAAAACTGGCTGAATCATATATTGGAACATCAAGGGTAAGTGAGCAGGAGGAGATTCAGATAAAACTGGTCTCAATAGGGAGTAATGAGTTTGATGTCTGGAATCTGAGAAACGAATATTTGGATATTAACGGCAAAAAGGTAAAATTCTCTGATATCGGAAAAATTGATATGAGAAGAACGGGAAACACAATCTACAAGAAAAATCAGCAGTATATTCTAACTGTAGCTTACGACTTTATCGGGCCATTTGAGCTTGCAAGAAGGGTTACAGATAGGGAAATGAAAAGATTGAACGAAGAGGTTCTTCCCATAGGATTTAAGGCAGATAACAGAGACTCATCATGGGGCTTCGGAAGGACTAACTATTACTGGTTGTTGTTTGTTATAACAGCAATTATCTATCTGGTTTGTTCTGTACTCTTTGAGTCTCTCACACAGCCTCTTATGATAATTATTCTTATACCGGTCTCTTTTATTGGCCTTTTCCTGACCTTTTACCTGACAAAATTCTCGTTTGACCAGGGGGGACTTGCGGCGCTCATAATGTTAAGCGGAATCTCTGTTAATGCAGGTATATATGTTATTAACCAATATAATCTGCTCAGAAGACATGGTGAGGGAATAAAAAACCCGATAGCGTTTTACATTAAGGCCTACAACCATAAGATTATACCAATTCTACTAACCATTATCTCTACAATTCTTGGCCTCACCCCATTCCTGATTGACGGCAGAAACGAGGTCTTCTGGTTCTCATTTGCCGTAGGAACAATGGGTGGTTTACTCTTTTCGATAATTGGGATTGTCTTTATACTTCCTGTTTGGGGCAGAAAAGCTGTTAGAAAAGCAAAATTGGTGAATTAGATGTTGCCTGATTTGGTGAATTAGCAAGTTTACTTAATCTGACTTGCGGAGTCTGTAGCCTACGCCTCTTACATTGTCAACTAAGAGAGATGTTCCTGTAAGTTTCTTTCTGACGTGTGAGGCAAGAGCCTCAAGCGATTTTTTAGGATCAACATCTTTGTCCCCCCAAATATGTGTGGCAAGATCGCCTCCCTTGCAAATCTGATTGAAGTTTTGACAAAGAATCTGAAGCAATTTGTTTTCGTAGAATGAGAGTGTAATAATCTCGCCATCCCGCTGAATGAGGCTTCGCTCTTCAGGAGAATAATTAAGCGTTCCAAGAGTGAAAATATCGTTGTTTTTTGTTGAGATTTTAAAACTTTTCTGAACCCTTATAAGCAACTCTTTTAGACCAAATGGTTTTTTGAGATAGTCGCTGCAACCGATTTCAAAACCGTTTGCCACGCTAACGTCGTCACTCATTGAGGTGATGAAAATAATAGGGATGTTTTTATCAACAGCCCTTATTTTCGTGGCTAGATCAAATCCGTTGATTTCAGGCATATTAACATCAAACAGCAAAAGATCAGGATGAAATGTATGGTAACTCTCGAAAGCAGTTTTTCCATCGTTTACATACATTAAATCATATCCACTCATCTTCAGAAATTCGCACATTGCGTATCCGAAGTTCATCTCATCGTCCGCCAGTAGAATTTTCTGTGCCATTCTCTTCAAGTTTTAATGAAAGGGTAAATTTACTACCTTTTCCGACCTCACTCTCTAGTTCAATCTTTCCTTTGTGTGCCTTCACCACCCACATCACGTATGTAAGACCCAGTCCAAAACCCTTGCCTTTTTGAGAGTGCTCTCTTTTGCTTACCCGGTAGAATTTCTCAAATACTTTTGACTGCTCCTCCTTTGGTATTCCAATTCCGTTGTCTTCTACAGAAATCTGATAAAACTTATCTCCGGTTTTGGTATTTACATTTATCACTACAGGATCGTCTGAATACTTGATTGCGTTATCAATTAGGTTTCCAATAGCATTGGTAATGTGCATCTTGTCTCCATAAACCATTTGGGTCTCCGGCTCTACTGATGCAGTAATTGTAACGCTCTTCTTGGCGTCAACACTGTGTCTGACAATATGGGGTTCAATTGCCTCATTTATGTCAAACATTGCTTTATTAAGAGGTGCCTGACGTTTCTCGAATTTGTTTATATCAAGTATGTTTTCGATGAGCCCATTCAGGAAGTAAAGCTGCTCTTTTGCCTTGCCAAGGAAATATTTGGAGTTGTCGCCCTCTGCCATTTCACCAACCTCAAGATTTGTAATTGAAGACTGAAGCGGAGACCTTAACTCGTGTGTAAGGAAGTGTGTAATATTCTCCTTAACCTTTGCCAGCGATACCTGCTTGTAGAGCATTCTGGTCTGCATGACAATACTGAAGAATATAAAAATTGTAACAATTAATGAAAGGATGAGGATTGTCAGCAAATCACCCTTAAAAACCGACCTTGGATAAAAGATCTCTGCAGTAACCATTAAGTCTTTTGATACCGTCAAGGGGGCCTCAAGAGTAAAGTATGGGTTAAAAAAGAGGATGTTTGTTTTAATTTTGGAGTAACTTCTTCTGATAACAGTATCTGGAGTTGAATATGCCAAGTTGAACCCGGTTAAAATTTCTGCCTCGGAAAGTGATTTTGAAAAAATTTCTACAAGTTTATCAATTTTCAGAGGATTAATTTTTTTATAAATTTCCTGTAACGCCTCCTCCAAAGTTACCTTGGTTATTGTCTGAGTTGTGTCCGCCACATTCACAGAAGGTTTGTTTTTTGAACCTGAATTTTCATCAGGTGAAAAATTATTTGAAATTACTACACGAAAATTTTTATTTTGACTGCCATCTCTAATAGCCGTGAGCCTTTCTTCAAGCTCCTTGTTTATTGCATCTTTTAGTATGTAATCAGTTTGATTTCTGAGTCTAGTTTTCTCATTTTCAATTAATCGGAATAACCACACCCCCTGAAGTGCAAGGAGGAAGAGAATTGCTATTATAGAGAAGGTAAGTGCGCGGTTAAGCATTTTCAGCAAATTGTCAGCATTCTGTAAGCGTTCTGTGTGCAAATCTAACAAATATTATTAATTTATTTGTAGTGCAAAACAACAACAACTAAAAACAAAGAGTCATGGAAACAACATTTGAAAAACTAAACGACCAGGAGATGATCAACGTAGTAGGCGGTGAAACCAGAGTTTTAAAGATTATCGACAGAAACGGTAATGTTATCTACATAATCGTTGAAGAGGATGCCGAAGACGGAGACGGTGGTGGCAACTAATTAAGCCTTTTTTCAGAAATATCTTAAGTTTGCTTACAAAACGCTGAAAATCAGATTGTAAGCCTAGGTTGAAACATGCTAAAATAACATGTTTGTGGGACCATCTTGACTTAATTAAACTGTGCTCAAATTGAAAACATTTAAATATTATTCTCAGATAGACTCCACTGATTGCGGCCCAGCAGCCCTTAGAATGGTTGCGAAACATTATGGCCGTCATTACACGATGGAGACCCTGAGAGAGAGGTGCGAGAAAGGAAAAGTGGGTGTTAACTTGCTGGGAATAAGCAAGGGAGCAGAAAGCATAGGTTTGAGAACACTCGGAGCAAGACTCTCATTCGATGAGTTATGCAAGGGGACTCTGCCGGCAATTGTCCACTGGAACCAAAACCATTTTGTGGTTTTATATGATGTAAAAGGGAAAGGAGATAATATTAAGCTCTATATTGCTGATCCTGCAACCGGACAGGTTAAACTGACTGCCGAAGAATTTAAAAAATCGTGGTTTAGCACGGTATCGGGCGGCGAAGGAAGGGGAATAGCCCTCTTTCTGGAACCAACGCCCAGATTTTACGATAACGAGGGTGATAAGATAGACCCAAAAGGGTTTAAATTTCTTCTCTCTTATCTAAAACCCCATAAAAAAATTATTACACAGCTTATAATAGGGCTCCTTGCAGGGAGTTTAATTCAGCTGCTATTTCCTTTTCTTACTCAAAGCATAGTAGATATTGGTATTGGTACCAGAGATATTGGCTTTATCTGGCTGGTTTTGCTGGCGCAGCTAATGCTTACAATTAGCTCGGCTACAGTGGATTTCATACGGGGGTGGATTCTTCTTCACCTTGGAACGAGAATAAATATTTCGTTAATATCAGATTTTCTAACAAAACTGATGAAGTTGCCGATTGGCTTCTTTGATTCCAGAATGACAGGCGATCTGCTTCAAAGAATTGGTGATCACAAACGAATTCAGACCTTTCTTACAGGTACTTCACTAACTATTCTATTCTCTTTAGTCAATATACTTATTTTTGGAACGGTACTTTTGTACTACAGCTTTAAAATATTCCTCATTTTCATTCTTGCATCTGCCCTTTATGTAGCATGGGTCCTAATCTTCATGAAGAGAAGAAGAGAGTTGGATAATAGAACTTTTACGCAAAATGCTGCAAATCAGAGTTCGATTATTCAGTTAATAACAGGTATGCAGGAGATAAAACTCAACTCGTGTGAAGATCAGAAGAGATGGGAATGGGAGCATATTCAGGCCAGATTATTCAAGCTGAACATTAAGGGGCTTGCCCTGGGACAATACCAGCAGGCAGGCGGTACTCTTATTAACCAGCTGAAAAACATATTTATAACTGTACTTGCAGCAACAGCCGTTATTAACGGTGAACTCACTTTGGGTATGATGCTTTCGGTGCAATATATAATAGGACAACTAAATGCTCCTCTTGCAAACATTATCAGCTTTATCCAGTCATCTCAGGATGCAAAGATGAGTCTTGAGAGGCTTGCAGAGGTACATGAGAAAAAAGACGAGGAGAGCCCCGACCAGTCACTTCTTTCAGATATCCCCATATCCAAACCTGTCACAATGGATAACCTCTCATTCCGATATGAGGGGGCGGGCTCTCCTTTTGTTTTAAGAAATTTAAACCTGACCATTCCGAGCGGAAAAATCACAGCTGTTGTAGGTATGAGCGGAAGCGGAAAAACCACACTGGTAAAGCTTTTGCTTGGATTTTACAAACCAGTTGCAGGTGACATTTACTACGGTGAACATCGTCTCTCATCAATAAGTATGAGTAAGTGGAGACAGCGTTGCGGAGTTGTTATGCAGGATGGATTTATCTTCTCAGATACAATTGCAAAAAACATTGCACCGGGTGAGGAGAATATTAATAAAGAGAGGTTAATAAAGGCAGTTGAAACTGCTAACATAAGAGATTTTATTGAGTCGCTACCGCTTGCCTATAATACAAAAATCGGGCAGGAGGGTCTTGGACTCAGTCAGGGTCAAAAACAGCGATTACTCATAGCAAGAGCTGTTTATAAAGATCCTGAATTCATCATATTCGACGAGGCCACGAATGCTCTTGACGCCAAAAACGAAAGAGAGATCATGAAGAACCTTGACGAGTTTTTCAAAGGTAAGACTGTAGTTGTTGTTGCGCACAGACTTAGCACCGTTAAAAATGCCGATAACATTATCGTACTGGACAAAGGCATTCTGGTAGAACAAGGTACACATAAGGACCTTGTGGCAAATGGTAATGTTTACTATGAACTTGTTAAAAATCAGTTGTATGTCTAAGAAGAGGAGAGAGATAGAGATTCGATCGGATGAGGTCAACGATATACTCTCCAAGCCACCTTCATGGATGGTGCGGATAGGCAGTACTCTGATGTTGTTTGTTTTGCTGTTGATTATATTGGGTTCTGCCGTTTTCAGGTATCCCGATATAATAAGGGCTCCCATCATTATCACCTCCGAAAACCTTCCCGCTCAGCTTATTGCTAAGCGGTCGGGTAGAATCCAGACCATGCTGGTAAAAAACGGAGATACTGTAGAGAGGGGTGCCGTCATTGCGATTTTAGAGAACCCGGGATTGTATGAGGACTATCTCAAAATGATGGAGGTTTGTGCCTCGTACCTTAATCCGGACGCTCAATTACCCGAAAAACTAATACTTGGCGAGATGCAATCTGCATATAGCCAGTTGGTTAAAAGCATCAAGGAGTATAGATCCTTTTTTGTTTTGGACTATCACAGAAAGATGATAACATCGGTCCGTGAAGAGACAGAGACAAAGAGAGGTCAACTGCAGATTTCCCAGCGGAAAGTCCAGAATGCAAAGGAGCAATTTGATATTGCCGGCCAGCAGTTTGACAGAGACAAACAGCTGTTCGAGCAGAGGACTATTGCTCAGCAAGACCTGGATAAAAGCAGAAGCAACTACCTTTATTACAGTCAGCAACTCGAAGTTTCAAGAGAGGAGCTAAGCAGAATAAGTGTAGATGTAATTAAGGGGGAGCAGACAATACTCGATCTTGAAATAGTGAGGGAAGAGGGAGTCAACAGACTTAAAAGGGCAGTAGAGGCAGATCTTCAGATTTTACTCTCTCAGGTGAGAGAGTGGGAGCAGCTTAATCTGTTTGTCAGTCCTGTTGACGGGACTGTTTCATTTACCAGCTACTGGCAGGAGAATCAGAATGTGCTTTCAGGTGAGGTTGTCTTTACGGTTTTGCCCGTCAGGGACAAGAATATCTCCGGTAAGTTATACATTCCTCTTGCCGGTGCGGGTAAAGTCAAAATTGGCCAAAAGGTTAATGTAAAGCTGGATAGTTACCCCTATATGGAATACGGAATGGTTGTTGTTTCTGTGAAAAGTATTTCATTACTACCTACGACACTGGGTAAAGATAGGGTTTATATCGTGAGCGTTGATTTTCCTGATGGACTTAAAACCACCTATTCACAGGATCTGCTCTTTAGTGAGGAGATGCATGGAACAGGTGAGATTGTTACACATGATGTTTCTCTTTTGAGAAGAGTATTCTATCCTGTGAAACATATGTTAAAAACCCATTTTTAAACCATGTGATAATATGGATGCTATATTATATATTCTATTGGTTGGCGTAGTTTCGGGCCTTACAACAAGCCTGATTTCGTCATTTATTCACCGGATGGACTGGCACAAAAGCATTAAGAAAAACGATAGTGGTTTGTACAATATTTTTATAAGCAATTTGTATCAGTTTAACCAGGGATTTCTAAGTGTTCTCTCCCTTTCAAGGGAGTTGATAATAAACATTATTTTACTGAACATAATGTTTCTGATTTATTGCGGAGGTAATAGAGAGTTTGCTTCGGATTGTTTATTGTACAGTTTTTTAATTGTTTGCGTCATTAGAACAATAACTTTTATTGTCATATACGCCAAATTCTTCGACGAAAAACTGGTTGATTTTAAGTAACTCTCCGTTTTTTTGTATATTTGCGCGGTATGCTTAAGTTTCTTAAATATCCATTAGCAATTTTACTCCTGTCGGTATATATGATTACCAGCACAGGTTTTGGCATACATAAGTGCTCGCATGATGATTCCATTGATGTTCTTGTAATAAAAAGTGACAAAGGCTGCGAAGAGATTCACTCTCATTGCGGTTGTGAGTCCGACGGTTGCTCAACCGATAAGCACGATAAAAACTGCTGCAAAACTGAGATTCACCATCTTGATCTTGCCTCAAGAGTCTCAGAAGAGAGTTCAAAAATATTTGAAAAGGTTGTAAAGCTCACTTTTATTCCGCTGAATGAAAGTAAAATAGAGAGTAACATACCTAATAATATCCTTGACTACCGTAACCTCTTATATGAGTCAACGGTAATTCAGACAAAACCATCAAATTCATATCTTTCTCAATGGAGGTTATAGTATTATAATTTTTATAAAGAGCTAAATATTATCTCTTTACTAAATTATTTATTATGATTATTTATTGATACAGATTATGAAATTTAAAAAAATCTTTTTTTTAATACTATTTACGTTTTTCCTCTCATTCACTTTAATGGCCCAAACTGTGAACGGGGTTGTTAATGTAAGAAAGCACAATGGGGTAACTGAACCGATGCCTTATGCATCAATTTATTGGGTTGAGGGCAAGGCTGTGCTGGAATCAAACGATAAGGGTCAATTTTCATTTGACAGAAAGAGGAACGACACTCTTACCCTGGTTGCAACTTTTGTTGGCCATACGAGAGATACAGTTTTGATCAACAAATCCCAAAACAAAATAGAATTTTTGATAAAAGAGAGCTCTGAGCTTGAAGCTGCGAGAGTAATCACAAGACAGCAGGGTAACTACATATCAAAAATCACACCTGTAAAAACGGAGGTAATATCTGCTGCCGGTTTGTGCAAAATGGCTTGTTGTAATCTTGCTGAGAGTTTCGAAAACTCGGCAAGCGTTACTGTGGGTTATTCGGATGCAATTACTGGAGCAAGACAAATTAGACTTCTGGGTCTTTCAGGTATTTATACTCAGATGTTGGATGAAAACCGGCCGGTAATGAGAGGTATATCTGCACCATTCGGGCTCTCTTATGTGCCGGGACAGTGGCTTGAGAGTATTCAGATTGCAAAAGGCCCCTCGTCTGTTATAAATGGTGTAGAGGCCATAACAGGTCAGATCAATCTTGAACACCGTAAACCTACTGCAGAACAGCCACTATTTGTAAACCTCTTCTTAAGCAACACACTACGTACCGAAGCAAACATTGCCTCGTCATTACAACTTAATAACAGATGGAGTACTGTTACTTTGGCACACTTCTCTACCGACCCGGCTAACCATGACGGAAATCATGACGGTTTCAGAGATGAACCTCAGTCAATGCAGTTCAATCTATCCAACAGATGGCTCTTTCTTGCTGAAAACGGAATGCAAATAAGGTTTGGTATTAAAGCCCTTACCGATGACCGAATTGCCGGACAGATAGATTTTGACAGAAATACAGAGAGAGATGCCGATATTTGGGGGTCAAAAATTAAGAATAACTCTTTAAATAGTTATTTCAAGATTGGTATTCCATTGAGTGCAGATAACGCCAGGAATATTGCAGCAGTTGTTGACTACTCTTACCACGAACTAAAATCCTTTTTTGGTCGTAAAGATTATGATGGTTTTCAAAATTCACTCTTTGCGAATTTGATTTTCCAGAACGAGATGAGTGAATATCACAAGTACACATTTGGTGTTAGCGGTACTTATGATAATTATAATGAGCATCTTAAAGATTGGTTTTGGTCAGGTAATACTGCAGCATCTCTCGATCTTTACCCTGGCAGAATTGAGAAATCAATTGGAGCCTATGGCGAGTACACATATACAAATGGTGAGAAGGCCTCAGTTGTGGCGGGTGTAAGACTTGACAATAACAATATTCATGGGTGGCTCTTTGCCCCAAGGATTAATCTCAAGTATGCCTTTGACGAAAAATTGATCTTTAGAGCTCTTGCAGGCAGAGGTTACAGATCTACCACAATAATTCCTGACAATCTTGGTATTCTGTCAACCGGAAGAAAGATAGAAATTCCCGAAAATCTTGACATTGAAGATGCATGGACTTATGGTGCAAACCTTACCGGTTATATGCCTGTAGGTTATAGCGATGCTTCACTGAGTTTTGACTATTTCAGAACTGATTTTAACAGGCAAGTTATTGTTGATCAGGAATATGATCTTTCAAAAATTTCTATTTACAACCTTGATGGCCGCTCATTTACAAACACATATCAGGTTGACCTTAATCTTGAGCCTATTGAGAGGCTTTCGATTCTTACAACTTTCAGATATACAGACGCCAAGGTGACACTTAAAGGACAGGGTCTTGTAGAAAAGCCCCTAACCAGTAAGTACAAAGGAGTATTTAACGTTCAGTATGCTACCCGCATGAGTAAATGGACATTTGACGTTACTGCTCAGCTTAACGGTCCATCAAGGCTGCCATATTTTGCTGATGGAGGAGGGCACTCTCCGGTTTATGGAATGTTGTATGCTCAGGTGACCAGAAAGCTCAAAGATGTG
>Ga0351947_1039_pt2 | contig 12652 bp, 8 predicted proteins | sample BONcelT113001G13_FD_205815 | JGI IMG/M metagenome (GOLD analysis project Ga0351947, IMG submission 205815) | Enriched cells from coal bed in the Powder River Basin, Montana, United States - BONCAT cells T11 rep3 HSBNCT.T11.300.1.G13 ...
CGTGGCCGCCTTGCGTGGCGCTGGCGATCTTCGTGCATCGTGTGGCCGATCTGTCGCCAAGTAGGCATCCACCAACGGCGGAAGAAACGAAAAACGGTTGAGGTCGTGTCCCCAATGCGCGGTGCCTGGGTTCGAATCCCAATCGATGTCAGGCGGCAACTGGTGCCGCTCGCCGTAGAAGCTGAACCGATGCTCCAGCACGTCCTCGGCAGCGGCGATCGTCGCGGCGGAAGGTTGGACCTTGCCGGGCGCCGCGCGGTCTCCGCGGCAGGCACGCAGCACGGTGTCCAGCGGCTGAGCCGTATCGCCGCTCTGCCGAGCTTCGGCCAAGCCGGCAATTCGTTGCGGGTCCAGCAAATCCAGGGCTTGCGCGACGAACTCGGCTTCGGACAGATCGCGATCGTCGAACGATCGCAACACCGCAAAGACTCCGTCGCGGTCGAGCTTCCTCAGCCGAGGCAGATCGGCACGCGACAACAGTGGCCGTGCCCCCGGCGACCGGTCCGCGACGGCGTTGGCAGATGCTGATCCCGTGCGCGGAGCATCCAGGTCGGCGGCGGATACCGACGCGGCAAAGACGACAACCGATGCGACGACGGCGCGACAAATGATCATGATCATGATGGTTCCCTCGGTCCAACGTTTAAGCCAGTCTGCCAGGCGATTCCCTCCGTTGTAGGAGCTGTTGCCGGGACGTCATGGAGTGGCAGATGTTCGTACGGCGGCAGGGTTTGCAGGCGCAGGTCGTCGGTCGGGCCGCCGACGGTAAAGTGGTACAGACTCTGCCAACTGCGGTCGCGAATGCCTAGCAGATCGTGCATCGCGTCGTCGAAGAAACAGCCGATGCCGGTGCCGCGCATGCCGGCCGCTTCGGCCTCGAGATACAACACCTGCCCGATCAAGCCGGTCTCCCAGAACAGCCGCGGGTAGAACCAGGCGCCCCGATGCCGCAGCGAGGGTTCGAAGTCGGCCATCATGCCCAGTGAAAAAGCACCCTCCGACGCGATCGATTGATGGCAACTGATCGTGCGCGCAGCGCTGCCGCAGTCGGCTTCCATCAAACACCACAGTTGCAGATCGTCCGGACATTCCGCCGGACGACGCCAGAGGAAATCGGGCTTCAACGCATCGCGCAACAACCGTTCGTGCCGCGCGCTGCGGACCAGCAAATAGAGACCCGGCGACAGATCGGCCACACGATGCACGAAGATCGCCAGCGCCACGCAAGGCGGCCACGGCAGCACTGCAAAAGGAAATCCGCGGTGCGGCGAAACCCGCGCCATCATGCGGTAGAACGTCTCGCGCGGTAGGCTCGTCCGGCCGTCCATGTCCACCGCGCTGCGCCGCTGGCGGATGATCTGCTGAGCGGGCAACGGCCGATTGATGGGCGCACCGGGCAACGCGATCGACGGAGGCTCGTCGGTTCCTTCTTCCGCAGCGGTTTCATCCACCGGGACGTGTGTTGCGCGGGCGACTTCGTCGATCACCGGCCAATGATGATGGCTTTCGCTCAACCGGTTCGGCGAGCCGGCGAATTCGCTGGTAGCCAAACGTTCCAACAACGTCGTCGGCACGTCCACCGCCGGCGGTCTTGCGGGGTACGAGTCGCCGCGAGGAAACACCGCCAGCAAACAGTCCGGATGCTCGGCTTCGATGCCATGCTGGCGGTTGGTGCCCAGCAGGGCGGCCAAAGCGTCCTGACCGATCGACGTGACCAGCCGTGCCTCGCATCCGAGCGTGGCGGCAGCGAAGGTGATCGAGCCGATGGCATGGCCCACGTCGTGGTGACAGTAGCGGAACGCTCGTTCGCCGTACTTCCACGATTCGCGCCAATGGATCGACGTCAGCGCGACCAGCACCGCGCCGGCAGGCAAGCCACCGGTCAGCGAAGCCCACTCGTCGCCGCTCAACGCAACGCGTTGTTCCAAGGCGTGAGCGTATGGCGAGTAATGGTAGACGGCCGGTTGCGAACCGAGACCTTCGACGGTGCCCGTCAACAGATAGCCCTCGGTCGGATGCAGCGCCCCGCTGGACGGATTGACGCGCAGCGACCAACGGCCCGCCCCAGGCGCCTGCTTCCACGCGGAAATCGCCAGGCTGTCGTAGAACAGACGGCTGATCGCATGACGGTCGAGGCGACCGGTGGAGACCGGTTGCCCGGTGAACAGCGCGTCGTACAGCAGTTCGGGCGACGGCGGCGGATGGTCCAGCGGAATCTGCGGCGCCCCGTCGAAGCGGCGGAACGGATCGGGCTGCGTGGCCCAGTCCAGATAGCCCAACGACCGGGCGTAACGGTTCAGATGGTGCTTGGTCTGTTCGTGGTAGCGCAAAACGCACTGCACCGCTGTTTCCAACATGATCCACCGCCCCCGCGAAAAATCCCGCAGCTGAATTCGTGAGAATTCAGAACCCACAACCAAACTCACGCAACCTCACTCGATGACGCCCGCGACCGGTGCATTATAACAATCGCCTTGACGCGGTGTGTTTCCAGCGTGTTGCCTTGTTCCGGCTCAAACAAGGATTACTCGGCTACGGCACGAACCTTTGCGTCAGCTGGGCGTATTTGCGCAATGCTCCAAAAGCGACGGGATCAAAGCGGGTGCGCCGGTACAACTCGCCACGGCGGCGCGCTTCTTGACTGGTCCAGCCCTCGGCGTCGGAGCCGAACCCGGTGATGGAACTGCGCGTCGTCTGGCCCGAATGCTGGCGGTACAGCACGGTGGGTTGTTGAGACAAGGCGAATCGCATTCCCCGATGATAGGCCCGCAAACAGAATTCGATATCGTGCCCGGTGCGGTTCCGCACGTTGCCGCCGAAGTCGCCGAATCCGCCCAGTACACGAAACACATCCGCCGCAGCACCATGCTGGGATTGAACAGGAACCAATAAACGCCAGGCGTCGGCCAGTGCGGAATACACAAGTCGCCCTGTTGGCGAATGAACATGTCCGCCGGTAACTGGTTCCAGCCCACCTCCACCACCGGCTCCGATCCGTGATGGATCACGACCGCACTGCCAAAGATGTCCGCGCCGCTCAGACGCAGCATATTGCCGGCGAAGTGGATCCGATGGGGTAAGCTGACGTCGTCACCGTCTTGGACTGCAACCAGCTCCGTCTCGAAATAGGGCGCGACGTTGTTGAAGCTGGTGAACTGGCTCAAATTTCGTACATTGCGGTACGTGCGAACCTGGGGATAAGCTGCCCAATGACGCAAGAACGCATCCGTGTCTTCGGGTGTTGCGTCATCGATCAGATGGATCACAAGGTCTGCGTCTTGCTGAGCCAGCAGGCTTTCCATCGCTTGCCGTACGTGGTCCAACTGGCCCCAGAATGGGAGCACCACGTCACAGGCCACACGTTGCATCGGGAAATCGCGGGCACAGTGCCGCAATAGCCCATGGCGCGGATCGCAGACCGGCGGGCGACCAAGCGGCGCCGCGTGATATGACGCCTGGGCTTCGACAGTGACCGTCGGTGCCATCAGGATGGATCGTCTCTCCTGGTAGGCACGGTAAACCAACTCGGCGTCTTCATCACCCGGCTGATCGGCCACGCCGCCCAGGTCCACAAAGGTTGCGCGGCGGATGACTAGCGTTTCCGGCGGCAGATAACGATCGTATCGCGAGGTCGGCGCCACGGCACGAACTTCGCCACCGGGCGTTTGCAGACTCGCCCCCAAAATGTCTCCGCCATGCTCCTCGAGCAGCCCTATCGAGTGGCTGATACGGAATGGCCGGCTAATCGTGCGAGGATCCTGGATCGCGATGTACTCGGAATGCAAACGGTCGACAATCTCGTGAACGGCGGCTAGTGGCGATTGGGGGACCGGGTGGTGATGGACGGTAACGGTACCGCAATGGGCATAACGTTCGATCAGTCCGCCAGCGCCACCTCCATTGTCTACCAAATGCACCAGCGTCAGCGCACTTTTCTGGTTCAACACGCTTCGTAACGCCCGCTCGGTTTCCGGCGACGAGTCCGAACAGCACAGCACGACGTCGCAGGCATACGTCCGGCCCGCGCGCAGGTATGCGTCCGGCGGCACCGACAAACTCCGAGGCTTGCCGACCGTGTTGCTGGCTGCGGACCATTTCAGGTTCGAGAAAGCCCGGCTCTTCAGTTCCAAGGCTGCCTCGACGGTGCAATCCGGCAGTCCATCGGCTTCGATCACCGCCGATGCAAGGCTGAACAAGAACGAGGCGACCACCAAATTGATCTTGTCCGGTGTCGGCGGATCGCTCCGGCAACACGCCTCGCACGCGTCGTCACCGACCCGGCAAAGCTCCCAGTCCGCCACGTGAGAGAGCTGTTGCAGCAGCCCACAATAGGCGGAGTGATCTGAGGGCGGGTCGGAGACCTGCCGATACGCACACAAAGCGACGGGCCGCGGGTGAGAATCTCGGGAGTCAATCATGCTCGGAGTACTGCAGCCTCGAACCACATTCTGTTACCCGGAGTTCCCCGACATGCTCACCGGGCTCGCCCGGCTCACTCGGATTGTAGTGGTAGCTGCAGCAGTCCTGGGCTAAGACCCATTCACCACCTGTCCAACGGAAGATCGCATAGTTCGAGCCGTAGGTGCCACAGGGAGGCAGCGAGGAATCGGGGGTTGTTTTTGTTTGATCTTTCATCCAAATGCTCCTCATACAGTCAGGTCAGGGGAAAACAAGTCAGGGAAAAACAATCGTTCTGGCGATGCGGAATCCGTATCCGCGCAACGCACTAGTGGCAAGCACTCCTAGCTGAAAGGCGGATCGAAAGGTCCGCTTTTCGGACAAAGTCGAACCGCCGCGAACACGGCCAAAATCGTCGCTTTCGGGGAACGCTGTCCCGTCAAGAAACGTGTTCTCCAGGTGGCACCATTCGCGGACGTTTCCGTAAACGTCGAACAGTCCCAGACCGTTTGGCTTCAAGGAGCCTACGGCCTGTAGGAGACGATCCGTATTTCGCGTATTCCAGGCGAAGTAGTCGAGAAAGTCGTCGTCGAAGCCATCATGGCGTGGCGTGACCGTGCCCGCGCGGCACGCGAATTCCCATTCGCTCTCGCTGGGTAAGCGGTATCCGGTCCTCTGCAACGCGTCAGGGGCCAAGCCGAGTTGGCCATCGCCCCGGTCCACGTAGCACCGCTGATCGCTCGCCACGCCTTCCACCTCAGAGAGCCAGTTGCAGTACGCCATGGCCGCGAATAGGTCAACGCGGTCAACCGGCAGATCCGGGTGGCTGTCGTCTTGGGTCTCGATAAGGAAATCCTGCCAAAACCGGCGGAACTGAGCCAAGTTCACCTCCTTGGTCGCAATGGCAAAGCTGCGGGGGATCTCTTCCCGGCGCAAAAGCTCGCTCTTGTCGCGGCCTTCCTCGCGATCCGGCGATCCCATCATGAATGCAACCGGACCGCGGATCATGGCCATGGTATGTCCTTGGGACGTGATGTACCAGTGGTGGGCGGGTTGTGGGCCCTTTCCCTGCAGCGTTTGTTCTGCTTCCCTGATCTCGTCGGCCTGGCCCAATTCGCGCAGGAGCCACGCCACTGCAGAGTGAATCCCGGGGTGGGGATCAGAACGGAAAGCCGCCAGCAGTTGTGGAATCAGCGCGTCGCGCTGGCGGCGTGTCAGAAGCAAACTGTTCCGGTATTCCCCCAGGCTCAGCAGCAGCGCGATCCGCAGCTCGGGCCCTTGCTCCGTCCGCAGACGTTCCAGCAGCAGTGCGGGCTCGATGCCGGCGGGGGCGAAGTAGTGGATGAGGCAGGTGCGCAGTTGCGGGGCGTCGGTCTGTCCCAGCAACGGCCAAACCGGCTCGGGCTGGCCCATCAGCATCAGTGCCATGGCGGCCGAGGCTTGCTGCCGCGCCAGCACCGCTTGTTCCTGTTGGGTAGCGTCTGCTGTGGTCGTCCGGGATATCTCCTGCTGGAACAGTTCGACCGCTCGGCCTCTGTGTCCACGGAGGCTGTCGACGAGAATTGCCCGCTGGGTGTCGTTGCTGTGTCGGTTCAGTTGGACGAGTTGGCCCACGTCGCCGCCCAGGTAATCCACGAGCACGACGGCGGCAGCGGAACGCCAGTCCGGGCGGTCAGCTGCAAACAGGCTCTTCAAAGGCTCCATCAGGTGCTGCCCCAGCGGGCGGAGCAGGTCGGCCCACTCGGGAACGATGACCTGGTTTTCAGCCACCAACCAAGCCGCCAGTGACTCGGCGTGCTCCGGCCAGCGGGGGTTGGATGCGTCGAACGCGGCCAGCGCGCTGGCCGCACGAAACCGGCGCCCAGTCAGTTCGGTACTGTCGTCCAGTACCCCCCAAAGGTATGTGGTTAATCGCGTGGCGTATGGGTGGAGCATGCCGCGGATCACGCGCACTTCCGTAGGACGGCCATCCAACAAACGGTCCCGCAGCGCCGGAATCTGTTCGGCGTCCTGCGGTAGTCGAGCCAGACTGACGTGCAACCGTTTCTTGGGGTCATCGGTCCTGGCAACTGCGGCCAGCAGCGGATCGGCCCAGCGCCGCAAGGACGCGATCTCACCGACAATCTCCGGTACCCCGGAAGTCTCGGCTTCCAGCAAGCGGGCAACAAGGTTCCTCGCTTGCTGCCGCTGGTAGAACAGCCAGCCGGTGGCGCCCAGCATGACCAGCACCACGACCACCATCGCGGCCCGCTGAAAATGGCGCCGACGCGCAGTGCGCATCATTTGCGATTGTATCTTCGTCCAGTCCTGCCCTTTGGTCAGCGCGCATAAACTCAGCCACTCGCCAAACGACGGCAACTGCTTGGCTTCGGGCCGCGCGTTCCACAACGCCGCTCGTTCGGCCAGTCGCAGTTCGGCTCGGCCTCGGCGAGTTTCCTTCTGCTTGCGCGTCAGCCAATCGCGGAGCGAGGGAACTAGGTAGTCGTGCGTCAATTGGTAGTGCTTCTGACTGGGAGTGGCCGGAACTTGGGAATCTTCGTCTTCCTGAATACCTTCTGGATCGGTTGGTGTGATCAGCCGCAGTTCACTGTCCAGGATGTTCAATAACTCGTCGAAATCCTGGGGACGGCGCGGATAACCGGACGCTTCCAGCAGCTCTGCATGCGTCCGCATGTGGCCACGGATGTTCACCCCCGATTCGGGCAGCAGGGCCTTCAATACCGCACGGGCCGCCTTCTGGTGGTAACGGTGCTTTGGCGGTGAGCTCGTCGTAGCGAACGTTTCTTCAAAGAACGTCACACCGATGCCCTCGATTCCCCCCATCTGCTTCAAGGTAGACAGTATCCACGGCTTGCCCTTCATCATCTGCGCGAACAGGGTTAGACGTACGCAGACGACCTTGCCTTCCTGAGCCAAGCCGGTGACTGCCCGCTTGAGAAATGCCCGCTGCTCGCCAGTCATTTCTCGCACTTGGTCAGGGAGTCGGCCGTAAGCCCAACCAAACGAGGCCAAAACCTTCGATGCATGTTCCACATCGAATAGATCTACCAGCGCGCTGTTCTGTCCTTCGAGCAGCGGAACCTCCAGATCGTTCATGAACCGACTGACCGCAAGCCAAAAGTCGTCTCGGACCATCAGCACGCACTGGACTTGGCTTCCATCGCACTGTCGCAGAGCATGGACCAATTCGCCGCTATCTGCTTCCCAATCGGCATGCAGCCACTGCTCGAACTGATCCAGAACGATCAACACCTTCCTGCGGTAGGACACACCTTGCCCCCGGCGAATCGCTGCCAACGTCTCTCTCAACGCCAAATTACTTGGCAGAGCAGGACAGTGCCTTCTCAGTGCGTTCAGCAGCCGCAGTCCGGTTTCCTGCCCGGTACATTCGACGTAGACGGCTACGATATCTTGGGACAGCCTCGGTAGCAAACCGGCTCTCATCCGCGACGTCTTCCCGCAGCCCGATGGCCCATAGATCACTCCCACGGAGAACGTCCTGTCGGGATCGGTCTCTTCGATCCGCGTCTTCCAGAAACGGATGCTGTCCGGCAACCCCTCGCGATCACGTGGGCCAGGCAACAACTCCAGAAAGAATTCGGCGTCATGCTCGTCGAACGAGCGCAGGCCCTTGGGAACGATCCGAAATGGGCGCCTGTCAGAGTCCAATGTCGAGGAATCGCCAAGCGGTGTCGGCGAAGGATGATCGCTGGCACTCCCTTTTTCCGACACGGGAATGCCGGAGTCCGCGGCGGGCTTCGAGAGTGCGACGAACGCCCGCAGATCCTCTGCCATGTCCTTGGCCGTCGTGTACCGATCCGACGCCCGCCGCGAAAGAGCTTTCAGACAGATCCGCTCCAGTTCCTTGGGAATCCGGTCATCGACTTGGCGCGGCGGCTTCGGTTCCTGTGTGGCGATCAGTTCCAGCAGTTCGTCCCTCGTATCGGCTGAAAAGGTGCGTCGTCCAGTCAGCATTTGGTACAGCACGACTCCCAGGCTGTAGATGTCCGAGCGACCGTCCACACGGTGCCCTTCACCGCGAGCCTGTTCGGGGCTCATGTAGGCAGGCGTTCCAGGATAACGCGGGCCTCTGCCCAACTCGGCTTCCTTCAACGCCAGTCCGAAATCGACCAGGTAGGGTTCGCCGCTGTGGTCGATCAGGATGTTGCCCGGCTTGATGTCCCGGTGCACCAACCCCTGCTTGTGGGAGTAGTGCAACGCTTCGGCCACGGTGGCCGTCAATTCCGCCGCTTCGGTGTAGCTGAGCTTGGATTGCTTCAGATGTTGGGCTAGGTTCGTGCCTTCGACGTGTTTTGAGACAAAGAAACAGGGGAATTCCTGAGTGCTGCCGACATCCAAGACCGGTACGATATGCGGGTGGTCCAGGCTGGCCAGAGCACGAGCTTCGGCCAGGTAGGCTTCGGCATCGGCTGGCTGGGATGTCAGTTCCCGATGCGGCACCTTGATCGCCACGCGCCGGCGCAGTTGATCATCATGGGCCAAGAATACCAGACCGAACCCGCCCTTGCCGATGACGCCCTCGACACGATAACGGCCGATGCTGGTGGGCTGACTGGGTGGTTCGGCTGCCAAACTCTCCGTAGGTGGAAGCGATAGGTTGTCATCGGGTTTCGGATCGCCCCCGTTGTCCTCTGGGAACATACCGTCGGGTTCATGGGGATCGGCGACCACGAGCAGATCCTTCGTTCACGGGGAATTCCACTTCCGATTCCAGACAGGGACAAGCGACGAACTATTAAAATACGCTAACGCGCCGTGGTTTTCCAGATGCAAGCCAGAATTCTGGAATGAGTGGGGGTTGCCATTGTAGTTAAATGGGTTACTTTCGTTCTGAGTGGGAATACACTGCCCCCGAAACCTGATCCAGTCGGCTTGGCTCGCGAACAGAACGCGACGACGCCGTTGTGCTACAATGCCCTTGGTTGATCCCGTTCCGCGTCCATAAAGGCCAACGGCGTGTACCGGTCCATGACGCTCGCAGCAATCGTGCTCGTCGTTTGCCACCCTGGGCGAGGAGACGGGAGTCGCTCTTGGGATGCTGCTCACGATGAGGGTCCTTCTCTCGCCACTGCTCCGGTGCGGGCCACGAGGTTGGCCGCACAGGATTCCGTTCGACGTACCTCAGTACCGTGTACGAGTGCTCGTCGGTCTCGACGGGAAACGCCTTGAACCGGCCCTGGTACAGATGGCCGGTTCCCGAAGTATGGTAGTGCAGCAGAATCACATCGAGGAAAACTGCATCCGCGAACGAGCGACTACCATTGAAGCCCATCAATTCAAAGCGTTGTTCAAGAGTCGTCACGGTCCCAAGTTGAATCGCGGCTGCCCGCGGAAGCAACGTAACGTCGGCGCCCGAGTCCAGAAGCACTTGCACGTCGGCAACTTGGCTCGCCGTTTGGGGGCAACGCAGAATTACTCGTGCCACGGGGGCAGGCGGGTCGAAATGCACGCCATCATACGACGGCATCGTTTTGCACCTCCAGCACCTCTTTTACAAAGTCACCGGCCTGTTCGGGATGGACGAGACGGGGGCTTCGGATTCCAGTCGGCTGGTCATCCGCCATCTCGGGCACTACCACGTACACCCGCGTCTCGTCGGGAAGGGCGATGTTTCCCCGCAGTCGAATCTGGCCGTCTTCGACGCGGCCCTCATAAGTTCTGACACTCGTCATCGGAAGGAACTCCGGTTGTCTCTCCACGGCGGAGATCCAGCCGCCGCGTCAGTGTTATTGTACCACGTTCGCCTGCACCGGAGAATCGCCAACATAAGAACGGGGCGGCTACAGCCGCCCGGCCCCCGCCACGCCCCCTACAGCCGTTTGTGGGAGCTTTTTGAAACGGCTTGGGGCAGCTGGACAACGGTTTCGGCGGTAAATCAGGGGTGAATTCCGAAGTCCGCACGGATCGTCCACAGGCCGACGGGCGCGGGGGAAGAATTCAATTTACGAAATTCCTATCCATTTAATTCACGACGCCGCAGACGATCAGAAAGCGGTGGAGCAGGGCCGGTAAGCACGGCTGGTTTTCGGCGTCCGATCGCGATAGAATGCAACAAATCCAGCGTCAAGGAGAACGCCGTCTGAATGACGCTGGAGCATGCGATAGGCACGGCTCTAGTCCTTAAACAAGCGTAGGCTGAGCCGTTGTTTTGATCGTTTTTCACGTACGAGTCGGCGCGCACTGCGAGCGGCCTGGCCTTCGGCCGGGGGGTGTGTCTTCATGTTGGATTTGCTTCATCGAGTGGCGTTTCTTGGGTTAGGCGTCGCGGCGGTACCGAAGCATCCGGACTTCGGCTTCTCGAGGATGCACCTCAACAGCGCATCGGTTTGCGCAACTGCGCGAACAGACGAAAGAACACAGACTGCCAGGGATTCCACGCCAAGAAACGATAGATGATCTTCCCCGCCGTCCGAACGATCTGGGCGGGGATGGCGATCATCGCATTGCGAAACGTCACAAAGTCCATTCGAAGAAGTGTCTTCTTTTCCGTCTCGTGCTTTTGTTTCCAACGGCCATGGACGGGAATCAGCAGAGCCGCCCAAGCCTTGAGACTCCAAGCCAAAGAGGCCATGACCATATACGCCCAGTTGCTCGTGAGGTTATCTAAAGGAGCCTTCAGGGCATGGACACCATTCTTCTGCTGCTCGATGAGGTTTTCTTGATTGCAGCGGTCGTTGGCGTCAAAGACGATCGCTTCCGGGGTACTTGTCCAGTCGTTGGTGATGTAGAAAAAGCAGATCCTCTTGTCAAACAGCTTCGCTTGCCCCTTGGAAACCTCCAGGTCTTTCCACACGACGACCACGCGGTATTCTTTATTACATTTGACTGGCCGATAAGAGAATTCGGCCACATACTCGGCAACCAATCGGATATTCTCGAACTCTCGCGCTTCGACGATTTGTTCCTTGACGTTCTCTGGTCGTGCCCGCGTCTCGGTCTTGACCGTGTATCGAGCCGGACGTTCCAAGCGTTTCCAGGCCTGTTCGGGCAGCTTTTCCGTGATTTCGTACAGGTTTGCCATCGCGTCGATTCCGAACACGAAACGGACACCGTCTTTATCCCAACCGTCCAAATACTCCGTCTGTGAGAAATCCGTGTCGCCCCGAACCTTGATGCGGCGAAAGCCTGCCTTTCGACAATAACTGATCGAGCGATCCAAATAGAATGCCGCGCCTTCATGGCTGGGACGATTTCCGCTCCGATTCACAATGTACAGGGGCTCTCCTGTATTGGCCAGGGAAATCATCAACGGATGATAACCCCACTGACCTTTATAGTTGATGTCCATTCCTTCTTTGCATTCCCCGTAGGTCTGCACCATGGTGCCATCTGCGTCGAGAATGGCCTCTTCAAAGAACGAGTCCGGTTGCTGTTGCCAGACTTTGATCCGTACGCTGTTGAGTGTCTCCATTAAGGCCACAATATCCTGCGGATCAAAACGTCGGCAGAAGTCGCCTGCGGTCGTCGGGTCTGGAATCCGAAGGGCTCCCAGGGCATTCAGATACACTTCATCGCTGCGACGCAATTCAAGGTGTTCCAAACGAGTTCCACCAGCCAACAGATTGTACGCGATATTTAGCACATGATCTGACTCAGAGTAGGGCAAGGGAATGTACGGCACGAAAATCCTGGCCGTGACGCCGGAATCCATGCGTGTCCGTCTTGTTGGCCAGCGTCTCGTGCTTGATGCCGCGTAGCGGCTGGGTGACCGTAGCGGTGAGGTTTCAACCTACGGGCGGCAATCGTCGGCGTCCGCCCAAGTCGCGCAGTGACGGCCAGGAGACCGCCAGCCTGCTGATTTCGCCCGAGGGCTGGTTGATCAACCTTGTTGAGATCGAGGACGCCGAGCAGGGACGACTCGCCGAGCCGCCGTGGTGCTTTGTCAAGACGCAGTTCGGCCCTGTCGAGGGCCACGTGGCGCTGGTCGAGTTGCTGGCCGCGCTGCAGCGGGAATTCTCTCCTATTCCAGCGTGGGCCAGGCCACTTCGCCGCGAAGCTGGGCCTCGCCCTGCTCCTTCTCGTACACGCCGTAGAACATGCTGCTGAGATCGAGCCACAGGGTCAGGCGGTGCCTGTCCTCGGCCGACAGCACAAGCCCGTGGTGGTCGCCCTGCAAATGCTGGTACAACTTCGAGGCGCGGGCGCCGAAGCGTCCCGGCGTGGTGCGGTACACGTCGCCGTAGTCGTGGAAGCCCCATTTCGGCGCCAGGCTGTTGTACGAAGCGTACCATTT
>Ga0351947_1064_pt1 | contig 12587 bp, 8 predicted proteins | sample BONcelT113001G13_FD_205815 | JGI IMG/M metagenome (GOLD analysis project Ga0351947, IMG submission 205815) | Enriched cells from coal bed in the Powder River Basin, Montana, United States - BONCAT cells T11 rep3 HSBNCT.T11.300.1.G13 ...
AGCTCCCGGGCGATCTGTTCGGCGTATTTCGCGACCCTCTCCGAGTGGCCGCGCGTATAGGGGTCTTTTGCCTCAAGCGCTTGCACCAGCGCCTTTACCGTGTCGAGATAGGCGCCTCTTAGCTGCATATAGACCTGAAACGTCTGCCGGGCGATAAGCAGCGGCACGATCAGAAGGACGATGCTTGCCGGGCCGGCCAGGTGGTATATCTGCGCGAGCACAAGGCCTAAGACACCGAGCGCGAAATAGTTCGGTATGAGCCACTGGTAATCAAAACGCCAGATGCCGACGGGTGATTCATCATTCAAGAGACCGACGCCGAGCGCGATGAGACCGGTGTTGATGGCAAAGAAAATCGTGCTCGCAAAGACCACCGGCACGATGATATACGGAAAATCCGCAGCGACGATACCGCCGATAGAGCCCCCGGTCAAGACGTATACATACCCCGCGATATACGCGGATAGAACGTAGTTGCAGGCGCTGAAGACCATCTTATACCAGGCGATCTTTCGCTTGATATCGCTGAAATTGATGACCGTAATAAGGCTGGCGAGGGCGACGGCTTGCGGTCCGAACAACAGCGTTGCCGCGAAGATAATGGCGAAGCTTACCGAAATAGAAGCATTCTTAGGCAGCGGTATAGTGAACGAGTCGGCAACAAAAATGAACAACGCAAAGAACGCGACATCGACCCACGATAACGCGGGCTTGGTAATCAAGCTGGCGAGCAGAACCACGAATGCCGCTGCGTATACGATATAAAAAAATATCCTTGCCTTAGCTGTGATGTCTTTCAATGTATCTCTTGTTTAGTCGCTGTTAAGCGGCAGCTTACCATCGATTTTATGTAAGAAAATCTAAGAAGGACCGGCATCAAAAAGATTAACCCATTCTGCTACCGGCACCACCGGCCAGAATCAAGCTTGCAAGGGCAACGAGTGTCATTAAGATACGGGCTTTCAAAAAAGAGACCTCCTTTTAGGTTCTCTTCCCTTCCCCGCTCGTTCTTGGAAGGGTTCACGCCGCTCCGCTCGATCGTATGTCGACAGTTCACCTTTGTTCCGAAACATTTTGATGCCGGCCCAAATTCTATGCTATGGGGTTATCAAGAACTCTAAACGCCTGTTGATGGCGTCGAGCACCGCTCTCACTATCGCTTCACGCTCATCGTCTTTTACTATAGCACAACCGACATATGTCTCATCGCTCACGCTGTCCAAGAGCGCTACCGAAGCGACTACGACGGCATCGCGACCCATCGTGATAGCGGTGATGTCTTCAAGGGCAAACGCCTGATTGCCTGGGGTTATCTGCTCGATGGCCGCGAGCGTCGCGGAAGCGACCAGGCGGAGCCTGCCTATCCTGGAGGCGACCCCCTCGGATGTTCCTTCATACTCCGTATCGCCGTGCCGCAAGGTAACGGCGACTTTCGCCCGCTTATCGTTGATCTCGTGTCGCACGGTCGCTAACTTTGGCCGCGCCTTACGAATCTTGCCCGCGATGGAACCGAGCTGGGCGATGCTGATTTTCCGGTGGTTTACGGGAAGGCCAAAGCGCGCCATCAACATCGACTCGATGTCCCTGGAGAGTTGTTTAGGCCCTTTCGCCGAGCTCGCCAAGATATGGATCTCTTCGATGCCCCGGCCCGGGCCGACCACGATGCGTGCTGCTTTGATTTCTTCGATCTGGCAGATCAAGCTCTCGATTTCGTCGACCGAGATGTTGTCGATCATCGGATTCATGGGAATTCCTTTGCCGCCAAGTTACTGTAAACTCTATTGGTACAAGTGCTTCTTCTTAACTATAACGTATCTATCACTCTATCACGCATCATCTGATTGGTAAGAAATTAGAGATTAGACCGATTAGGAATTGCTTTTTTCTAGGTTTAACCCTCGTCTTTCACCTAATACCCTCAATAATTCAATCTATTCTCTATTTTCTATTCTCGATTCTCTGTTACGGCCGGTGTTACATCTTGCCGTAGATAGGTTCGATCAACCCGTAGTTGTTGTCCCTGCGCTTGTAGACGACGTTTACCTCATCGGTATCCGCGTTGGTAAAGACGAAGAAATCGTGGCCCAGGAGTTCCATCTGCATCGTCGCTTCTTCCGGGTCCATGGGTTTGACCGCGACCTGTTTTACCTTGACGATGCGCGCGACTTCAGATTCCTCCTCGGCCTCGATTGAGGCGGCGGCGAGCTCGCCGAGCTTCGGTCCGCTCTTTGTGCTCTTGAAGGTCTTGTTCTTATACCGTTTGATCTGCCTCTCGAGCTTATCGACAACCATATCGATAGAGGCATACATATCGGCCGATGACTCTTTCGCTCTAAGGACCGGTCCTTTCGGAAAGACAGTAACCTCGATGGTCTTCGAGTTTGCGATGCTCGGGTTCTTCTCATCTATAAAAGCAATCTCGATTTTGATGATCTGGTCAAAATACTTAGATATTCTCCCGATTTTGTCCTCGGCATAGGCTCGAAGGGCGTCCGTTACTTCCATGTGCCTGCCCTTTACGATTATTTCCATGAATACTCACTCCTATCTATGTTCAGGCGAACTCACAATTCTTTTACTTTGAACGACTACTGTAGAGGAAATGATGGTCGACTCCGATGTATTGCGCATACAACATGTAAGAATTCTTCTCAACATATACATAGTTTACCAATAAACCGGAGACTACTATACCTTTTTGTGTTAAATCATCAAAATTGTGGATACTGCGTTTTAATGTAAAACCCCATGTATTTAATACATGGGGTGTTGTTGTTGGTTTTCAGTGACTTCAAAATGTTTATACTTGTCTTTGGACATTTGAAGCCTGAGGACCGCGATCGCCCTCAACGATCTCAAACATTACTGCTTGGCCTTCGTTGAGTGTTTTAAAGCCTTCCTCCTGAATGGCAGAAAAGTGCACGAATACATCGTCTCCGCTCTCGCGTTCGATGAATCCGTAGCCTTTCTCCGCGCTAAACCACTTGACCGTTCCCTGTAGCACGTGCACCTCCTAAATCCAAACAAACCAACAACCTAGCACCATAATAACACTTTAATTCGTTAAAAAGAATCGAAGTGCTCATTATAGTACCTATAATTACATAGATACCACTCAAAAATCTTCAAGGCCAGGTAAATTTTGTCATATCGGTAAAAACACAATGGCAGGACGCGTGTAACAGACCCCTATGCATGCATACCACACGGTGTAGGGCCTCTACTCGCTCCGCTAACCGTGACATGCCCCAATAGAACAGGCGCATCCTATTTCTATACTGGAGACGGTATCGAAGTTTGATACGGCGCACCCCGCAAGTCCGCCCGGCACAAAATTTGCTAACATTATTCCGCCAACATTATATAAATTATTTCGCTAGGGCTATTAAATTACAGGGATTTTGCAATTCCATCCATGCCGATGCGACTTCTACTGTTTACACGACCGGCATGTTTGAGTAGAAGGCCGGGGCGCGCCTTAGAAAGACATGTCGCAGACCGGAGCGGGCATGGACTCCGACCGCAGGGAGAAGGAGCGAGGCTTAAGACCCGAGCGGCGATTTCCTCGCAGGGGAGATCGACCGCGTGCTTTCATGGCGGGCCCCGGCCGCCGGATGGAAGCGATAAATTGCAAAATCATTTAATTATGCTGTTGTGCTTTTGTGCTAAGTATTGTACAATTGACCCCTGTCGGGGAGTGCCAGAGCTCGATATGGGAACCACTATCCGGTGAGATGGCTATGAAAAACAGGAGATCTTTTCCATCGCAAGCGTTAAGAACGGCCGCGCACCCGCTCTTTAGCGGGCTGTTCGAGCTGTTGTTCCCCCAGATATGCAAGATTTGCGGGTGCGCGTCGAAGGAGCCTCTCTGCGCGGGTTGCCTGCAAGCTTTTTCGCGCATAACCGGCGCTGTGTGCGAGAGATGCGGGAAGCCGTGTGTGCGCGCCGTCACACGATGCCGGGAATGCTCACCAAAACGGCTCCACTTCTCCCGCGCGCGCTCCGCCGGCGTCTATACCGGAACCCTTAAAGAGGCGATTCACAGCTTAAAGTACAGAAACGGTAGACGAATAGCGCCCTATCTCGGCCGTTTCCTCGATGAGGAGGCGGTGGATTTGATGGATGATATCGATAGCATCGCCTTTGTCCCGTTGGATAGGGTCAAAGAAGCCAAACGCGGGTATAACCAGTCGAGATTGCTCGCCGAAGACCTCTCGCGTCGTTACCATAAGCCCCTTTTTACGGGGCTTATAAAAATCAGAAAGGTCCCCGAGCAACATAATCTCGGTTTCGCGGAGCGCGGGCGCAACGTAAAGGGAGCGTTTCGAACGGTAGCGGGCGCAGCAGGGCAAGTTTTGCTGATCGACGATGTCTACACCACCGGAAGCACGGCAAGCGAGTGCGCGAAAGCCCTCAAAAAAGCGGGTGCGGGCGGGGTCTACGTTCTGACAATCGCCAGGACACCGCTTGATAGCGCGTAGCGTGCCGGTTGTGAATTCTTCAAAATGCAAGTAAAATCAGGTACACGATAATTTTGGGTTTCTGTTTAGGTCTGTGGTTGCCCCGGCGGTGCCTCAAGCGGCGCCGGGTAGTCCAAGCTAGACGCAGGCAAAAGGATCCACGTAAGGCAAAAGCATATAAATTTGTACCGCTGTTGTTGAGCATGGTGCGTCTTAGGAGTAAGCCCTGCCGTTCCAGGAGGACGAGAGGGGTAGTAGTGGCACAAGTGGCTGCGAGGCCTCCGGCAGGCGAGTGTGGGGTCAAAGACCAGGTCAGCTAAGCAGAAGCCCATTTCTATTTACACAATTAACCTTACGACGTACTGCCACGCGGGAACCGTGGCCAAACTTACCATCGTTGTCGTGACGATGGCGGCCGGCAGAAAATCGTTATCGAGACCGTACTTGAGCCCGATGATCATCGAAAACATTGCGGCCGGCATCGAGGCCTCAAGGACGGTTATCCCAAGGTCGACGGCGTTCATCCCAAGAACCATCGCGCCGCCCAAAGCTACCATCGGCGATAGTATCAGCTTTATCGCACCGACAATGCCTATCTCCAGCTTATAGCGCCCGACCTGCCCTACCTCAAGCGAAAGCCCGATTGAGAGCATAATCAAGGGCACCGTCGCACCGGCGAGAAAACCGATGACATCGACGAGAAATTCCGGCAGGCCGACGCCTTTGAGTGCCAGCGCGGCGAGCAACCCAAGGAATGGAGGAAATAGCAGAATTTCCTTGAGCATGTTGATCTTCCCCTCTTTTTCACCGTACTTACCCGCGACGATAAGACCCGCCGTGAATAAGATGACCACCGTTCCGAAGAGGTCGTAGAAGACCGCCTTGATGAGGTTTTCGATGCCGAAAAGCTGCAGGGTCAACGGGAACCCCAGGTAGCCGGTATTGCCAACCGTTGAGACAAGAAGAAGCGCTCCGAAGGTCGTGCGCCCGCTGCGCGCAAGGCGCCCAAAGATAAACGCCGCCGTCATGCTGGCCGCGACGGTGATGAGCGCAAGTAATGGGATTATAAAGATAGATAGAGATATCTCGGACTCAAAAACAGCGAGGAAGATGAGCGCCGGCATAGTGATGTAGACGATGACGCTGTTGAGGACCCTGTTATCCTCCTTTCGGAGAAGCCCGGTCCGCTTGCTGAAATACCCTATGGAGATAAGTAACAGGATCGATAGAATTACCCCGACTAGTTCGTTGATATGGCGTCCCACCTAAAATAGGGGCCAAAGGCCGGGTCCCGGGTCCAATAAGCAACAAAAGACCCACTTTTGAGACCCCTGTTCGACCTGGTCCCTGCTTCTATTCTCTATTGGCGCCGCCTCTTGGCGACACGCATGCTTACTGTTCGAATAATTTCGCGATTGCCTTATCATAGGGCGGCTTGATGACACCTCTGTCAGTGATAATCGCCGTGATGAGGCGGTTCGGTGTGACGTCGAACGCCGGGTTGGCGACGATAACACCCGCGGTCGCGACCTGCGAGCCACCAAAACCGGTGACTTCATGCGAGGCCCGTTCTTCAATCGGTATATGGCTCCCATCGGGAATCGAGGTATCTATAGTCGAAACCGGAATCGCCACATAAAACGGGATATTATGCTCTTTGGCAAGGACGGCGACCGAGTAGGTGCCGATTTTATTTGCAACGTCGCCGTTTGCCGCTACCCTATCGGCCCCGACGACTATCTTATCGACTTTGCCCAGGCTCATAAAATGACCGGCCATATTATCGCATATCAACGTCACCGGGATATTTTCCCTCATCAGCTCCCACGTCGTAAGCCGGGCGCCCTGTAGAAGCGGACGCGTCTCATCGGCATAGACATGGATGTTTTTGCCCTGGTTGTGCGCGGAACGGATGACCGCCAGCGCGGTGCCGTAATCGACCGTTGCCAGCGCCCCCGCGTTGCAATGCGTAAGGATAGTATCGCCGTCATCTATCAATTCGGCCCCGTATTCACCCATCTTCTTACTCATCTCGAGCTCCTCGGCGGCGATGACATCCGCCTCCTCTCTGAGAACCCGCTTGAGCCTGCTGACGGCGAGATGGGAATTTGCGTCGGCCTTTTCCTTCATTCGCTCAAGAGCCCAGAAGAGATTCACGGCGGTCGGACGTGTTCCCCCGATGACTTGTATCGCCCCGGCGAGCTCATCGAGAAACTCCGGCGTGCTTTTGGCCTTAGACTGCGCGGCGGCGAGCGCGACCGCATAGGCGGCCGCGACCCCGATTGCCGGCGCCCCACGGACACTGAGTATCTTGATCGCCTCGGCGACCCTCAAATAGTCGGAGGTCTCGATATACTCCTCTTTTAGCGGAAGCTTTGTCTGGTCTATTAAGATGACTTTCCCGTTCTTCCACTCGATCGTCTTCATGAAAACGCCTCCAGAAACTTCTTATATTCCATCACCGTTAAAGCGCATATAGGCTGTACATATACCTGTACGCTTACTACATAAAGTGTCGTTTTTTTGCACAACGTTGTCAAATATTTGCTACTCCGCCAGTCATTTGAAGATAGTGCTTACGAAAATAGATAATCGACCGAATCGAAAACATGAAAGCCAATAGACGCTTACCTCTCACTTATGTCCTCAGTAATTCAATCTATTTTCTATTTTCGATTCTCTAGTAAAAGCGTCACGAGTGACGCTTTTACTACGTCCCCATCTCCCACGAGTGGAGGTATGTGTCTTGCTCCTCTGTGAGCGTATCTATCTCGATGCCCATGGTGGCGAGCTTGAGCCGCGCTATTTCCTTGTCGATATCGACCGGGACCGCGAAGACGTTTTTCTCTAAATTCTTGGCTTCTTTCAACATGAACTCTGCGGCAAGCGCCTGGTTCGCAAAGCTCATATCCATTACGCTTGCCGGGTGGCCTTCGGCCGATGAGAGGTTGACTAAGCGCCCGTCAGCGAGGAGATAGATGAGCCTGCCGTCGGGCATGGCGAACTCCTCTACAAAATCGCGGACTTCCCGGCGGGAGACGGACATCTCTTCAAGCGCCGGTATGTTTATCTCGACATTGAAGTGCCCGCTGTTTGCGATGATGGCCCCGTCCTTCATGACCTCGAAATGCGCCTTGTCGATGACGTGAATATTGCCGGTAACCGTCACCCACACATCGGCTATCTTCGCCGCCTCGATAGACGGCATAACACGGTACCCATCCATAGCCGCCTCGATGGCGCGCAACGGGTCGATTTCGAGTATGACGACATTTGCGCCCATGCCGCTTGCGCGCATGGCCACGCCCCGCCCGCACCAGCCGTAGCCGGTCACAACAAAGGTCTTCCCCGCGAGCAAAACGTTGGTCGCCCTCAGAACACCGTCGATGGTGCTCTGGCCGGTCCCGTAGCGATTATCGAAGAAGTGCTTTGTCTGGGCGTCGTTCACCGCGATAATAGGATAGCGCAGGACACCCTGCTCGGCCATGCTCTTAAGTCTGATGACACCGGTCGTCGTCTCCTCGGTACCGCCGATTATCTCACCGACCTGGCCGACACGGTCGGTGTGGAGCACCGAGACGAGGTCCGCACCGTCATCCATCGTAATCACCGGATGAAGGTCGAGCGCCGCATGGATATGCTCGTAATAGGTCTTATCGTCCTCGCCTTTGATGGCGAAGACCGGTATGTCGTAGTCCCGCACCAGGGATGCGGCCACATCGTCCTGCGTGCTCAACGGATTCGAGGCGCACAGCACGGTCTCCGCCCCGCCCGCTTTCAGCGTGCGCATCAGGTTCGCCGTCTCCGATGTGACATGGAGGCAGGCAGCCAGCTTTACCCCGGCAAGGGGTCTCTCTTTTTCAAAACGGTCCCGGATTTGCCGCAATACCGGCATATCCTTGTCGGCCCATTCGATTCTCTTCTTCCCGGCCTCCGCAAGGCCGAGGTCTTTAACATCATACTTCACGCTATCGCTCCTTTTGCAACCTATATCTCTTCTAGAACATGTATGATCAACCGGATCAAGCCCTCCGATGATTTCTGCGCCGCCGCAACCACTTCATCATGGCTTAGTTTGTGCTGCCCGCCCGGGACATTGGTGATGACCGAAAAGCCCATCACATCCATCCCGGCATGCCGGGCTACGATCACTTCGGGCACGGTCGACATGCCGACCGCGTCGGCGATGGTCGACAAGAACCGTATCTCGGCCGGCGTTTCGTACGAGGGGCCGAGCACGGCGACATAGACCCCCTCTTTGAGATCGACGCCTTTCTCGCCCGCGATGCGCCGTGCCAGTTCAATATAGCGACGGTCGTAGGCCTCGGTCATGTCGACAAACCGCGGGCCTATCTCGTCATCGTTCGTGCCGACCAGCGGGTTCGTATGCATCAGATTTACATGGTCGGTGATGACCATGATATCCCCCTGCGCGAAGCCGGGGTTGAGACCTCCCGCCGCGCATGTGACGATAAGCGTCCTCGCGCCAAGCCCGTGCAAAACCCTCACCGGATACAATATTCCGGACGACGTATAGCCCTCGTAGTAATGAAAGCGCCCCTGCATGATAGCGACCCGTTTGCCGGCCAGCGTCCCGATGACCAGGTTTCCCTTGTGCCCTTCGACTGTCGGGCGTGGAAAATACGGGAGCTCATCGTAGGAGAAGCGTTTTGCGTTCTCGACCGCATCGACCAGACCGCCAAGACCCGAGCCCAAGATTATCCCCACATCGACCGTTCCTACTAACCGGTCGTTGATATAGCGAAGCGTCTCTTTTAAGTTCCGGCGCAACTGCTCGACTAACTCCATTAACACTCTCCAGTATTTTAGCTGTCAGCTGTCAGCACTCAGCACAAAATAGCTATCAGCTTGTCAGCTATCAGCCATCAGCACGTGGGTCTAGAATGATAGCTATCAGCAATCAGCTTTCAGCCGTCAGAACGTGGGTCTAGAATGAGAGCCCACAGTCTCCCTTAATCTTTACTTTCATCTCCTACCCACACGCTGAGAACTGACCGCTGACGGCTGATTGCTTACTGCCCTCGTCTCTTACCCACATCTCCTACCCATATCTTGATTTGTTTTGGGCTTGATTGTCAACCTATCGCCAGGATACATGCCTGCCGCTCCCCTTACGGATTCTCGACTGCGACCCGCTTGCGCGATATCTTGCCGCGAACCATGTTCCGTATGAGGGCGATCTCGTCGGCTCCGGCGAGGATGAGCACGATAAGATAGAGAAGCGCGCCGAAGGCGATAGAAGCGCCGACCAAAATAAGCTCGGCGAGCTTCGTGCCGTCCCCGAGCGCTGCCGCACAATACAGGGCGCTATATTTTGCCCCCGCGCCCATGACTAACGCCGCCCCCGAGATTTTCACGAGCGACAGGCGTATCTCTATCCCATGCAGGCCCTGAAGGCGTTTGCTCAGTGCCCAAAGCAAGACGAGCGCCATGATGCTCACCGAAAGCGTGTAGCCGACAGCCAGACCGACATGGGCAAGCGGCCGCACCAGGATTACGTCGAGCGTTATCAAGAAGACGATAAAGACGATCGAGGCCTTGAGCGGGGTTATGCCGTCATGGAGCGCGTAAAACGCCCGCACGAGCAGCATATTGAGACCCATGGCGACAAGGCCGAACGAGTACGCGCCCAGAGCGGCGGCCGTCGCGGCCGTCGCGGCCGGACCGAACGCCCCGTGCTCAAATAAGAGCCCCGTAATGGGCTCGCTTAAAACAAATAGACCGACCGACGCGGGCACGGCCACGAACGCGATGATGCGAATGCCCAGCGATATCGTATTGCGAAGCGCGTCCGTATCATGCTTGGCCGCCTGCTGCGACAGCGTCGGGAAAAGGACGATGGCGATGGCGGCGACAAGCGTATTCATGGGCAGACTCGCCACCTTGAACCCGAAGTTAAGATAGGATATGCTCCCGGTCTCGAGAAACGACGCGAACCACTTATCGACGATTAAGTTCGACTGGCTTGCGGCAAGCGCGGCGAGGACGGGCAAAAAGAGCTTGCCCACGCTTTTTACCCGCTCATGGCGGATATCAAGCACCGCCCGGTACGGGAGCCTTCGCTTCAGAAGAGCGGGCAATTGCACCAGGACCTGGCAGACCGAGGCCGCGAGAAACCCGACAGCGGCCCCATAGATTCCCATGCGGTGCGCCAGTACGATGATGGCCGCGACCATTATCACATTCTGGACGAGCGCGACGAGGCTCGGTGTCGCAAAGTGGTTATACGAGTTGAGGGTGCCCGCCATCAGCCCCGAGATACCCAAGAAAACCAGGGCCGGGGCCATAATGCGCAGCATATTCACGGCGAGCGCAAACTGCTCGCCGGAAGCGCTGAAGCCCGGCGAAACAAGAAAAATCACCTGCGGCGCGAAGACCATCATAGCCGTAGCGATGAAGCCAAAGACTATCAACAGGAGATTAAAGATGGTGTATGCGAGCCGCCAGGCCGCCGTCTCCTCATCCTTAGCGAGCAGGCCGCTAAAGATGGGAATGAACGAGGCGCTCAGCGCGCCCATCACGATAAGGCTATAGATAATGTTCGGGATGGTAAAGGCGACGATAAACGCATCGGTCTCGGCCGAGGCGCCAAACTTGTTGGCGATGACCATCTCCCTGACAAAACCGAATATGCGCCCCGAAAACGTCGCTATGGTGACTATCCCCGCCGAAAGCGCAAGCGCCCGACCATTGCTCATGTGCAGTCCTTACTGTTTACATCAAACCCCGCTCGCGTATGACCAGGTATACGAACTTCGGCAGCGCGAGCATCCGTTTTAAGCGGGTCGGCTGCTGTACGAAACGGTACAACCACTCCAAACCGGCGCTCCTGACCCATACGGGCGCCCTCTTGACCCTGCCGGCAATCACATCGAAGCTGCCGCCGACACCGATACACGCCGGCACATTCAACCGGTGGAGGTGCTCCGCAATCCACTTCTCCTGTTTTCCCATGCCGAGGCCGACCAGCAAGATATCGGGAGCGGCCGCATTGATCCGCTCAATCAAGCCCGCTTCCTGGTCTTTAGAAAAATAACCGCTCTCGATACCCACGATGTTCAACCCCGGGTAGCGCTCCTTTAGTTTGAGGGCGGCTTGTTCCGCAACCCCCTCTTTGGAGCCGACCATAAATATCCGGTACCCCTTGAGCACCGCCACCTTCGCCATCTCCTCTATCATCTCGATGCCGGGGACGCGCGCGCGCAGCTTGCCCGCCCATACGATTCCGATGCTGTCGGGAACCACGAGGTCCGCTTCCTGCAGCACCTTTCGAAATCCGTCATCATACTTGGCCATCACCATCATCTCGGCGTTGAGCGTGACTATGAGATGGGGTTTGCGCTCTTTAATAAGGTTTTCGATCGCCGCGACCGCCTCATCCATCTCGAAGGCGTCAAAACGAACCCCGAGGATATAGCGCTCTTTCAGCAGTTGCTTCGCTAAAACGGCATTTTGCTTCGCTCTGATTCGTAAACTCTCTATCGAATAGCCCCAGGTGCCATTGAGGGCGAGAAGTTGCTCGACCCCGGAGACAAGCCGCGTGACATCGATGTCCCGCCACGAGATCGGCCTATGGGCGCCGACGGAGCCGGCAAATTCATCGACCTTCGGGTCGTAGGAGATCGGGAGAAACGGCACCCCCTGCAGGGAGGCGAAAATCGTCGAGTGGAGCCGCATGCCAACGAGAACATCGAGTTCGCCGATGACACCCATAACCTCGGAAGGAAGCTCTATCCCGCTGATAATATCGGCCGGCTCTTTCATTCGCGAGACGATTTGCTCCGCCACTGAATCATCCCGCTTTGCGTGGAACGGGATGAAAACAACGGACGCCCCCGTACGCGACTTGATCGAATCCGCGGCGCGGGCGAGGTCCTCATAGTCGATGCCCCGCCATGCCCTCAGCGCAAATCCGATTATCGGCCGCTGTATACCGTTTAACCTCGCAACCCGTACCGGTTTAAGAAGTAGCGCCGGGTCTGCCGTTACAATGATTTCGCGGCGTACCCCTATCTCCTGCAGCAGGCGTTTCGAGCCCTCGTCGCGCACTGCGATTATGTTCGCGCCGGATATCGCCAACCGCGTGAACAACCGGCTGACAAACCT
>Ga0351947_1067_pt1 | contig 12379 bp, 11 predicted proteins | sample BONcelT113001G13_FD_205815 | JGI IMG/M metagenome (GOLD analysis project Ga0351947, IMG submission 205815) | Enriched cells from coal bed in the Powder River Basin, Montana, United States - BONCAT cells T11 rep3 HSBNCT.T11.300.1.G13 ...
AGGAATCGTATAGCGAGGAGATCATAAGAATGTGATCCACCTTACGTGGCATCAGGGATTCAAGCAAGGCAGATTCCTGTGCCCAGAAGTTAGCGTGTATCATCTCCCAAGCCTACTTATGTATAACTGCCAAGCCGGTTTTGCCATCCATCCTTACCACCAAAGGATGCGGGAATTCCAGATGCACAAAGAAATCCCCTCTTTCTTTTATCGGTTGCGCCAAGAGCCAATCCATATCCACAAAATCTGTCTCCGATATGTAAGGTATAGTGAAGTAACCCACATTCATGGCAACCAGATTATGAAAGAAGTGGGTTCCTTGCGAGGCTTCCACAATAAAATCCCGCAAGCCTGTTTCCAGAATCACTTTGGCACGGTTTATCTGAGGCCAGCGAACCGGAATACCAAGAAATCTATCTCTCGAACCCCATCGTCCGGGACCAATCAGGATATAGCGTTTCCCTTCCGCTGCCATTTTTTGGTTATAACGCTCCACTTCTTCCTGCATTTCCTGCGTTCTGGTTTTATCGAAACTACTGGGATCGAGGTAAATAATGTCTGTCAACTCGTTAATTATCCCATTGCCCATGCCGTGTTCAGTGTACATCAACAGGTCTTTCTTTTTAAGTTGTTCTGCATCGATACGATACGCATCTGCGCTAACGCTTAAGGGACGTATCTGCAGAATATAGAAACTGGGTTTATGCTTATATCGAGGGTCATATTCCAGATTAACCGCAAACTCTATCTCCACCGGTATTCCCAGCGCTATCTCCCCTATCTCCAACAGTTCTTCCACGATTTTAGCCAAGGGGAAGTAGTTATGTTTCAGAATATTAGAGAAGGTAATCACCTTCAAACCCCGCTCTGCCAGGTTATCGGTTAAACGGTAGTTTTCATAATCCCAAACCGAGGCAATATAGCGCAAGCTATCATGCTTTTCAGCATCTTTAATCGTCAGTTTGGCAAGGGTGATCTCTTCTCCCTTTCTTAGATCCGAATCATTAAGGGATAGATCCAAGGCATAGAATTCCTTTTGGGAAGAGCGCATCATCTCCTGTTGGGGCAGCATATCTGTCTGAGGATAGCGGGGACAAAAGCGAAAGTTCAGCTTCCCTTCCACCACTGATTTACCCAATCCCAAAGCAATATTGGCGATGCCATCCGTGTGCAGCATGTGCGCAGTGGGATAGAAATTATAGGATTGTGCAACCCCCGAAAAATGCGGATAATAATAGTGCTCCCCTTTCAAACAACCTACCGTCTCCTGAATGATAACCGCCATCTTTTCTTCTTCTGCCTTGAAGTTCAACGCCTCCAGAAAAGCTCTGGCATCAGAGAGATAAACCGAAGCAAACACCAGTTTGATGGCATCCATCAACTGACGCAAGCGGTGCATTTTATCGGGATGGTTGTTTGGCAGCATAAAAGTACGGTAAACCCCCGCTAAAGGTTGTGCCTGAGAATCTTCCAGAAGGCTGGAGGAACGCACTGCAATAGGATAGGTAACCATGTCCAGATACACTTCCAAACGGGCAACCAACTGGTCAGACAGCTTACCCTCAATGAAGACTTGGTCAATCTCTGCATCGTTTTTGCCAACAATCAGTTGCATAATCTCGTTTCTTTCCACAAACTGATCGAACTCCACTGTGCCGATAATTGCGGTGCTGGGCAAGGATATGGAAATGGTCTCGAACTTCTTTTCATAGTCCATAGTGCAAAGCAAGGCATTCAGGAATGCCAGACCGCGTCCCTTACCCCCTAATGAACCTTCCGTAAGCCGGATTATCTGGTTCATTTCGTTTAGAGATACGGCATCAAAGTTGATTATCTTGCCCCGGTTCTTATCAATTCTAACGGTGCGGAATATGTGATACAGGAACTCCCGCAGCTCTTCCTTACTGCCAAAATCATCTATCTTCATGGGACGTATTTTTTTAGCTATTTGAACTTCCCCACGCGCAATCAGCCAGTTGGAAAAATGGTTGAACTTACTATGGAAAAGCAGCGTTTCTTCCGGTATCTTCAGAATTTTATTCTCGAACTCTGCTATATTAGCGGCTTCTTCGATGATGTTTCCATTCTTATCCCTGAAACAGAAATTGCCAAAGCCCAGGTTGAAAACCATATAGCTGCGCAAATCGGCAAAGAGTTGCTTGGAGTTCTTATTAAGGAAAAACACACCCAAATCTCGGGCTGTCTTTTCGTTCTCACTTTCCGAGGACTGCAATATCATCGGCAAGTCACTATTAGTTTTCATTATATGCTTAATCAGTTTGATTCCGGCATGCGCATCCACCTCTCCCCCAACCTTATAGCGAACGTCTGAGATAAGGCAGAGCAGATATTCTGAGTATTTCTCGTAAAGAGCTAATGCCTCATCATAATCGTGCACCATCAGGACTTTGGGGCGTATCCGCATCCGCAGGCGTTTGTTTATGTCGCTTACTTCTTCTTCGATCAAGGTCTGAGTCTGCTTCATCACCGCCGAATAGAGAGAAGGCAGGAACAGCGAATAATAATGGACGGAATCCTCCACCAACAGGATCACCCTCACCAAGCCGTGAGCAGTGTCAAACTCCACATTCATCTTGTCTTCCACGCTTTTAACCATCGCCAGAAACAGCTTTGTATCCCCATTCCACAGAAACACATCGTCAATATACTGCTTTTCATTGGGGTGGCTTTCCCAGATCACATAGTCCGATGCCACATTCAGCAGCAGCAGCACCGGCAAATCGGGATTATCCTTTTTAATGGCTTTGGCAAGCTGGAAGGGACCAACTTCCCCAATCCGCATCATGGTGATCACCAGATCAAACTCCTGCTCTTTCATCTTTGCCAGAGCTTCCTCTCCGGTAGGCACAGAAGTAATGCGGGGAGTAGTGGTAAGGTTTAGCTGCCTGTATTCGCCAAATATCTGTTCAGAAAGTCTGCCATCCTGTTCAAAGATAAAAGCATCGTAAAAGGTGGATACCAATAGAATGTCCCGCACTCTTTTCTGCATAAGCTGATGGAAAATGTCCTCGCCAAACTTGAACTTGTTATAGTAGTAATTCAGCTCTTCCAGTTTCATTACATAACCTCAATCTGATTATTAATCTTGGTTTTCTATAAGCCAATAACAGCCCATTTATGTCAACTCTTTTTTGTGATTATGTGCTTTTTATCTTGCTTCAGCCCTGCTGGGATGTAGCAACTAAGTGGTTTCCTGCCCGTAACCCTCCCGTATCGCGATACGGGAGGGTTACGGGCAGGACATTCGCAGAAAAAGCGTTCAAACTAAGCAATGTATTGCCACGCTTGAGACTAACTGCCCGGATAGAGGGATCATCTTAAGATGGCTTTGAACACCGCACAATTGATTTGAACAAGAGCCTGATAAGCAAAGCTCAGTTATTCATCTAATGCTGTTCGGATGGAAAGTGATTGATATTAAAGACTATTGCACAGAGATTGGAACGCCGAATTCATTCGGCTGGACCGCCGGATTAATCCGGTTTTTTAGCTTGAGAGATCAATTCTGGGCTGCGATATCTTCTTTACTCGCCAGATAAATCTGGCGGTCCAGCCGAATTAATTCGGCGTTCCAGATTATGCAACAGTCTATATTTTCAGTAGCCCTATTTTATCAAATGTAGCGCATAAGCATAGGTATCGGCATAGCTTTTCAGGCTTTTAAAGCGGTCGTTACTGCCGGTGTGCCCTTCATGATACAACATCCTAAAGATGATGGGATTATCCCCCAGATTGTTTACTCTAAGCTTCTGCGTCCATTTCAGGGCTTCCCAATAGCCCACGCGGGAATCGAACCAGGCAGCACTTATTAGCATGGCGGGATAAAGCGCAGGCTTCACATTATCGTAGGGGCTATATTCTTTCATGTAGTTAAATACTTGCCGGTCATCGGGATTGCCCCATTCCTCATACTCCTGAATCGTTAGCGGCAGGCTGTCATCCAGCATGGTGGAAAGTAAATCCACAAAAGGTACATCGGCTATCACCAGACGCATCTTTTCCGGAGCAAGATTGGTAACAGCACCCATCAATAAACCACCCGCACTGCCACCTTCGATTACGATTTTATCGGGTGTGCTGATGGCATGATCAATGATGTAATCCAGACAGGCAATGTAGTCTGTAAAGCTGGTTTGTTTATGGTTCAGGCGTCCCGCATCATACCAGTTTTGTCCATATTCACCACCTCCGCGGATGTGTGCTACGGCATAGATTACATCCCTATCCAATAACGAAAACAGGGAAGAGGAAAAATAAGGATCGTTGGTATCTCCGTAGGCACCGTAACCGGAAAGCCATAATGATTGTGGTCTGGAGGTGTCAAGTCCCTTGCGGTGGATGATGTGCAGAGGAATCCTGATGCAATCGCTTGCCGGCACATAAATAAGTTTGGTTTGGTAGTTTTCCGGCAGAAAAGTTCCGTGGACAGGGCTTTGGTGAAGCAGTTTGGTCTTTTTATCCGTAAATGTATAGCGGAATATACTATATGGGGTTAGCTCGTTTTCAAGGGTGTAAGTAAAGGCATCCGCTTTAGGATTGGGATTGTGCCAAAAAGACAGATCAGAGGGGCTTGGAGGGATGATTTCATCCAGCAGGGAGGCATTGCTCTGGCTATAAATCTGGATGCGCTCGAAGCCATCTATCCTGCGAATGGCTACAATATAATCCCGAAAGATAAGGACATTACTAAGCGGAACACCCTCTTCCGGGGGTATAATTTGCTGCCAGTTTGCAGTATCGGGGTTGTTCAGATTGGTAACGGCAAAGGCATAATCCGGATTCCAAAGATTGGTTTGCAGGTAAAGCCGTTTATCAAGGATATCCGGGAAGTATTGATGTCCCTTTGAACGTGGCACGATAAGCGTCGGATCCGAACTCAAATCCGCCCTGGAAAGATAGCGATTCTCATTGGTATCTTTGCTGGAGGTGCTTAGGATTATATACCCTTTATCGCAGGTGTAATACAGCCCCACGTCATAAGCAGGATTGCTCTCGATGTATAGAAGTGTGGTTTTGTAGTCAATGGTATCCAGCCGATAGCAGGTATCCACCTGTAAACGTTTGTTTTGCATAGTGATAATGGCATGCCTGCTGTTACTCTGCCAGGCAAAATCAGAGATGCCTTTTATTGCCGTAGTGCGTGTTTTACCCGTATTTAAGTCTTTTAGATACAGTTGGTAAACCTCGTTGCCAAGATAATCCGCACTATAGGCAAGAATCTTGGCATCGGGACTTATTGCGAATACACCCAAGGCAAAATAGCTTTTACCTTTTGCAAGCTTGTTTTCGTCTAAGAGCAGCTCTGCTTTGGCTTTAGGGCTGTCCTTCCTGCGGTAGTGAATGGGATAAGACTTGCTTTTTGTATCCACACTGTAATACAGGTAGCCATCCTGCTCGTATGGATAGCTGCTAACACTTGGGGGGATGTGGCTGATGAATTCTTGCTCAATCTGCCGGGAGAGTTTATGAGATGGCTTCAATAGTGCGGAAGCATATTTATCCTCTGCTTTTAGATGCTTAAGCAAAAGGGGATTGTCCTTGTCTTTCAGCCAAGCCCAATTATCTATCAATTCTGTATCCAGGTGGCGCAAAGTATCCGGATTGGCAAGTGCCAGGGGGATTGGCTGTGCCTTCAGGGACAGCAGAATCGTGCAAGCAATCATGATGAGGAATAGTTTAGTTGTCATGGTGTTATTCCCATATTTAAGCGTGTTATTGTGAGGGTAGGGTGCCTTAGACAAAGCCATAAACACAAACAGCCTACCCATGCAGGCAGGCTGTTTGCTATTTAATCCAGAACTACTTGTCGGCTGCAAGTAAACTTTGTAAGTGTTTTACATAAGCACTTGCGCCACCTGGTTGATAACCTGTTCTGGCAATCTCTACGCCTTCCGGGCTAAGCAAGATAATGGTAGGGAATCCCGTAATTTTATACTGTTGGGATAACTTATCATTAGCTGCTTTTTCTTCCGGTGACTGGATTAAGCGCTTGGGGAAATCCAGCTTCAATAGCACAAGGTTTCCTTTGGCGAAGTTCAGGAATTCTTCCTGCGTAAAAACCTCTTTGGAGAGCTTTATACACCAACTGCACCAATCTGAACCGGTGAAGTTAATCAGCACGGGACGCTTAGTTTTCTTTGCAAGTTCAAGGGATTGTTCGTAATTGGTTAACCATTTGCTGGTGTCAATCCCGGAACCCATGGCATCGTCAAAACTTACCTTGTCGGCAGTTTCCGATCCCTCTTCATTCTCGCTTTTCTCATTCGGGCTGCAGCCCAGCAACGCTACTGTTGATATAAGTAAGATTATCAGTATCCACTTCATATAGGAACCTCGGTATTATTTATGTAGATTTTCACTATTACATTGGCAGCTTTCTTCAGCATTGCATTCACTCCGCAATAGTGCTCCGTGGAGAGTTTCACTGCTTTAACTATCTTGTCCTTAGGCAGTTCATTTCCGTTAAACATGAATTTAATGGTTATAGTATGATAGGTAATGGGGTGCTCGGAAGTAGATTCCCCCTCGGTATCCATCTCGAATGTATAGTCTGGTACATGCATTTTTGCTAACATCGAGACGACATCCATACCGGAGCAACCCGCCAAAGCAGCGAGGAGTAATTGTTTGGGACGTGAACCCTTGTTTTCTCCGCCCCACTGCTCGTCTGCATCCATAAGGATATGGTGTCCGCTTACTACGGCATCGAACCCCATGCCACTTGTCCATTTAGTTACAACTTGATGTGCCATTACACTTCCACGTATGTTTCTTTCAGTATTTCTTCATACTTTTCAACATAGACTTTTAAGTGTTTGAAGAGGACTTCAATGTCCTTTTCGGGAATCTTCTTCAAAATGCGTGATTGTTGGTCAACTACCGTCTGCAAGCTGTTTTCTGCGATTCTATTACCTTTCTCGGTAATCAACGCAAACCAGCAACGGCGGTCATCATCTGAAGGTTGACGGGTTACCATTTGCTTTGCCACGAGGTTATCCATGATCCTGGTAACCCTGCTGTGGGATACGCTTAAGACCTTGGCAAGTTCATTCATGTTTGCCGGAGCCTTGGTTTGGTATAAGTAGTTCAACAGCATACATTCCATTCTGCCTGCTTGCAGGCAAGCCTTCTGTGCGTAGTCAATCTCGCTCAACACCACCTGAAGGCGGGTTATGAGATCATGAAATTTTACTGAGTAATCTGACATGTTATTCTCCTTGTTTTCACTTTTGTTCGTTCAAACTTAATAAGCGATCGATTTTATCCCGATCGAAGCCCACTACCACGACGTTGTTAACCCACAATTGCGGAACCCCTTGCTGACCCGATTTACGGATCATATCTCTAAGCGCCGCAGCATCTTTAGACACATCTATCTCTTTGAAGTTTTGTCCCTTCTGTTTTAGATACTCCTTCACTTTCCTGCACCAAGCACAGGTAGGAGTGGAAAATACAACTATATTCGCTTTCATGCTTTTGAACCTCACACCATATTATAGCGCAAATATACCACATGGCAAAACCTTTTTTTCTCCTTAGAATAATAATACAAAATGCCGATATTGGATTTAGAATGCAAGTAAATGCAAGTGTAGAAACACTTCACCATAGTTCAACAAATTTCTTGCCATAAAATAGCCCTTTAATATTGTTGAAAAAAAGCAACAAGGGAGCAAGGATGGCTACGATATTTTTCTGTTCCGATTGCGGTTATGAAACCACCAAATGGAGCGGTAAGTGCCCTGCATGCGGTAGTTGGAGTACCTTGAAGGAATCCACCAAGGTTACCGGGAAGGTTGGTAAAAACAAAGAAGCATCCGTGCTGGTTAAACCGGAACGAATAGTTGATCTCAAATACGATGAAGTTTCCCGCATAACTACTCAAATAAGCGAGTTTGACCTGGTAATCGGGGGAGGCATTGTATCCGGTATGGTAATCCTTATCGGCGGAGAACCGGGCATTGGCAAATCCACTCTTATGCTCCAACTTTCTCAGTGGATGGGCATACAAGATAAAAAGACATTGTATTGCTCAGGTGAAGAAAGCCAGGAGCAAATTCGCCTTCGCAGCAAAAGGCTGGGCGTAAACAGCGAGAACATCTTCCTGCTTTGCACCAACGACACCACCCAGATTGTGGATGCCATCAACGATACCAAACCTGACATGGTAATTGTAGATTCCATCCAGAGTATAAGCATCACTGCTCTTGATTCCTTGCCGGGCAGCATCACGCAAATCAGAGAAAGCGCAAACCGTTTGCTCCACAGTGCCAAAACGCTTGGAATACCACTGTTCATCGTGGGACACGTAACCAAAGAAGGCTTTGTGGCAGGACCTAAGATATTGGAGCACATGGTGGATACCGTGCTGTATTTTGAAGGGGAACTCCGCAACCAATACAAGATACTGCGCGCCGTTAAAAACCGCTTCGGCTCTACAAACGAGATAGGGCTATTCGAGATGACCTCACAAGGATTGGTGCAGGTAAGCAACCCCAATAACATATTCCTCAGCCACGAACACAGCCAGATCGGCACTTCGCTTGGTTGCATCATGGAAGGCAGCCGCAGTTTTATCGTGGAAGTTCAATCCCTGGCTACAGGCTCTAACTACGGCACTCCGCAACGCGTGGTAGTAGGCTTGGAACAGAAAAAGCTCGCCATGCTGCTGGCAATATTAGAGAAAAACCTTGCCCTCTTCCTACGCAGCAGCGATGTATTTATCAACCTCGCCGGAGGCATTCGCAGCAGCGATCCCAGCCTGGATCTTGCCATCCTGGCGGCACTTGTTTCCAGCCTGAAGGATAAGCCTTTACCGGAAGGCTCGGTGTTTATAGGTGAGGTAGGGCTAAATGGAGAAGTCCGCCCTGTTTCCCAGCTTGAAAACCGCATCAAGGAATCTATCAAGCTTGGATACGAAAGAATCTATGTTTCCGGTTACAGCAAGCTGAAAGCCAACCCGAAGGTAACCAAACTGAAAGATATCAGAGCCCTGTTTGCTGCTCTGGAGACATAAACTAAGGCGTAACTATCATATTCCTTTAAACCTTACCCCTATCAAACCCCACTCATACCCCTCTTTGTAGGGTATGAGTGGGGTTTGATAGGGGTGTGCAAGCAAGGAAGAAGACGCTGTCAGTAAGCAGAAAATCCTGTAAGCACTTTCTGCTTGACAGAATTATTTGTTTTAAATCGTATTCTCTGATGAGGATAATAATATGCCAAAACGTAGAACCCTGATAAGGGAAGAGCTTGACCCCCAAAGCCTTGAAGGTTTTACCGAGGCTCAGAAGCTATTCTATGCTTCCATGGGATACAAACCATATTTGAATGCCGATGAGAAAGTTGTCTGGCTATCTCCTGAACTACACGGTTTACGGATTTATGCCAAGCATAGACGCCCATTGTTAAAACGCATATTCACTGGAAAAAATATCCAAAGACCTTTACGGCGTAAACATCGACCGTTTTTAGTTAAGTTCTTCAAACACAATTGGCTGCTTTTCTTGATATTAGTCGGGGTGATGACGTTTATTTTATACTATATGCGCTATCATTGATTGCAATTGAGATTAGGAGCTCTGCTAATATGAAGATTCTACTAACAAACGACGATGGCATCTTTGCACCCGGATTAAGAACTCTGGCAGCAGAGCTTAAGGATGCCGGACATAAGATAATAATCATTGCCCCGGATCGTGAACGCAGTGCAGCTTCTCATTCATTAAGCTTACGTGTTGACATACTTGTGAAAAACATTGCAGTTGATGAATATGCCGTTAGCGGGACACCTGTTGATTGTTCAGTTATTGCCCTGCAGAAGATTATACAAGACCCTGTAGATCTGGTGATCTCCGGCATAAATGCCGGGCAAAACATGGGTGAGGATGTGCTATACTCCGGAACTGTGGCTGCTGCTGTGGAAGCTTCTCTGATGGGAATGCGTGCTATTGCCATTTCAATAAATTCATACAATAACCAGAAGTTCGAAGTGGCTGCCAAATGGATGCGGAAAATGATTGATATGGGGATAGACCAATTGGCTGAACCGCATGGAGTTCTGAACATCAATATCCCCAATATCGGGTTTAATGAGATAAAAGGAATCCGGTTAACCAAAACCGGACACCGAAAGTATTACAACTTCATCAAAGTTCTTGAAGAGCGCGATAAAGAATTCGTTTACAGAGTTGGCGGAGATATGCCGGTTTGGGATATCGAACGCGGAACCGATGCCGAAGCAGTTGCGGATGGATATATCTCCATTACTCCCCTGGGTTTTGATCTTACTGATGGGGAAGCATTTCCGGCAATACTAGACTGGCTGGAAACAAATCATGTGCTCCATTTGGAGAATTGATGCGCTTTGAAGATCAACGGCAGATTATGGTAAAAGAGCTGAAGGCAGCGGGTATAGGTGATCCCTCTGTGATAAACGCCTTTTTAGCAGTGCCGCGTGAGGATTATGTCCTGCCGGAATACCGTGATTATGCTTACCGAAATCAGCCTTTACCTATCCTCTATAATCAAACCATATCCCAACCTTTGATGATTGCCATTATGATGCAACTGCTTGAGCTAAAAAGCACTGATGTGGTGCTGGATATTGGCACAGGCAGCGGTTATCAGTGTGCCTTGCTTGCCGAAATAGCGCAAGAAGTATGCAGTGTGGAAAGGATTGAAAGCCTCTCTCTTTCTGCTCAGAAAGTGCTGCGTCAAGCCGGATACAAGAATATCTATTTCCGGATTGGAGATGGACACACCGGCTGGCAAAAAGCATATCCTGCCCACAAGTCCTTTAACAAGATTATTGTTTCCGCCGGTGCAGAGAGCATTCCTGAACGATTGGTTGATCAGCTTGCCGAAGGCGGGATTATGCTTATTCCGGTTGGTGCTTCCAGCTCTCAGGTTCTGAACAAAATCCAAAGAGTGAACAACGAAGTTATTATAACACATAACTGCGCGTGTTCTTTTGTCCCGCTTGTTAACGAAGAATCACTTTCGAGGTGAAGATGTTTCAGATGATTATCCGCTGGCTAAAATCCCTGCTCCATAAACCGGACAAGAATGCACCTCTGCGTAGGTTTTCCATCTTCAAGAAGCTGGATTCTTTCGAGCTGTACATGCTGAATAACTATCTGCACCGCAGAAGCTACAAAGCCGGTGAATACTTATTTGATAAGGATTATCCACTTGAGATGATCTTCTTCATTGAACAGGGCGAAATTGAGGTGCTTGGCAAAGCTCATCCAAGCGGACACAGCATTCTTAAAAAGAACCACTGGATTGGGCTGATGGATATGTTTTACGAGAATATCCGCAGCAGTTCTGCCAAGGCAATCACAGAAGTCCACGTTCTTGCAATCTCGCGTTCTGATTTACTGGATTTAATCAACAATAACCCGCATATGGGGGTTGCCATACTTACCGGTGTCTGTGAATCGTTCAGTAAGTATATATTCCAGATATGTGAATACTCTAATCCACAAGCCAACAGAATTGATGAACCCTCCGGAGCACCATCAACAAGGTAGCATAATGAACTGGACGAAGCTTATGTTCTATCTTCTCCTTGTAGCTATACTGGTAATGGGGGTGTTCTTTTACCGTTGGATATTTGCCAATCTTATCTACGCCATGGTTTTTTCTTATATCCTGGATCCCTACGTATCCTGGTTTGAACGGCGAAGAGTGCCTCGATGGGCATCTGTAGTATTGATTTACCTTGTTATCCTTGGCGTTATTGCGTGGTTTACTTCACGTTTCATTCCAGATTTGGTAAAGCAGGGTAATTACCTCTTCGATCTCTTTGCCAGTGGTGAACAGCTTAGCGGGAAATACATCGTTAACATTCCTTTTGTGAACGGTATCTATACCTTCATGCAGAGTCTTGATGCCCAGATTCCGGGGCTTACTTTAGCTCCCAAGATGATTGAGATTCTGGATAAAGCCAATTCCTTCTTAGCCAGTATCCCCAAGCTGTTGATGGATAACTACCAGAATATCCTATCCACTTTATCTCTCATCGCCACAATCCCCCTGCTTAGCTTTTTCATGCTGAAAGATAAATACAAGCTGCGTAAAGCTGCCATGGAACTGTGCTCCAATCGCTACTTCGAATTGGGAATCATCATGTTAAGAAAGTTCGATACTACCGTAGGCACTTTTCTGCGAGCGATACTTTTCGAAGTTATCGCCGTAGGCTTCATGGCTTCCATTGCTTTTGGCATTGTGGGTGTTCCCAATCCTGTGTTAATCGGTGCCACAGCAGGTGTTGCCAACATCATACCCTATTTCGGTCCCTTCATGGGTGGAGCCCTTGCAGCCATAACCGTTCTGATAAATGGCGGACCCATCA
>Ga0351947_1069_pt1 | contig 12326 bp, 19 predicted proteins | sample BONcelT113001G13_FD_205815 | JGI IMG/M metagenome (GOLD analysis project Ga0351947, IMG submission 205815) | Enriched cells from coal bed in the Powder River Basin, Montana, United States - BONCAT cells T11 rep3 HSBNCT.T11.300.1.G13 ...
ATAATATATCCTGCGATTACAGCTGGTAATGAATATATTTTTTCGCTACAAAAGGAAGCCTTAGAGCCTGAAAAGCTAAGTGCCCTTACAATTAGAATCGACGACGAAGAAGGTGTGGAATTATCTAGTATTAGCTTTTCTACAGTTGCTGAGCCGGCAGGAAAACCCGGAAATCAAGAAAAGAAGGAGAATTATTCGCTCGTTCCAATAATGGTAGGAGCATCTTCGCTACTCCTTCATGTGAAGATTGATTCTCTTGTTGTCCATCCAGGCAGATATATTGTAAAGGCTTCTTTAGGTGAAGAATTTCAAGAAATTGGCGAAATATATTTCCATTACAAGCCCACTCCACCTTTAACTCGAGACCAGATTAATGCCATAGAATCAGATCCGAGGTCTTTCAAGGCATTCCGGATAGATTTAGGCTGTAAGCATTGTGCAGCAAAACTACGTGTCTATACAGCTTTGGATAAGCTATCGAACTTAGAAGACGAGGGTTATATTTGGCAATATGAACTAGAGGATAGTTTTAAATGCGATTGCGGAAGAACAAGTTATTCTCTCAAGTACATTAAAGAAAGCTTGCATGGGCTTCTCCTAAGAAATTTTACATCCGACTTAATAGGTGTTGGCTACATACGGAGATATGCTCACGATCAAGTAGTAAGAACAGTACGGGATTTTGAGGAAAAATTAAAAACAGAAAAAAATGAAGAGCCTTTTCAAGATTTCATTGAGCAACATCCGATTTTACTTGCGCGATTCCATGCAAAGAGGTTGTTTATCAAGCCTAAAATCCTTGGAAAGTTTCAAACGGATTTTGCGCTGCTCGATACGCGTAGCCAACTCGTGCTCATTGAACTCGAGAAACCATCTATGAAGTTATTTAAGAAAGACGGTCACCCTACGGCAGATCTAATGCATGCATATGGTCAAGTACGCGATTGGCTACATGAGTACTCAAACCATCCAGCAGCAGTGATTGATGGACTTAAACTGAGCGATGAAAAGATTTTGGCGGTAAAGGGTATAGTAATAGCAGGTAAAAGGAGTAATCAAATAACTGATGCCCTACAAAGACACCTATCTGCGCCTCCATACGCAGACATAGACTTTCTTACACTAGATGATTTATCAAATAGCTTGTTCGAGATTTCCAGAAACCTTGGTTAATCGCACTAAGGCGACAATAATTTAGCATAGATGAGAAAGCACCCAAAGGATAAACATGTATGAAAAACACCGACCCCCCATCTACCGAAATAAGCGAGAGACAGAGTTAGTTCGTGCGAAATTATGTTGGTGTTACTTGGAGTTAAATTAGGCCATCAAAGATCATCCTGGTAGTAAAATAATCCACTACGTTCCCAACTTTTATTGTACTTGGTTGATAAAGGAATAGACTGCCAGGACCGTTTCTATGATAGTGGAAGCTCCAAGAATGATATCAAGCCATAATATTCTTTTTGATAATATTCTTGCAGCTCATACATCCAAAATGTTATTTTCTTTACCTTTAGTAGTATAATTATGGCAGCAAGAAATGGCGCTAATATATCAAACCCACGAAAGACATAGGAGGTTCCTAGGATGCGAGAAGGAAATATCGAGGTCAAGTTTCCGGAGGGATTGCAGAGCGGCGTCTATGCCAATAACACAGTAATCGCACATACCAAGGAGGAATTCGTAATGGACTTTATGTTTGTGGCGCCTCCCATGGGATCCGTTAATGCGAGGGTTATAGTCAGCCCGGGCCACATGAAGCGGATAATATCCGCCCTCCAGGATAATATCGCAAAATATGAAGAGGCGTTTGGAAAGATTGAAGAGGCGGCGGGGCCTAAGACGAGTTTTGGATTCCAGCCATAGGGAGAGATACGATGGGTGTTGAATCCAACCATCCTCAAGAATCCATACAAACGAGCGGCCCTCCAGTGTTTGTAGCAAATTATACGTATGCTGAACCCAAAAAGCAGATCGTTTATTCGATCATTGAACGGGACTGGAGCAGGATTGAGGATATGGTTAAGGGTATTCCTCAATATAACACTGAATATTTAGTGCTGAGCTCAATCGCCCTTAGCCTATCAGGAGCAGCTTTTTTTGCCCTCATCGGTCTCTTTTTTGTAAGAGGGGTTCCGTCTTTTGTGCCTGTCATTCTATTGATATTAACTTTATTACTTTTTGTGGCGGGACTGTTTCTTATTAAATTAGATAGAACAGAGAAGAAAGCTGTCCATGCTTCAGTAAAAAATGCGTTAGATGAAATACATAGACTAGAGGAATCATTTGAAAAAACCACAAAGACAGTTTATCCAGCCTCATATTCGCAGGAAGAATCAAAGTAACATGAGATTGGCCTCTCGGCTAATCTCCTTCGAGGCAAAGGAGGGCCGCTGCCTACCGCAGTAAGTGAGAGCCGGCTTTATTATTTCGTGCGAAATATTCTACGGTATCCCAAACTGCGATATTCCCATCTCTTCTGCCGAGGACCCGTAGCCAATCGTATCCGGAGGCGACCGCCCCATTCTCTCGCATCGTTCGTCTGGTCAGGTCTTAATCAAAGAGTTAAAGGATTTAATCGCACCGAAGAAGTCGCTTACATGATTCGGACCCCTCGCTACAATTACCGTGCCCATAAAGTAGCCGAAGCATTCGGTCAGCCACTCATACGGCCCCACTACATCGAGCACAACGAGCGGATTGAAACCGGTAGCGACCACTCCAAAGACGCTGGTGCCAAGCGAGAGCCATACCCAAGGGTTCTTGCGATAGTCCGATTTGAACCACTGCACGAAGCCCTCGATAAATAAGGCCATCGTCATGGCGACAGCTATAAGCTGAACAGCCTCTTTCATGACATATCACCTCCTCTTTTAATTTTACCGCCGATAATGTCGACGACTTATCCAACGCCTAGTCTCTCTCTGGCCAATGCCAGGTATTGTCTGCAAACTCATCAGAATGAATAACGCTGGTTCTCGTTGACGTACCGCCACCTGGCTCGAATACATGCAGGTTCACACAGTCCGGGTTCCAAACCCTAGTGACTATGGCGGCTTTGTGCTCCTTAGTTTCGCCACAGACAAAATGAACGATTCTTCCGACCGTTGGTTTCAAGCTCCATCACCTCCTTCTAGTTATTAATATGTGGGCCCCACAACCGCTCCTGGGCCACCTTTACGTGCTCAGCGTCAAGCTCGATGCCAACATAGCGCCGGCCGAGCTTCTTCGCCTGAACCGCAGTCTCGCCGCTTCCCAGAAAAGGGTCGACGATAAGATCTCCCGGGTTCGACGAGTTTGCGATGAGTAAAGAGATGAGATCTCCCGGTTTGTGTGTGGGGTGTAGCATCTTAGCCGCCGATACTCGAGAGAAGCGAAGGATGTTGCTTTGTGAGTGGCCGCCGTTCCATGTGCCGGCAGTCTCGGCGCCTTTTACTGCATACAAGATGAACTCGTGTTGATAGCGGTAATTCCAGCCCAGTGCGAAATACTGCTTATCCCAGATGAGGCAGTTCTTGAGCTTTAGAGAGCTTCTGGTGGCTTCGCTCCAGATGGAGTAGCTTTGGTAATCGGAGCGGTCGAAGGTACAGAAAATATAGGCGACGCCCCGCGGCTTCAGGATCCGCGCCATCTCGGCAGTTATGTCTTTGGACCACTGCCAAAGATAGCTTTGATTATCGTTTTCGATCTCGCGCCTGATAGGGTCGCCCTCTTTGCGAAAGCCCGAGCGGTAGTTCATGCCGTAAGGCGGGTCAGTTAGGATAAGGTCGGCCACTCCGTCCGGGATCTCTTTCATGACATCAAGGCAGTCGCCTCGCACTATTGTGTTTGATAAGCTCACGTATCACCTCCTTTCAACATGGCTAGATGATCATTAAGTAGCTCTTGCGCTCTCCTGTAATAGATAGCCTCGCCGAGCATGCCTCTCAGCCAGCGCCGGCAATCTCTCTCATCGCCTCCGTGATGCCATGTCGTCTTGCCGTCGAGGGACTCAAGGTTTGCCATGAACATTACGGTCCCGTCGTCGTTTACGCCTACGAGCTCGATATAGTCGTCGAGCTCATCGGGTTCTCCGAAGTAGGTCATGGGCTACACCAGCCTCTCCAACACATACGGCAACTCATGCTCATACAGCGGGTCCCCTGGGCGCCCATCGCGAATAACCAACGGGGTCGGCTTATCGGCATCCAGGTACGCCCGCGCAACCAGCACACTTACCTCGTGGCGGGTAATGGTGGCCTGCGGGCTGAGCTTGGGCCCCCGAAATATCGCCGGCAATCCTTTCACAAAAAGCGCATTGGCGAACTCTTCGCGCGTCACCGCCCGGCGTGGCTTCTCGATAAGCGGCAGGCTTGGCGTGATGCTCAGCGTCTTGATAAGCCGCTCTTTCGTGTTAGCTTTGCCCGGGCAGCTCTTCGCCGCTTTGTCGCGGTGAAAGAGGTTGTGCTTCTCGTTGATGGGGATACCGGGCTTCTTGGAAAGCGCTCCTTTAAGCACACACAGGTTGATAAGCTGCTGTCCGCCGACCGGCTTTAGGTCGAAGTCGCCGACGATCTCGATATGAAGTGTGCGCCGGTTGTAGCCGGCCACCCCAATGCCGTCGTGGCGCGGGTGCGTGGCAACCCACACGCCGGTATCCGTCACGAAGAAATGCGGCCCGACCCCTTTCGGCCAGCCCTTGCTTTGGTAGTACCGGAAAATGGCCTCGAGCGTTGAAAGCCCTTTCCATGTATCAAGTGTCGGCCGGTAGGTGTGGTGGTCGAATATTGTCGTGGCAGGCAGGCTCCCAAAGTTTTGCGCGAGGATCCACGGCTCAATCTCTTCTGGAAGTAGAAACCGGCCGACAAAGAGCTTGTGGCTCTCATCCTTGAACCTAGATGCCATCTGACATCATCTCCTCGGTGAGTCGCTCATCGTGCTCGATGCAGCGCACTGTCCCTGTGTAATCTTTAGCTACAACCGTCGGCCGGCCGCACACTTCGCATGGTTTTTCGACCATCTCGGGCAGTGGTTTGCTGGCATACTTTTCATCAGACATAAAATCACGTCCTTAGACTAAAAAAGGCCCTCAAAAGGGTCACTATGTACTGTTTTGTATTTGTGCTGGTCAGCGCCTTAAAAACGGCTTCGCCATTTCGCTTCTGCCGGACTTTCAGCAGGTCGGCAAGGGTAAACTATCCCCCGACCTTCTCCTTGGTGCCGTTTGTGTTGACCAGATAGCGCTTTAGCTCACAGACGGCATTCTTGGTCTCAATCATAGCCTCGGTCGACTTTATAAGGTGCTCTTGAATCGTTGTGTTGAAGGCATCGACCATCTCTTTTTGTGTCTTGGCGTTATTGTCGACCATTTCTTTTTGTGTCTTGGCCTGGGTATCGATATGCGCCATAAACCATTTAACAATTAGGCCGAGCATGCCTAGGATTACGCCCGCCGGGCCCCATTGCGAAAGTGCTTGCTCCAACTTAAAGCTCCCTTCTGCTTGCGACTATTTCCCTTGATCCCTTTAACTGTCGATATAGAGCTGGTTAAGTTCATCTTGGCCTTACGCCGCCAATCCGGTATGAGTGTTCATCTAGGCCCCCACAATCTCGGTATCGGCTTGAATCTCGGCTAAAGCATCACTGCCCGCCTCGACCTCGACGATTGCCGTATCTCCATTGTCCTGGAGCATTACCCACCTATCAGTTGCGTAATTGGCCACCTTAGGGCGTCTCGGGTCGTCGTCTGTGCCGATTCCGATTATCGATGTTTGGTATCGCATGGTTGCCTCCCTTATAGCGGTTTGATAGCGAGATACTTAAACTCACCCCGAGCCGTGCCTATCGCCGCATCGTAAACGTCAAGGTTGAACTGCACGTTGTTGATTAATTCGGAAACCGTTGCGACAATGACCCGCGCGCCGTCTAAATAAACCTCAATGAGGCTACCGATCGCTCTCACGCCAACAGCATGCAGGGATTGATTGCCTATGTTAGCTTTGGCTCCAAGCGAGCTCGATACGTTATCCACAACCTTGGTTAAATATATCCTGTCGTTGGTGCCATCAAATCCAACGTGTATGCGGTTTTGAGTGTCGGCCCATCGAAAATGCATCCTTACGGTGCCTTCGATTCTACGCATAGCAATTTCGGCCTCAAAGTTGCTGCATCGGGCTGGCGCTGTGAGTCTTGCGCCTGTGCCTGTTGTGGCCCTTAGGCTTATGCAATTTGGGAAATTATCTTTTGCTCCGCTTGATAAGCTATATCCTGGGTGCTTCGCTCCGCTCTGCGTGAGATCGTCGAAGAAGCTCCCATCCGGCCTGAACTCTGGTAGAGCAAGCGGCAGTCGCTTAACTAGCCGCATGCTACATCACTTCCCTCAGCCGCGCCGTGGCCGTAAACGCACCAGCCGCACCGACAAGTGTGTCGTTTGACACCACTAGCTTGCAATCGGCCCCGTTGAAAATGCCGTGCAATAAGCGCATATGGGCCTCGATGCTCGTGCCGGTAGTCGTCTGTTTCTTGGGCACGGTAAGCGTTGCGATAAGCGCATCCCGTGTCGCCCCGCCGAGCGCCGTCTCGACCGCGAACACCTTGACGGTCAAGTCGGTTTCGGTCGAGGGATTGTGCACGATAAGCTCATACTCCTCAAGCTGCCGCGCGGGCTTAGCAATGGTTGTCGTCTTTTGCGTGTTTGCAGCTGCGTCGTTGGCGAAGGCCAGCGCGATATCATCGCCTACCTTGTTTTGCCGTAAAGGTGAGGCTACAGCAAGCGCACCATCTATGCTCTTTATGTTTTCTCCTGCGTTTCCCAGGGCGTTTACGCCCTGGATGATTCTGTTGAGCATACCTCTTCTCCTTTCCTATTTGAAATAAAAAAGCCCCCAGAAGGAGGTGTTATTTCGCGCGAAATAATCGCTTGTGTTTACGGCCTGGCTGGCTTGCCCGCAGCGACTCTTAGTTCGTTGACGTCTGTTTTGAGCTGCTTGATGGTGGCTTGTTGTGCGCTTATCGTCTGATTTAGCTCTGAGATGACCTCTTGGGCAATCTTGGTGTGCTCTGTCTTTTTAAAGCCATTGCCCTCAAATAAGGCAGGGATGATAAATCTCGGTGGCTTCACCACTCGGCCATCTTGTATGTCAGAGATAAGCTCTACGCCACCACTTAATGACTCGCTTATCGTCATTGCACCTCAACCTCCAATCTGGCAGCAAGACAGTCCTCGGCCTCGCATGCAATCTCAAACATGCCAGCTGTGTGGCTCGTAAATAACACCCTACCCTGCTCATCGGCCAGCGCCATTGCTCCGGCAATTTTGACCCTTACTATATCTGGCAATAGCGCTGGCTGGCCATCTGCCAGATATGTGGCTGTGATGTTTATGGCTGTCTCCACGCCAAAAGGAATCGGCACAATTGTTGGATTTATGTGCAGCACTTTAGCGCTTTGCATAAGCGCTTGCACATCATCAATGGTCACATCAATCTCTCGCTTTGCAGCCACAGCGTCATTAGACAGTATGCTGGCACTATCTTGTAAGACTATCACTGTTGGTGTGCCTTGAAACCAGACCCTCTCTCTGGCCAGCATAAAATCAAGCACCTCAGTGTCTGGATATGCAGTTAAAACCTGCTCCAGCAGCTCGACTGAGGCCTTGTCATCTCTGTTGTGGATAAATACTAACTTCATCAAGGCCTCCTTTAGCCTGCTATTTTCCTGGTGATGATTGTGCCTGCCTGCCCTGATGTGCCGTTTGTGCCACCTGAGGATGCACCACTGCCACCGCCTGAGCCGTTGACCTGCACCGCGCCACTATTGGTATAATCGCCCTTTCTTAACAAGACCACCACACCGCCACCAGCGCCACCGCCACCGCCACCGCCGTAGCCTGAGCTGGTAGTACCAGCGCCACCAGTGCCACCGTTGCCAGCGCCACCGCCACCGCCACCTGAGCCACTACCGTTGCCAGCGCCACCGTTTCCACCGTTGCCAGTGGAATTGGCCTTAACTATACCAGTAGCGCCTATGGTAATGTTGCCACCAGCAATAATGATAATTATACCGCCACCGCCTGCACCGCCTGGACTGCCAGCATTAGCGCCTGTTGACGCGCCACCTGCACCGCCTGTGGTGGTCGAACCGCCTGCGCCACCCACAAAGCCGTTGTTTCCTCGACCAGCGCCACCGCCACCGCCTGAGCCACCGTACGCACAATTGCTGCCACCAGCTCCACCAGTATTGGATTGGTCACCACCAGTGCCACCATTGCCACCAGCTGGCACTAGCATAGTGACCAGGCATTTAGAGATAGTGTCAACGTAGCTGACCACCGCTCTATCCTCCCAAGGCCTTGTGCCTGCTGACACCCTTGCTGCCAGGTTGTCCATGCTGATAGTGCCGTTTATAGTGACATCTCCAGTGCAGAATATAACCAATCCTTTGCACCTATTGGAGACCGTCATGATGTGCCCTGCATTGAGCGTAAAGCTAGTGTACTGTTTAACTATCGGGTCTCCATCGGTGGTGCTGGCAAGGGTCTCATTGCCAGCGGAATTGTACGCGCCATCGGAGCCATCACCAAAGTACAGCTCCTTTCTGATTACAGCACCAGTCTCCACAGCATCTATAAATTGCTGCATCCAGGCCAGATTAAACTCATCTGCTGCCCCTGGCCTTGGAATCTGCAGCCTCGTTGTGTTCTGCATCTTTCACCTCACCTCGTTTTATAGCCTCTCAAACTCTGCCCACGTATAGCCACCGTCATCTATCTCAGCCCATGTGTCAGCCCTGGCATCTATCTCATCCCATGTGGCATACGACAATATGTACTGTATGGCAAGGTGTGCCGGTACAACAGCCCTTAAAAGATTCTCCTGGTTTGCTTGCAGGCTCCCGTGAAACGTGGTGAACTCGATTGCCACCTGGTAATTGGCATAATCATTGGTAATTATCGGCTCACCCATACCAAAGGCATTGATGGTGCTTTGCAGTTTCTGCATCGTGCAGGTGCCCTTGCTTGAGAGCTTGCCAAGGATTCTATATCTGCGCTCCTGGTCGGTAAGAGCTGGCTGGATATCAATGCCGAGCTCCGCTTCCCACTTATCGAGTGCCCAGGTGGCAGTCTCAACATATGCCTGCAACAGTATTTCCTCGAGGGCGGCGGTGAACTTATCGAGCTCTAGGCCTTGAGCCTGAAGAGTCGCTCTTATCACCGTAGAGTTCTCATAATAGCCAGGCAAAAGCTCAAGCATCTGCTGGCCTGCCTCTGAGGTTATTGGAAACTTCATGATAAATTCACGGCGCCCGGTACGGCCACCACCTTAGCTCCTACCGCAATATTAGCCGTGCCACCGTTGACACTGAGATCGGAGTAATCAAGCACCCCGTCGGTATCCAGAATAGCATTGGCGATACGGGAGTACTTCACATCGTTATCCGCGGCAAAAACAATCAACTCCAGGTACGCTGCAATCTTAGCCTCAGCAGCAGAGCGCACAGTGCTTGCATTATAGCCATTTGCTATCACGAGCGTTGCGCTGACATCGACATCAAGAGTCGTGGCGGCCTCCACGCTCACCGATGCGCCAATGGGTGCCTTTCCACCACCGAGCGCGCCATCTGGCGCTATGTAGTCCTGCACGGCGTCGACCACGGCTTGCGACGCCGGCAGCTTATCCGTGCCGATAAGCGCGATCGTAACTGTACCGGATCCACCTTCAACCGGAACCACGGCGGCGCCTCCCACGCCGGGGACCTCGCGCGCCCAGTTTACATAGTCAGCAATATTTCCGCCGGCTGACGGCGTGCGCACCATAAGAAGGTATCTCTCGAGCAGCGCCTCGTCTGACTCCTCGTCGGCTCCTCCCGCGGTCGGCTCCTCATTTGTGATGCTCGCAACACCTGGCAGCGACGTGGCAAGCACATTGATCGCGCCAGCGATAACGTTGCCACCGGCACCGGCCTCGACTGCCCTGATCGGCACGCTTGCCACGCCTGATACGTCTACGAGCACCTCTTCTTCTGTCTCAAACTCAACGCTTGGCGCCCCCGTTATGGGGTCCGCTGGCGTCGCCGCCCTGAAAACCGGTAGAGTTCCCGGTTGAGCGGTTACGGTTATCTGCCCGGTCGCGTGAGTCGCAGGAAGCCTTTCTATGCCGTGTTCGCCAACGCGCATCTCAAGGTGCTCCCCGTAGCTTGTCTGCGCAAATACGATCTCTAAGATATGCTTTGCCCACTCAGCGCTTTGGGTGAGAATTGTTGCGCACGCGGCCACTACGTCATAGTTAAAGCCGCCTTCCGTCTTGTCGAAATCATCGGGAAGGGCGTCTAACATCTGCTGGATCAGCTGCTCCTGTGTTGTCTCTTCTAGGAACTCAGGTATTGCCATTTACACTACCACCACACTTTCACTTAAGGCCGCTGTCTCGCCCCGGGTGTTGGTTACTATACAACTGTACCGCAGCGCATCCGGGCCCCACTCAAAGGTGAAGTCGGCAACGATTGCCGTTCGCGCGTCGACCATGAGGGCCTCGGTCACCATTCGCTTTACCTCAGACTCAAAAGCAGCCTGTGAGAGGGGTATTGCGATCAGATCCTCGAGCTCGTGTCCAAAGTTGCCCGAATAAACGATGTATTTGAACCGCTCCGTTGTAAGCGCCTTTTTGCAATGCTCTACCCAGGCTTGCGTCCCGTCGGCCAAATATATCTTGCCGGTCGGTGTAGTTAAAAACTCCCCAGCCTCGTAGTCGAAAACCGGGGATTTTCCATAATATATTGTGGATGTGCTCGGCTCCTGATTGGAAACAGCAGTTGCTTCTGTCGGGAATAGTTCTGGCATGCTATACCACTCTCCCTATCACGATGAAATCGATGCCCACCTGCAGCACAAGAACGCGATTACCTACGGTCAAGGGCTTTAGCGACTCCGGGGTTTTGACGTTGTGTGTGTGATCGCCATCTGTGGCCGCCATGTCCTCTTCGCCTACCGTGAGATAATCCAGCACCAGGTAATCTTTTATCTCGTCTTTGAGCTCATCGAGCTTCAAGCCAGAGGCGGTAATGACCCCAAGCTCAGGTGCGGCAACAAGGCGAGCCTGATTACCGGATTTTCTCGCCTCGCCGGTAATTATGCCGGCGATCTCTTTGTACGGGTTATTCGGCATAGATTTGCCTCCTCACCTCGGCCTCACCCATAAGCGTCATCACTATCTCGCCGGGGTCGCCAAGGTCGTGTATGACCTGGGCGGCTATAAGGTATCGGTCATCGAGCATTACCTTGTCCCCGGCGCGGATCGTGTTGATGTCGATGCCTCGCACCGTTGTCGTGCGAGAGGGGCCGCCAAGAACCGCTTCTGCCGCTTTTTTAGCCTGCGCGACAGACGCGGTTGCATCCGGCTCGAAGACCTTTTGTATAGTGCCATACTTTTGCGTGTCTCTTTTTAAGATCGCCATGACTGGGGCTGTGGTCTCGCCCGAGGACTTGTTCTTGCCCTTGGACTCCTTGCCCAGAACCTTGACTTGGGTCACCGCGCTCTCGAGTGAGCCGTGCTTGCTCTTGGCAGTGTAGTTGACATCTCGCTCAAATACCCATACGTCCTTATTGCTGCCGATTTTAAAAAGGGTAAACCCTCCGCCAACCTCCCAGCGCGGAACGAATAGCTCACCGCCCTTGCGTGCCGTTTCTTTAAGATCGCCCATTATCATGGTCCCAAGCGTTGAGCCGGGGCCGCGATAAAGGCCCTTCTCTAAAGATACCTTGGTATCCGGGCAATTTGGCGACACGGGCACATTCCAGTCGGCGCAGTAGCGCTTCAGGCGCTGCGCCGCGGTTGTTCCTTTAGCTAAAAGATATTGGTCTTCGGAGCGCAAAAGGTAAAAACTGCGATCAAACGCGGTTATCGTTAATCGATCAATGCGCTCTTCGTCTTCGTCGGTCGTCCAAACGTTTGCCGGGTGCAAAAGGTATGCAAAGGATGCCCCACCGAACGGAATTCCTGAAACGCGGATGGGCCAACCCTCGATCTCATTGTCCTCACCGATGATCTTCTTGAGATCCTCCGTCTTCTGTAGAGCTATATCAGCACGGTAGGCGATCTCGCCTATTGTGTCTTCGAGGCGGATTGCCTCTACGAGGTCGCCTAAAAAATATCTGTCGTTTAGCACGACTTCGTAGCGGTTAGCTCCCGGTGTAATCATCGTGGCATCACCAGCTTTAGCCCGACTTTAATGTTGTTCGGGTCGGGACCGATTAGCTTTTTATTCTCGGCTATGTTGTATATCTCGGACCAGCGCTCGCCTTTTCCAAGCTCAAGCTTGGCGATCTTCCAGAGGGTGTCACCCTTCTT
>Ga0351947_1071_pt1 | contig 12066 bp, 10 predicted proteins | sample BONcelT113001G13_FD_205815 | JGI IMG/M metagenome (GOLD analysis project Ga0351947, IMG submission 205815) | Enriched cells from coal bed in the Powder River Basin, Montana, United States - BONCAT cells T11 rep3 HSBNCT.T11.300.1.G13 ...
GTCATTCCTGCGAAGGCAGGAATCCAGAAAAAACAAAAACAAAAATTCCCCTCTTTCGTAAAGAGGGGTTAGGGGAGATTTAGGAAAACTGTAGGAATTCAAATTTCTGCAAAAACTTTCTGGATCCCCGCCTGCGCGGGGATGACAGGAAAATTAGAATTACAAAAAAGCAATCTAGCATCTACCAACTACCATCTACCAGCTACTAATTTCCCATCCCCACAATTCCCAAAACTAAGCCGAGGCCAGCCATCACACCGCCGATTAGCCAGAAGCGCATTGTGATTTGGTATTCTGGCCAACCGAGTTTCTCGAAGTGATGATGAATCGGAGCAATCAGGAAAACTTTTTTGCCAAAGAATTTTTTACTTACGAGTTGAATAATCACTGAGAGAGTCTCAAAAATAAAAACGGCAGCGATAAAAAGAAAGGGGATGAGTGAATCTGTCAGCATCGCTATCACCCCGAGTGTGGCACCGAGGGCATAGCTGCCGGTATCTCCCATAAAAAATTTCGCGGGCGGAATATTCCACCAGAGGAAAGCAGTAGTCGCGCCACCAATCGTAGCGCAGAGAGTTGCGAGTAGAAACATGCCTTTGGCAAACGCGATGGCGGTGAAAGCGCCGAAAGCAATTATCAGTAAGCCTGCGGCTAATCCATCCAAACCATCCGTGATATTTACTGCATTTGCGCTGGCGATGATTACCAATACAAAGAGAGGAATATAACCCCAGCCGATATTGAAATCACCGAGGCGCGGAAGGTGAATCAGGCAAGCATTCTCCAATCCATCGAGGCAGCCGAGCTTCGAGTAAAACCACCAAGCGCCAGCTAGCGCAAAAATCGTCAGCCAGATAAGTTTTGGTTTCACATGCAAACCTTTGCCGCCACCTTTGCCAGTGATGTTAAACCAATCATCCAGCATACCAAGCAATCCTGCAGCCACGAGTGTGAAGAGTGGAATATAAGTTTCGGCACGATTCCAGAGAGAGTAATTCGTAAAGCCCAACTCTTTTGGAATCAGCGAAATCAAAATCATCGCAATCACAGTGCCCCAAATCAAAATGCCTCCCATCGTCGGAGTGCCACTTTTTTTCAAATGCAAAGCGCGAAAAATCGGAGAATCTTTGCCATCGACGGTGGTGTCGCGAATTTGCTTGCCGATTTTATTTTTATGCAAAAAACGGATGAAGGCTGGCGCCAGCAGCATTGCGACTGCAAAGGAGAGAGTTCCGAAGCCGAGAATAAAAGCGAGGTCTTGAAGCATTGCAGATTGGAATTATTCTAGCATCCGCCTTCGCCGAAGACTATGGGGTAAATTTGTGAATGGATACAGGATTAAGGAAACAGGAATATGGGATAAAGAATAAGGCAGCATAACAGCATACAGCATTAAGCATACAAAAAAAGGCTTTAAAAATAGCGTAAAGATGCCCCGCTGGGGCGTCTTTGAGTTTTAAATTTTGAAATTTTCTGAAGGGAAGGCCCAATTTCACCAACGGAAATTTGTGAGAGCCCAAGTCAGTAGCGCCTTGTTTTCTTGCATGCGGCTGGGAGAATTCAAAACGATAGCGAGAACTTGCTGCCCGTTGGCACCTTCCGCGATGCCGGCGAAGCATTCACCGGCTTCATCGGTGATGCCAGTTTTTAGCCCGCGCATCGTGAGATAAGTGCCGTGGAGTTTATTGGTAGAAAATAAATTGCGTTTCACTCCATTTACCGAAGTGATGCTGGTGTTTTCTGTGGCTACGATTTCACGCAGCAAATCATCGCGCAAAAAATATCCAGCTAGTCGCGCGATATCATAAGCCGTGGAGTAGTTGTCAACGGCATCGTAACCCACTGCATTACTGAAATGCGTATTCAGCAAACCAAGCTTATTCACTTTCTCATTCATCTTTTTTACAAACTTCTCCTCTCCTATTTTTTCAGCTAAAGCGGTGGCAGCATCATTCGCTGAGCTAATCAGCAGCGCTTTCAGTAAATTCTCCACTGTGATTTTTTCACCAGGGAGTAGCCAAACTTTGGCGGGTGGTTGCTCTGCTGCATTTTTGCTGACAGTCACGGTGTCACTCAGTTGGTAATTTTCTTTTACGACAAGCGCAGTTATGAGCTTCGTGAGTGAAGCAATTGGTTTTTTCGTCTGCGCATTTTTTTCATACAGAATGCTGCCAGTTTTTACATCCATTATTAACGCAGCTTCAGCTTTTACCACTGGCGCTAATTCTTCGCCTCGCAACTGTGGTGGCGCCACTATTTCCAAAACACTTGCAGGTGGAAGAATCCCAACTGGTTGCGTGAAGCCGAGAAGAGAAAAAACTGCATCAAGCATCGCGCAACATTTTAACCTCACTCTCTGTTAGCTTCCTCCATTTTCCGATTGCGAGATCGCCGAGAGTGAGTTGCTTCACTCTCACCCTCTGAAGCTTCACTACTTCACAACCAACTTTCCCGAAGATTTTTCTCACCTGCCGATTTTTGCCTTCCGTAATAATCACGCGCGCAGTGTAACTTCCAATCTGTTTTACTTGCGTAGGTTTCGTTGCTTCATGCTCTAGCTTCACTCCCGCTTCGATTTTCCGGATTCTTTCCGCCGTGAGGGGAGTATCGAGCTCCACTTCATATTCTTTTTCACATTCAAATTTTGGATGCGTGAGGCGATAGGCGAGCACTCCATCATTTGTAAGTATCAGTAAGCCGGTAGTTTCTTTATCCAATCTACCCACAGGAAAAATGCGTGGAGTAGCTGGCACGAGATCCATCACAATCTGCGGATCAGTTTTCGTTTTCACTACTGAGGTGGTGTAGCCTGCCGGTTTGTGTAGCATCAGATATACCAAATCCTTTTGCGCTTCCATCACTTCATCCGCGACTTCCACTTTATCTTTCTCATCATCTACTTTCACGCCGAGTTCGCTGGCGACTTTTCCATTCACTTTTACTTTGCCCGCGGCAATTAACTCATCCGCTTTGCGCCGAGAAGCGATGCCTTTTTCTGCGAGATATTTATTCAGCCGAATGAGAGCCATAAGCGAGAGTAAGAATACAGGAATGTGGATAGTGAAATAAATATTTTTGACAGAATCGATTTCTCTATTTAAAATGCACAACTTACTTTTAATTCAAAACGATTATGGCTGAAAAACCTTATGAGCGAAAAGATTCACTTTTACTACAGAACAGTGTGGGTGGGCATTGGCTCGAAATTACAGATCCGGGGAGTTCAGAATACAGTTTAAGACTAGATGCATGCCAGAGGTGCGGTGGAGTCGTGGGCGCGTTGATGGGGAAATATAACTCAGGCATTGAGCCATTCAGATCTTATTTCGTTAAGCATAAGATTCAGATGTTTCAGCTTCGTGACTCTCACTTTAGTGACATTAAAGTGTCGGCAGAGAATGTTTCAGCCATTTTTTGCGAAGAAGTCCCTGTAGAGTTTTCTTTGCAAGAACTTGGTTTGACACCTCATGATGTCAGTGACTTTGAGAGGGGTCAGCGTATGTTTTCTAGGATAAAAGAGATGGAAGCATTAAAAGAAAGTGCTAGAGAAAAATTAATAGCTGCATTGGCGCAGGATCCGCAACTCAAAGCTGAGATGGATGATATTCTTACTCGGCTTTATGGGATAAGTGGAGAAATTTACAAATAGATATTAGGGTTAGTTTACTTAGCTCCGCGCAAAGGCTAAAAACTTTCCGCGCTGAATTTATTCGAATCGATAATTTTAGAAGTATTTTTTGAGGTTGTTGATGATTAGTGATTGGATAGAATTTTGAAGTTGGAGGTAGAGACACCCCGCCGGGGTGTCTCTACGCGAGTGATTCAAATCTTGCTAACTTTTAATTTCAGAAAAGTTATTTGAATTTGGTGCAAAGATTTCTAAATCTCCCCTAACCCCTCTTTACGAAAGAGGGGAATTTTTGTTTTTGTTTTTTCTGGATTCCTGCTTTCGCAGGAATGACAGCGCGCGTTATTTCTAAAGCCTTATTCTTTATTCCATATTCCATATTCCAATCAAGTTTACTCAGCTCCGCGCAAAGGCTAAAATCAAACTCCGTTAAGCCAGCCTTTGTCTTTTTATCGCAAATACCGCCCACAGAAATTATCTGAGATTGTGGATCAAAACCACATCACGCAGACTTTTCGCAATGCTTTGCGCAAACACGCGCTGAATCATGCGTATCTTTTTGCTGGGCCACGCGGCACTGGCAAAACTTCCGCAGCGAGAATCATCGCGCGCGCAATCAACTGTCTCAACCCTGCGGAAGATGGAGAGCCTTGCAACGAGTGTGATATTTGTCGCGATGCGCTGGCTGGCAGATTAGTAGATTTGATTGAAATCGATGCAGCGAGTAATCGTGGTATCGATGAGATGCGCGACTTGAAAGAAAAAATTAACTTTACGCCCTCACGCGCGAAATTCAAAATCTATGTGATCGATGAAGTGCATATGCTGACGAAGGAAGCTTTCAACGCTTTACTCAAAACTCTCGAAGAGCCGCCGGCGTATGCTTACTTCATCCTCGCCACCACCGAAGCGCATAAAGTGCCGGAAACAATTCTCTCGCGTTGTCAGCGTTTTGATTTTCATCGGATTGGCACGGAAGCGATTGCGAAACATCTCGAGGATATCGCTACTCGCGAAGGAATTAAGTTTGAAGAAAAAGCTTTGGAGCTTATCGCAAAACAATCTCTCGGTGGGATGCGTGATGCGCTCGGAATGCTGGAGCAACTAAGCAGCAGTGGAGAAGTCACTAGCGCCATCGTGGCAGAAAATCTTGGATTGACTCGGCCAGCTGCGGTAGAAGATTTCGTTTTTGCTTTGCTGTTTCGCAAGATGCCGGAAGCACTCGAAACAATTATCAATCTAGTCGGTGAAGGAGTGAATCTCCTCCAATTCAATAAGGCGATTCTCGCGCGTTTACGCGAAATCATGTTGGAAAAAGTTTCGCAAAATAAAATCGGTGAAGCGAAAAATATTCTTACGATTATCGAAGAATTTACGCGCGCGGGTGATGGCTTGAAATCCGCAGTGATTCCTCAGTTGCCACTCGAGATGGCAGTGATTGCTGTTTGCGCTGCTGATATCGAAATTCCCAAAGCTGCCATTCCGGCTACACCAAAAGTTGTAGTGGCTTCTGTTTCGTCAGCTGAGAAAATCCCAACTACTTCGATTCCAGCTCCAACTCCTCCAGTAGAAAAATCTTCACCAGTGGTTGCGCCAAAAGTTTCTCAACCGAGTGAAGATGCGAAGCAGGCTTTACTCACCGTATTAGGAAAAATAAAAAAGCCAGCGCTGAAGATGGCTTTGCGTGAATCCTCTATCATCGCTGCGAATGGCGAAGTAGTAATCGGAGTCGGCAGTGATTTCTTACTCGCGAAAATCGATAATGCGGAAGCGCTGGGGGAGCTGGCGATCTTATTCTCCGAAGTGCTGGGTAGATCTGTTAGTATTAAAGTGCAGCGCAGTGAAATAGAAATTGCTTCTGCCGTACCAGCAGTTGCACCGAATAATTCTCAGCCTAAAACTCTTAAGCGTGCTTCTCTGGCAGAGGAGGCGGAAAGCCTCTTTGACGGAGATGATTACTAACTAACTTATTATGCAAAAAGATCTACAAAAGAAGATTCTCATTACACTGATAGTGGTTTTGCCAATCATCGCTTATTTGGTTGGTTTCCAGATAGCTTCTAGAGATTCAGTTGTTGCAATTAAGCCGGCTGCCGTTGTAGCCACCAAGGAGGTTTCTGATGTGTCAGATCTGAAAATGTTTTGGCAGGTTTGGGAAAAGGTAAAAGAAAAATATGTGGATATCGAAGATCTGACTCCACAGAAAATGATGTATGGCGCCATCCGTGGAATTGTGGAGAGTCTTGGTGATCCACATTCAGAATTTCTTGATCCAACTCAAAGCAAAGAGTTCCTTGATTCACTAGAGGGTAATCTCACCGGTATCGGAGCAGAGGTGGGGATCCGAGATTCTTCACTTATAATTGTTTCTCCGCTGCGTGGTAGCCCAGCTGAAAAAGCCGGATTGCTTCCCGGTGACCACATCTTCAAGATTGACGGGGAGATTACCACACATCTTTCACTCTTCGAGGCAGTAGAAAAAATTCGCGGCAAAGAAGGCACTCAGGTTACAATCACGATTTTCCGTGAAGGTGAAGTGGAATCACGCGATGTCACTATTACGCGTGAGTTTATCGATGTGGATAGTGTGGTGGTGACGAAGCGCGAAGACGGAATCACGCTGATTACGGTTTCTACTTTCGCTGACGATACTGCAATAGAATTTAAAAAAGTTCTTGCGCAGCTTGCTGCTGAAAAACCCAAAGGTGTAATTCTCGATTTACGCTTCAATGGTGGCGGCTTCCTCGATGCAGCAGTAGAGATGGCGAGTCAACTGATGAGTGAAGGGGAGGTGGTGAAAATTTACGAGAGAGGCAAGTCAGATCAAACACTTTCAGTTTCTGGCTTTGCGGTTTTGCCGCAGACTCCGCTGGTAGTTCTCATCAACGAAGGTAGCGCTTCTTCAAGTGAGATTCTCGCTGGTGCTTTGCGTGATAATGGCAGAGCTAAAATCTTTGGTAAAAAATCTTTTGGTAAAGGCACTGTGCAAGAACTTATCAGAGATTTCGCTGATGGCTCAATGCTACGGATTACTGTGGCGAAATGGTTTACTCCAAAAGGCGTAGATGTAACAGCTGAAGGAATTCATCCAGATTTTGAAATAAATTTGAATGCAAAGGAGTTCTTTGCAGGTAAAGATACGCAGCTGGATGCTGCCGCTAAATATCTTCTCACAGGCAAGGTTGAAAAATCTGTTACAAACCCCTAAAATTCCCCGGCTCTTTTGAAATGCTCGGGTGGTGAAATTGGTATACACGTACGCTTGAGGTGCGTATCCCGCAAGGGGTGGAGGTTCAAGTCCTCTCCCGAGCACCATTCTTCGTTCCGACTTCGTCGGAACTACGAATGGCACAGCCAGCAAAGAATAATTAAATTACGGTTTCAGAACAAAGTGAAGAATGCCCTTCGTAGCTTTAGCGGAGAAGGGCTGAGTTATTGCGTGGAGATCTGAGGTGGTGGAATTTCCCTGTAGAGAAAAAACTTTGTTTCACGCAAAAAATTTCCAAGCGATTGGTATAGGAATTTTTCTAGAGAAAATCTACCAGCTTTTTACTTCTCTTGCGCTGCGAGTAATCCTCCGCTTATCATGAGATACAGCAAGATTGCGGGGAAGAAAAGTGAATTTACAAAGATGGAATGAATGAGTAATCCACACACTGCGGAGAGGAATCCGATTCCCAGCGCGGTTTTTCTTTTTTGCCAAGCGAGGAGTAGGAGATTCCCCAAGAAAATTAAAAAAGCGGTGAAGCCGAGGATGCCAGTCGTAGCGGCGACATTTAGTAGCGAGGCATCGCTGCCACTCGCAGCATGTGAAGTTTCACTCGCAAAAGTTTGGTGGAATTTGTAAGTGCCGTAGCCAACTCCGAGGAGGGGATTTGCTTTCCAGATTCGCAAACCTTCTTGCCAGCTACTGACACGCAGCTGCGCAGTCGGATCCAAAACTTGCTGACTTTCTCCTGTGAGAGAAGTGACGCTTTGCGCCAACTCGCCAATTCTTTCACTTAGTCTTTGCGACACTCCCATGCCTATGATTCCTACGATTATCAAAGCAATTAGTAATTTCCGATTACCAACTAATCCCAAAACCAAACCACTGAATCCCAGCGCCACCAAGCCACTTCTCGAATAAGTGAGGAGTAAAGCTGCCAACATTATTCCTGCGAGAAATACTAGCCAAGACTGCTTCAAGAATTCTCGTGTGTGGAGAATTTTCCCACCGAGGAGTGCGAGTAGAAAGGCGAAACCGCCAGCGATGAAATTGGGATCCAGCCAAGTAGAAGTGAGTCTGCCGATGTGTGGATCCCAACCTAGATCGGCGAGGCCAGCTTCACTAAAATCCGGAATTGTTTTGAATAAATAAAATCCTACAAGCGCGAGGATGCCTCCTGCCAGCAGTAACCAATTCACCACTTTAGATTTTTTCTTCACGCTGTCTTGCGCGAGGAAGAAGAAGCTACCGAGTGTGGCGAATCTAATGAGATAGAGTAGTGCGAATTGTAATTCCGCAGCATTCAATTCTGTCGCGCCAACTACTAGACTCAGCGCTGCGATTGCAAAGAAGCTGAGTAGCGCAGTGTTTATTCTCGTGAAATAAAAACTTTCTCTGCGAATTAGTTTCCGCGCAATCCATGTAAGCAACACCACCGGCGCAATCAAATCTAGCAGCAGAAAAGAGTTTCCCAGCAACTCCACTCGGCCAAACTCTCCGGGGAGAGTGGCGAGGATAGCGGCGAAAATTCCAAAGAGTGGATAGCGGTAACAAGTAGTCAGAAAAATAATTCCGCCTACTCCCGCCAGGATTTCCACTGGGTAAAACACCGCAGCAGTCGCAACTGCCAACACGGCGAGGCTTAACGGAATCTTACCTTTCTCTAGCACGGGGTTGATTTTAGCCTGCATTACCGGTAACTTAAAACAGCTTCTAATTTTTTCCCTGATGCTAGTTCGTAAATTCGGCGGCACTTCGATGGGCTCTCGCGAAAGCCTTTTTGCCGTGGCTAAGATTATCAAAGCTTATAAAGGGAAACAGGCGGTGGTAGTCAGCGCGATGAGTGGAGTTACCAATGATTTGATTCAGGCCACGCAAGCCACTCTCGCCGGTAAGCAGTTACTTGTGAAGGAAATTCTCGTGAAACTACAAGAGAAACATATCACTACTATTCGCGCTACGATTCAGGATGAGGCGATTCAAAACAAAGTCGCCCATTACACCGAATGTGTAATCAAAAATCTAGGTAGCTTCCTCAGGGCGCTGCAGGAAATCGGAGAATTGTCGCCTCGCAGTGAGGATACGATTCTCGCGGTAGGTGAGAGGTTGAGTGCTTATCTCCTCGCGGGGATACTCAGTGACCAGGGTTTGCCAGCGGAGCAACTCGATCTCGAAAAAGCTTTGCCAGATAATCTTTCCGAAAAAGCGGATGGAGATTTTTACATCAAATCTGAAAAGATTTTTGCGCAGCGCATCCGGAAAGTAATTGCGCGGAAAAAGATTCCAGTGGCTACTGGTTACTTCGGGAGAGTGCCAGGCGGCATGTTGCCAGCGGTTGGCCGAGGCTACTCGGATTTCTGCGCAGCACTCGTTGCCGCAGGACTCAAAGCTGATAATCTAGAAATTTGGACGGATGTTTCCGGTATCTACACAGCCGACCCACGCAAAGTGAAGAAGGCATATGTCGTGAAAACGATTTCCAATGAAGCAGCGGCGGAGTTGGCGCATTTCGGCGCGAAGGTGTTGCATCCGCAGTCGGTGCATCCAGCCACTCGTGCGCGAATTCCAGTGTGGATCAAAAATACTTTTGAGCCGGAAGCGTATGGCACCAAGATTATTCCGGAAGTAAAAAATCCGGAGAGATTGATGACTTCTATCACTTCTCAGAAGGGAGTAACGATTGTGAATATCGCAAGTTACCGGATGCTGTTGCAGCATGGATTCATGGCAAAAGTTTTCAATACTTTCGCGAAGTATGAGATTCCCGTGGATGTGGTGACTACTTCAGAGGTTTCCATCTCTCTCACAGTTTCCGACTCCAAGCATCTAGAAGAAGTGAAAGAAGAGTTGAAGCCAATTTCCAAAATCACATTTATTCCCAAGAAGGCGATTGTCTGTCTCGTGAGTTTGGGTATGAGAAATCAGCGCGGAGTAGCGGGAGAAGTTTTCTCTACTCTCGGTAAGGCAGGAATTAGCGTGGAGATGATTTCCCAAGGCGCGAGTGAAATCAATATCACTTTTGTCGTGGATGAAGCGGAGGCTGACAAAGCAGTGGCGGTGTTACACGAGAAGTTTTTTGAAAACGGTTACTTACCAAAATCCAAATGAATTTGATTTTGTTGCCTGTCGGTTTGTTGATTGGCATGTTTACTGCGCTGGCGGGAGTCGGTGGTGGCATCGTCGTGGTGCCTTTTCTGCTTTGGTGGGGTTTGTCCAAAGATGTAGCGGTGGCGACTAGCTTCCTCAATATGGTTTTCGTTGTCGCAACTTCTTTATTTTTTTACGGAGTGAAAGGTCAAGTAGATTGGAAAATAGGTTTACTGCTTGGAGTTGGCTCAGTCGTAGGAGTGTATCTCGCTGTGACATTTCTCCAGCCACATATCAATGAAAAATTCTTCCGTTATTTTTTTGCTGGCGTTTTGCTTCTCATGGCGGCGCTGGTTATCTATAAAAAATAATTTCTATGGATAAATCTTACAAAGTTGGCGTCATCGGCGCCACAGGCGCTGTCGGTGCAGCGATGATTGAGGTCTTACACGATAGGAAATTCCCTGTCGGTGAATTGCATCTCTTCGCTAGTGAAAGAAGCGCTGGTAAAACTCTCGTGACTCCTTACGGCGGTAAAACCGTAGAATTATTTTCCGTGGAGGCGGCGCGCGAGATGGATTTTGTTTTCCTGGCGGTGAGTGGAGATTTCGCCAAAGAGTTTGCGCCGCAGATTTCAGCTGATGGTGGCGCTATCGTTATCGATAACTCTTCTGCTTTTCGTTACGATGATGCGATTCCACTCGTGGTGCCAGAGATCAACCCAGAAGCGATTGGAGATTCTCGCCTCATCGCCAATCCCAACTGCACGACGGCGATTCTTGCGGTGGCGCTGTATCCGCTCTACAAAAAATTCGGTTTGAAGTGCGTGATTGTCTCCACTTACCAAGCCACGAGTGGCGCAGGCGCTGAAGGTATGGAAGAACTCAAAACTCAAACGCAAAATTATCTCGAAGGAAAGAAGGTGGAAAATAAAATTTTCGCGCATCCAATTCCTTTCAATCTCATTCCGCAGATCGATAAATTCCAAGAGAATGGCTACACCAAAGAAGAGATGAAGGTTACTTGGGAAACGCGCAAGATTTTCGGTAATCCGAATCTAGCGATTAGCTGCACCGCGGTGAGGATTCCGACTTTCCGCGCGCATGCCGAATCCGTCACTATCGAAACGGAGAAACCGATTACTCCAGCCGAAGCGCAAGCAATTCTTGCCAAAACTCCTGGGGTGAAGTTGGTCGACAATCCAGAGAAACAAGAATATCCGATGCCCATCAATGCCACCAAACAATACGATGTGGAGGCGGGGAGGATTCGCCAGAGTTTAGTCTTCGGCGAAAACGGTTTGGATTTCTTTGTCTGCGGAGACCAAATCCTCAAAGGAGCTGCGCTGAATGCAGTGCAGATTGCGGAGGTGATGATTTAATCTTCCGGTAAATCCAAAGCCCAGTTTGGTTTTTCCCAATCGGCATTGTATCTGCCGATGGATTTCACGAAATCTAATTCTGCTTCATAGCCAATCCTCACGCCAGCGTATTCTTCCAGCGCGGTTTTTAGCGCAGGGTTTTGCACTTTGGCGAGGAGATCTTTCAGTATGCCAGGGTTTCTGATTCTGCGAGATTCTTCGATTACCTTTCCCTCCAAAAATTCTTTAGCAATTTTTCTGTCAGCTTCTGAGATACTTTGTGTCATAGCTTCGATTTCTGTTTTCTTATCTACTACCGCTGCTTTGGCCATCAGCAATTCTGTAGCCTTGCGTTTATCCCAAGCGGTGTCGACACGCAGACTCTCACGCATCTTGAATTCTGCTTCTAGTTTTTGCATTTCTTCAGCAATTTCTTTTTGGCGCTTTGGATTGGCAGCGGATTTTTCTTTCGCCAAGGTAATCATTTTTTGAGAAATACTCAGCATCTCATCAGCGTTGCGTTTATTCCAATCCGCTACATTATTCAGTTTCATCTTGCCTGGCTGCCAGGAGAGGGGGTTGTGCCAATCACCATACATCCAAGGCATGCTGCGATTGAGGAATTCCTGAGAGTCGAAGCCAGTGCTGAGCTTATTGCTAATCATGCTGATAGCGCCACCGCCAGTCCAGTAACTAAAACTATCCCAATATGCTTCAGCGACAGGATGATTGATCCAAGCCGGCATCATTTCTGCAGTCTTGGATTGGATAGGCTCAACCCAT
>Ga0351947_1074_pt1 | contig 11828 bp, 10 predicted proteins | sample BONcelT113001G13_FD_205815 | JGI IMG/M metagenome (GOLD analysis project Ga0351947, IMG submission 205815) | Enriched cells from coal bed in the Powder River Basin, Montana, United States - BONCAT cells T11 rep3 HSBNCT.T11.300.1.G13 ...
AAAAGGCAGTATGTCTTTGGTATTGAATACCGCTTGGATTTCTGGTTTGTTATCTATGCTGATGTGTTTCTTTTTTAGCAGTAATTCCAAAACGACCTTCGTATCCGTTACGATATCTCTCCAGGAAGCCTCCTTATAAAGTGTTGTTTGCAGGGGCATACCTTTGGTATAATAAGAAAACATACTTTCCAATAAAGGCACATCACATTGTTTGGCTATGGCATGCCATTTCCATAATCTGGGATTAACTTCAAGAAATTTATAGAGCCCATCCCTTGCGTCATATTTGAACTCCACTTCACACACCCCTGTATATTCAGAGGCGGCTAACAGCTTCTCTGCGTAGTGTAGTAACAGAGGTATGTTCACTGTTTCAGCATAGGTCGTAGCATTGCCAAAATCAATTGGATGTTGCCGTTTCCTGCGAGCTATCAGATGGTTATATGTTTTATCTTTCCCAAAGAATATCCCAACAGAATACTGGTTGCTGCTATCCCCGGGGATAACCTCTTGTATCATTAACTCTGAGGCGGCAATAGTTTTTGAGGCAAATTGATAATTAGAAACGAGCTCTACTTCTGTATTGCATAACAACACTTTTTTGTTAAACGCTTTATAAAAATCCAGCATAATTGCCGGCTTAATAATGCAGGGATAAGGTATCACCCCAAGCATCCTATTGAGATCGGTAACTGATTGTGGGTAGAATGTATGTGGAATAGGGATACCAGTTGCATCCGCAAGAGGATAAGAAAGCCGCTTGTCAAAGAACTTTATTACTCTATCCCAGATATCTACACTAAGGTGAAAGCTCTCACTCAAAGCCCCAAAATTAGTGCTCAGCAACCTCACATAGTAATCGTCTGTTGGAAAAATTACCCATCGATAGTACTTGCGCAAAGATGCCAGTTTCAACAAAAACCGTATTGTATCAGAATATGAAACAACATAAGAAGCCTCGCAATACTTTGAATGATGCGATATATTGAGTTTTCGGTAGTCTATCACAATTGAAGGAATACCAAGTTCTCCCAAAATACGGATTATACCGTAACCCTGTATATGCCCACCCAGAACAATAGCTCCTTGGGTGAGTTTATCAATAATCATTCTTAGATATCCTTCAAAGGTCAATCACAATCGTTGTAACTACTTCTGAGCTAACACTACACAGCCTAAATACTGCTCAAAGCCCAAAGACCCGGCTTTTTTCGTGAAGTGGGAAACTACAGAAAAATAGTTTTGAATGGCATTTAGGTGTCCTTCATGGGTAACCCTGTTAAGGAAGTATTTTCTGTTTCCCTCAATCAATCTCCATAACAAGTTGGGTATATTCAGATGTCCATTTGCTTGTTCGGTTACCCCATGCGAATGTAATTCGATATCATGCAGCATATACCCATCAGGGACAAGAATAGAATGAATTCCACGATATACTCTCATGGGATTATTTACGTGCTCCATTACTGCCCGAGAGAAGATAAACCCAAATCTGGCTGTGTTAATCTTGCTCCAATCCTTTACGAGAAAGATGTTCTCAGTTTTTCCATGGAGTAATGATTGTAAATCGTTTCGAAGACACTGCACAAATTCCTCATCCAGATACTTTTGTTCAACAAGTTGGTTCGGAAAGGTAAAATCATTTATCGGTAAATTAATCTGAGAGAATTCCACTGAAAGCGGGGCATTACACTTAAACAAATCCACAAGTTCATCCAGCAAGATTAGATTCCGATTAACGTCGTAAAGGACTTCTATCTCTAAAGCATAGTATTTCTTTGCACCTGTTAACAATGCACAAAGCCCTAAGCCCAGGGAACCTGCCGTTCCAAGCTCTCCTACGACGTCCATAGAAACCTCAGCTTGGTTGGTATGCAAGTATTTTAGTAAACCTAACCAAAAAGTGTAACAAAACAATGCATTGGAAGCACTATGTTTTGATTTTTTCTTCTTTTGATATTGCAGCCTATCATAGCCGGGAACATAGGTAAACAAACCCTTAACAACAGCTTTGACTACAGTAGCTTCAATCATTCAACTTAATATCTGGGTTTCTGATAACGGTTCTTCTCTTACCGGCGGAGCTCAATTGAATCGTATCAACAACATTAACATCAACATGCACTCCTTCGCCAAAATTTAGGTCCCAGAACTCTTTTATCTTACGATGTGTCTGATCATCAAATCCACTGTTAACCACCATGTTTATATCAACGTGGTCTATTTTGTCTTGAATTACCTGAATCAGATCTACTTGTGGAACAAACTCAAAATACGCAGCAAAATTATCGACAAGCAAATACTTCCCTGAGGGTGTAACTAAAATATCGCCGTCACGCCCCTTAATACTTTCTACTTGAAGGTAAGGACGAGTACAATCTCTCCATTTGGTTTTATCTTTCAAAACCATATAGTCCTGCGTATCATATCTTATAAAGGGAGAAGCGAAATTCACTAAGTCAGTCGTTATATGTCGAAGGGGGAAATCAGCCTCGTTCGCTGAAAAGGAATCAGCTACAAATTCTGAGATAGCATATTCTTCTGAGGGATGATATGCTCCACAAATGGGACATTCCGTAAAATTAGCCCCCCCCTCGCAACTGTAAGAATCAAAAACTTTAGTGTGAAACGTGTCCTCTATCTTCTTTCTAACGTCATCATGTAAAGTAGTTCCTGTAGTGTTTATGCCCAATAGTGATTTCCCTTGGTACCCTCCGTACTTTTTGGCAATAACTTCTGCTAAAAAAAACATTGGAACAGGATACCCGCGGATAAACAAAGGATCGTAAGCATGTAATCCATGTGCAATAGCTTCAAAGCTACTTTCGCTCAACTGATTAGATGACAAATATTTACACCGGTTAAACAAGTCCTGGAGTTGCTTCAATTTCGAAGATCGGGAATTCATGCTTAATTTCACGTATTTATCGCCCAATCTGTAGCCATGCCAGTACCATGCTCTAATATTTGTAGCTTTGCTGAATGATTCAGCTTGGTACGAAGACAAAAAACTGAATGGTTCACCTGTAGATCCACTCGAACAATTTTGAAAGTAACTCTTGGGTGGTAAATTGACTCCCACATGCTTCCCCTTAGCATTTCGAAGATCGTCTTTGGTTACAATCGGAAGCTTGTGTAAGTCCTCTTTAGTCCTAATATCAGAAGGGGTTAGCCTTAGTTTCTTCATTAGCTCATTGTAAAAAGGAACATTTTGGAAGCAATGAGATATCATCTCCCGAAGCTTCCTATTCTGATAATCATCTATTTGGCTCTTTGTCCAGTACTGACTTTGCATAAGCATCTCAAGATCTGTACTTATCATTTGTCCGGACAACTTGCCAGACAGAGGCAAGATAACTTTAGATGTAAGTTCATTGTAAAAGCTCATCGTTACTCTCCTAAACAACAATACTTGTGAATGAAATACCTATTATTAAACTCATATCAAAAACCCATTGCTTGTGGTACATTATCTCTTTCTATCTTCTAACTCGGTGATGATTTTTGTAAATACTCTTGCCTGAGCTTCGATACAATAGCGTTCCCGAACAAATACTGATGCTTTTCTTGAAAGACTCGCTAACATGGAAGAATCCCTTAAAAGCAACAATACAGAAGCTGTGTAAGACTCGATATCAAGATAATTATTTACTATTAAAGCTGTTTCGGCTTGGATAGCTGCTTCATTCATACATCCAACATTTGAAACTACAGGAACACACCCACATGCCATAGCCTCTAACATCGCTGTAGACAATCCCTCACTTCTGGAAGGCATCAGAATTATCTTAGCTCTCTGCAAATACCCCTCAGGTTTTTCTATGTATCCCTCTATTGAGATGCTGTGAGATAATCCAAGTGTTTCTATCATTTTCCTTGTTATTTGTTCCAAGTCGCCATCCCCCAACATCTTACATTTCAATTCTGGGAATTGTTCACACACTCCCTTGGCTACGCGAACAAAACGATCAGGACCTTTCACTTCACATAGACCTCCAACAAAAAGCAAATCTATGTCTTTAGTTACACTTTCATTGGGGCAAAATCTGGCTGTATCTATAGCTCCATTGTAAGTATGTATCTTTCCCCTCAAAACACCAAATCTTACAATGTAATCAGTTACAGTCTTACCCTTGGTGGTTACAACATCTGAGTTCCTTAGGATGTATAAATTCAAGTTTCTCCAAAACCAATTGAATTTGAAGTAGGTATCTATCTCTGGTATCCCACCAATAGAGGACATCATAGAAATTGTGCGCGTAAGCTTGGCAGAAATGAAACTATTTATGCCTTTCGGTATCAGCTGATATCCATTAATAAGAAATGGTTTTAGTTTAAAAGTGTAGTATAATAACTGCACTGGCTCGAAAGCTCTTTGCAGTATCTTACTAAGTAATGTAGGTTTAATCCACATAGGCATTGAAGATGTAATATATGTGACATTTCTCAAAGGATTACCTGCGTATTCCCGGAAAACATAAATATGCGATACTTCATTAGATGCCAAGATAGGTAGTATCTTAGAGGTAGTTAGCGATTTGCCCAATCTACCTACTACCACGAATATAATTCTGTTCTTCATTTAATCATCCACTGCTTAAGTTGGGACATAGCCTTATTTATCAAGTGTATTCTATCGTTAGAAGTCATCCGATGCAAGTTTCGTACCAGTTCTTTTTTCATAAAAACTCTTTGAATTGCCCTATTCTTCTTCACCATTGAATTGTAGTTCAAATTATATTCACTTTTCTTCAGATTCAAATAACCTTCAAACAAACATTCATGCTTGCTCATTATGGCATCAAAATCATTCTTGTTCATCAGTTGAGGAGAATAATCGTTTGACATTCTGATTCCTTGCAATTCAAAGCTCGGTTTGGATCCCTTCTTAAGAGATATCTTCGCGACCATGCCAATTCTCACATTATCTCGATATGTCATATCAAAGAGGAAATTCCCTAACGAAAACAAGGCAATTCCTGTTTTATAGCGCATTACGGGTTGAATAACATGAGGGTGATGTCCTATAATTACATCTGCACCGGCATTTATGAATCTTTTAGCAAGTTCTACTTGTTCGTATGATGGTATATGCACATATTCCTTGCCCCAGTGGAACACAAGCACTTTAAAATCCACTCCCTTCATATTTCCCAATGTGGATAATACTTCTGATTCAGAAAAGTTGCTATGCAATCCTGGATTCTCAATATCCCGGATATCATTGAAAGCAGCAAACGCAATTGAGATTCCCTTACTTTCGACTACCAAAATGTTACTCCCAAATTCGGTATTTTTCCCAATTACTTTGATTCCATTTTTTTCTAAAATCTCTAATGTTGAGAAAAATCCCGTACTACCATGTTCAAGAATGTGGTTGTTTGCTATGGAAACAAGATTTATGCCAGTATTCTTGATAAATGGAGCAAAATCCTCACTACCAGAAAATTCTTTATGTTGAGGTAGGCAGTCCTTATATAGAAGAGGGGATTCCAAATTCGCCAATCCAATATCTGCTCCTTTAAAGCACTTCGATATTGGGCTAATCCAGGGAACTCCCTGGTGTTGTGCAAAATTACTTGCTATTCCATACTTCTGTTTATGATATGGAAGGTTTCCAGGAAATATATCTCCAACTGCTGTTAGTAAGATCACAAACTTACCCTACCTGAACTATATTGATTGTTTATCAATAACCATATCATGTAGTATCTAACACCATTACGTTTTATTACACTTTCATCAGCTATATATATGGTTGAAAATACATCTTCAACTCGTTTTCGGTTATCGATACCTGTAGATTTCCATAGGTGAGGAATGCTAAACAGGCGTTCCAATTTGTCTCTCAGGCTCAGTTTTGTAAACGTCAATAAGAAATGCAAGCATGCCATCAATACTGTTTTCGTGCGTCCCTCCAGCCATATTCTTTTTGAGAAACTACTTTAGCATCATATTTAACTCTTGCGTATTCACACAGCAAGATATACAGTATTGCCTGTGTAGGAGTTATGATGATTGCTCCACTATACATCAATACGTTCCAAATTATTATAAACGCTAACAACAGCCTTACGAACCGATTTCTTATCCCCTTGCCATAGCCCAAAAAAACATACAGAAGTAATAAAGCTGCAATGTATCCATGCTTGAGAACCAAAAAACTCATCCCTGAAATCTGGGTACCTTTCATCAATCCAAAATCTTCTGCCACGAATTCCTCCGTGTCAAGTGTTCCAGATTTTAGGATAGGAAATCCGAGTATACTATTTGCCGAAAAAGGCTTTTCAACAATGCTGCCAAACAATGCGAATGAAGCGCCCCATCTTCCCTGTGCCAGGTCTTTATCCAATTTTTCTTCACTCACCCCCGAATAGTCAAAAACATAATTTAAAGCATATCCCGGATCGAAAGATCCCCACATTTTACCTTCTGGATTTAAGGTAGGATTGGCTTTTAAGCCAAAGTAGAAAATCAAAGGAGTTAGGATAATCGCAGCTCCAATTGCTTTTGCGTTTTTCAGCGATGCATTTTTTAATAAAAGCACCATGACCACGAGCGGATAGATAAACCAGATTGCCCTTTTAACTGATGCAATCGGAATCAATAATATGAACGCAACATAAAACCAACCCGTGCCCTTAATTTTCTCTCCCTTGTATATCCAATAGAATATTAAACCGGTAAGAGGCAAAGTAACCGCTATCGATCCTCCGGAAACTGCAATGGAACCAATCACCCCCTCTAAATATCCCATGACCACTATTTTTACTATGGAAAACAACGCTTGGAAAGCGATTAATTTTATTACCAAGCTCGCAATATAATCCCACCTTTTTTCATCAATCTTAACGGCACGCAGGAATAAGAAGAGTAAAAAAGGAATAAGGTATCTGTAATATTGAAAGAATGCCAGAGTAAGCGACACACTATAAAAGTAGAAATTTACAAAATACAAGAAAGAAAAGAATAGAAAGGCCCAGGAAGTTTTCATGTCTTGAGAACGTATTTTAAAATTACCCTCCAAAAATAGAGCAAATGTCATTAATGATATAAGTATCTTTGAGTAACTGACAGATCCGCCAATAAGATAGAAATAACCCTGGTTAAAGATAACAAACAAAAATACAGAGAGTAAGTCCTTTCTAAACTTCCGCAAGAAAAGCAGATACATGATTGTAAGTACCGAATAGAAGATAATATATTGAATTCTGGAAATGTCTAAAAATGATCTCGATACGAACATCAGCTTACCACATTTCGTGTTTGCTTAAGTAACTTCCAATTGTTAAGATACATCATTACCTGCTGAAAAGGTGTAGCAAGGATAACACATGCTAAAATAACCAGAATTCTCGCATACAGCGGTGAGCTGTATATACTCATTACATAGGCAATAATCAAAAGAACCCACAATCCAACCTCTCTAATATTACTGGTATTCACCGAGATAAAACGCTTTGTGTATAAAACCTTTATGGGATATGACAACAGTAGTGGTACCATGAAAGCTATTGCTACTCCAAGCAAACCAAGAGGTTTTGCAAAGAAGACAAGGAACACAATCCCCAATGCTCTGGAAACAATCGTTATAATTGACACCATATAAGTCTTCTTAGCCACCTCAAATCCGAAACCGCGCAGTGAATCTAAATTCTGTATTATCTGAGCGATCAAGACCCCACCTATCATCAATCTGCTGGGGTAGTATTCCGGTGTACCGATCAAATGTATTATTTCCGGAGATAACCCAATAATTACCGTTCCAGCAACCAATAACAGCGACCCGACCAACTGGGATATCTTGAAATAAGACTTCCCAAAATTAGCTTTTTTAATATTCTCATACAAGAGTGGTCGCCACGATAGTCTGATTGAGGTTTCCACAATACCCAGGATCATAGCAATCCTGCTGGCGAAGGAAAACAGCCCAAGTTCTTCCAAGGAATAGCTTCTACCCATAACAGACCGAAATATGGGTTGATAAATACCGATTATCATCACACCCGGAGCCAGGGGGATGGAAAACTTTACAATCTCTTTGGCGTCCTGAACACTAAATACAAACCTAATGTACTTCGATGATGAGAACCAATACAGTAAAGTTGAAACAAGTGCCCCGACTACATTACCCCAAAGCACACCAGCAACCCCAAATTTGAAAACCACAACGAAAACAATAGTACTAACTAACTTGGTAACCAGACTTATAGCATTAAAAAGCACATATTGCCTTGCTTTCTTTAAATAGCGGGGAACCACACTTAGGTAGGTTGAAACTGCCGATAAAACAGACCAAACCATACCTATCTGTAGTAATTGGTAATAATCTCCGGTTGTGAAGAGCATGCCATGTAAATTATCTATAAAGAGGAAACACAATAGGCTTACAAAAGCAGCGGACGCAAAAGTTAATCCCAATCCCGTGGAGATTAGCACTTGCTTATCTTTAACTGACTCTCTATCAAAGAAGAACCTTCCAATAGCCCCATAGAATTCCAGGTTTATAGCAAACACGATGAAACCCATTGCAGATACTACAAGTTCAACGATACCGAATTCTGCAGAAGAAAAGACTCTTATATAAAGAGGTACTAATAGAAAGCTGGCAAATTTTGTGAAGACGGGTAGAAACCCATATACAGAAAATGATTTAACAAACTCTCTTAAGGTCATTAATTAATCTCCGTTAATCTGCGGATAAACCTTGCGGGGTTACCCAACCAGAGTTCATGGTCTGCAATATCCTTCACTACCACTGATCCTAATCCACATGTAGAATAAGAACCAATTTTAAGCTGATCTTTGATTAAAGTACCCGGTGCTATCCAATTGTAATCTCCAATGGTAACACTGCCTCCGATAAACACCTGAGCTCCAATAAAACACGATTTCCCTATTATACAATTGTGAGCAATCTTTACGAAAGCACCTATCTTTGTTCCCCTGCCTATCTTGGTAAGGCTCAAAGATCCTTTGTCAATGCAAGTATTGGGACCTATCTCCACATCATCTTCGATCACAAGACTACCAAGCTGAGGGAAATCTATAAAGTTACTATTCTCGTCTCTAACGAAACCAAATCCTCCCAGACCAAGCTGAGCACCCGGTTTCAATAACACATTATTACCAATGGTCACTGTATCATTTATGGTACAATTATCCATAATCACGGTATTATCACCGATTACAGCGTTCCCAATGTAGCAGTTATTGCCAATATGAACATTAACTCCAATCTTAGCACCAGCTTCTATTACGGCAGAGGAGCTAATACTATGTTCTTGGTGCTGCACAAAAAGTGCATTGACAATGCGGGCAAAGAGCAATTTGGGATTTCGTGTTATAATTATTGTTTTTTTTGCCCGTAAGGCTTTAGGTAATTCGCTTATATTAAATTCAGGGCAAATGATAAAGTTTGCCGGGTTGGCGGTAATATAGTCTATCGGGGACTGACATTTATTGCTGATCCAATCAAGTGTTTCAGGAGTTCTGTGCTTGATATCGGATATGGTAGAGAATGTGTTGTTCTTCGCTCCAATAACGACATCCTCATTGCTTAGAAAAATGCTTATATCATCTAATTTGTACTTTCTCAATTGAATTCCATTACTCATCATCAATATTTCTTTGCCCTAACTTAATCATACTTTCGTCATAAAAATGTGTCACTCTCAGCATACGTCCATTGATACACTTCATTACTCTCTTCCTGGGAGCCATTGCAACATCCTGCCACATTCCATCATGAGTAAGAACTTGCAGAAGGCGAATTGAATCATCATTCAACACATCCTCCAACCGTTCATACCTCCAAATCCCCGTTGAATCCGTACAATACCTGTATCTCGTCCTTATTTCTTTGGCATAGACATTAAGTAAACCCGCATAATAAAGTTCATTCATTTCCAGAAGTTGAGGCGTGGTATTATGATAAGAAAAACTCTTAACTTCGATATCAAGCAGTTCCTCTAATAGTCTCTTGTCCCTTTGCAGAAAGCACTCAAGTTTACTTTTAGTGTTTACTTGCCAAAAATGAGAATCGAAATGTAAACCTATGCTATGCCCCATGTCTCGAATCTGTAACAACAAATCATAGATTCCCCGCTCGAATGTATTGTAAAATTCTGAATGTATCTGAACAAAATAGTGTGCATTAACTCCCAGATCGTGCTCTATTTTTGCCATTTTACAAGCAATATGTACCGAAAACTCCACATCATGCCGCCAGATTATACTGCGTTGGTTGCCATCGCATTCCAAATCATAATCCGAAAACCTATACCCATTCTGCAATGCCAACTCAATCAACCGTTTATAGTTGGTTAATGTGAAATCTGCAAAAAGGTACTTTTCTCTATTTGTCATGCTTAATCATCCATATATCAATTACCGTGTACTAACCTCATGAGCCTAAATCTCCCGGTTTAGTTTTTCAAAACCCGGTACCTTCTCCAAATATCCCGCATTAACCGCATCTGCAATGGTTTTACATGGCAACTGCCTTTCTATCACTTCTTCCCTGGTCAGGCTGTTAAAATTAATCTCCGGATACTGGCTTTTCAAAGCCCGCATCACTTTCATATATACATTGGGCCAGGTACTCATTGCCCTGCCTTGCTTGCGAAACTTTTGGTTGAAAAGACGGATGTATTCTCTGCAATCATCCAAATACGCTTCCCTCACCCTGATTCTGCGTCTGAAGGCATGGATGTCTTTGATTATCGAATTATCCGGGGTAAATGAAGGTTGTACTTTGCGTCGGGCAATGTATTTGTTCAGCTTGGAATTGTAGTATATTACCACATCATCCATATTCCCCGTAAACCCAGGTAGCATTACTTTTAGAGTCGCTTTCATCTTGTCTTACCTTGCCTAGAGATATATGGTTGCGATATGGTTGCAACTCCCAGCAAAACGCAGGGAATAACAACGAAATTGAAGGGATATACTATTAAGGAAGAATACCGTTTGATTATCAGTTTCAGAATCTACACCTCGTAACATACCTACACACAATCTTGATCTTTGGCAGGAAAAATGTGTCATCATGGTTTTAACATTTTTGATAGCTGGTGAACGCCTCTAACGATGCTAAGCCCATTGTTAGTAAAAGTTTTATGTATCGGCGTATTGTTAATGTAAGTACCCATCTCAGCTACATCGGTATTATCATGGTACCATTGCAGGATACTATTATTGATTTGTGAATAGATCCCCCTTCCTCGCACAGTTTCATCAACCGCAGTTAATAAACCATAGCCAAAAGTGGCTTTTAGCTCCGGATGATACGCTTTTTTTGCAGTGTAATAACCCACCACCTGATCCTTGTATTCTGCCACTATCACCACATCCGCAAATCCACACATAAGCGAATTGTCCACGGACGTGGCATGCAATCTGTCGCAAGTAACCCTGTCTAAAACCGGGTCTAAATGGTAACGGTTTATTTTGTATGACTTCTTTGCGAGATTAACTATCGCATCCCTGTCATGGTGGTTTGCCAATCGCACTAAAATATCATCCGTTTGGGGCTTGTGCAAGGTAACCTTGCTGAAATCTTCTTTTGTCATTTTAAAGGTTATAAGAGTGTTTATATAGCGAAATCCCGCCCCCATCATGGAGTTAAACAAAAAAGAATGATGGGAAGAATTGGCGTTTAAGGAGAGCACCAGATATTGGATTTGTTTCTTTACTATCTGAGTGTATATTTCGTCAAGAATTATCGATAAGAGCTTATGGTTATCAAGATTGTTATTACGGCCTAAGAAAATTTTTGATACTCTGTACACATTGAATCCAAATATTTGGGTATCAAAAGGCATAAA
>Ga0351947_1075_pt1 | contig 11754 bp, 6 predicted proteins | sample BONcelT113001G13_FD_205815 | JGI IMG/M metagenome (GOLD analysis project Ga0351947, IMG submission 205815) | Enriched cells from coal bed in the Powder River Basin, Montana, United States - BONCAT cells T11 rep3 HSBNCT.T11.300.1.G13 ...
ATTTCTGCTCAGCTACTCGCGCATCAAAAACTTTTGCAGGAGTATTCTGAGATTGCTGCCAATTCTTTTCTGCTTTGCTTACATCCAGCTCAAGTGTTTGAGACTCACTCGTAATTGGATTTTGAACCGTGCAGTATTTTGCTCGCTCACCCGCGCTTAATTTTTTTAGAGCTGCGATAGCTTCAGCGATGGTATTCGCTTTCCCATCTTGGATTAAGCCAATCAAAGCTTGACGAAAAACTTGGCGCTCTTGCACTTGCTGGAGGCGACTACCTTCCCCCATATTAGTTAATTTTTTCCAATACAAAGAAACTTTATCTGCCGCTTTGCCGATTCCAGATTGTTGAGAATTTTCTCTAAGCGCGATGTCGTAAAAATCTTTCTGAATCTCTCCGATAATCTGCTGGTCACGCATACCATCCAACTGCAAAATGCGCAGCGTTTTATCTTTCTGCCCGAGAGATTTTTCTGCAGCCTCTCTTGCTTGCTGCTTCGGATCCACACTTCTAGAAATTTCCTGAGTAAAATCTGGCGCAGATCTTTTGCCAAAAGCTTTTCCAAGACTGGCTTCGAATCCTTTCTCCGTAATCCAGCTTCTGATTGTCAGCGCCGGAATCTTGTATTCACGCGCCACTTCTTCAAGCGCGCGGTTAAGAGCTTCTTGCTTTGCATTCTCAACACTCTCAGCAAATGCGCGAAGTTGTTGAGTATTCTTCGCTAAATCTTTTTCTAAAGTTTTGCTAGCGAAATCCGCTGGCTTCAACTTGTCGGCAACCTGCCGGATAATTTCGTCTTTGTTATTTGTTTCAGCAGACATTTTTGTTTTAGATCTGACTAATTGGCGTAATGCTAATCTCAGAAATTAACTCCTCGGCGCTACTGCAATCTGCATTTTCTGAAGCAGCTTCATAGTATTGCTGAGTTTTCTTTTTGATTTTTCCGAGAATCTCCAATTTTAGCTCCGGAGTAATTACGGTTTGCGGATCCATAGATTGATAGTTTAAATCCGGCTATTTTAGCACTTTTAAGCCATTTCGACAATCTACGAGTATTGCCAAAACCATATGAATGTCTCATATTATTCTCAATAATTCACTTCTTCTCAGCTAAAAAAATCTTAGCGAATCTAAGAATTTTATTTAGGCCTAGAGAAGCTTCTGCGCCAAACCACCGAAGTAACCGTAGTAGCTGGTGACGAAAGAGAGATAGCCCGGCAGCAGATAGTAATAAGCCTGGAAAAAGTAACGCCAGAAATAATCTACAGCCGCAGCAATGAATCGCACAAAACCCGGGATAAATGTGTAGTAGTTGGTGAGATATTCGTAATAACCGAAACCACTATTTTGATAATTCGACCAAGCCGTATTGGCAAAATCTTTGCTGAGGAAAGAAAGGAAAACACTCGCAAGGATATTGTGACCATCTAACCCCACCATCGCCAGCCAGCCTGAGAAAAGAAAAGTAATTCCCAGCGCAATCGTTATGTGAATAATTTCTGATTTCTGAATCTCGGAAAATGTTTTTTCATACTCCTGTTTTTCTTCGGTGATATCCGCCTCCAAGGAAAGCAGACTCTGCTCGATCTTAGTGAAAGTATTGCGCAGACTCTTGAGGCGCAGCCGGAGGAAACGGTTTTTCAAACCATGTATAACCTTGAGGAAGAGATAATAAATCCCTCCATCCGATTTAATTTTGTGCGGTTGTTTCTTGGCCAAATCATCGAAGACTCGGATGCGACTCGCATGGGTGCGCAAATAAAAATCGAAGAAAGCCGCTTTGGCTTCGTTGTTGATTACCTTCCAACTTTTTCTTTCAAGTGAAAAAATATATTTGAGATAGATAAAAAGTTTCATGAAAAAAGGCACCGAGATACTCGCCACGAGGAAAGTCACAGTGACAAACATGAGGAAATAAAGCGCGCCACCGAGGAATCCAGTGAAAGTAGAAAAAATCAGGAAGTAATAAAACACACCAACGATTACGAAGTTGATGAAGATCCGATACATGAAGATCAGCGGCCAAATCGGTAGAAATAAAGCAAAAACCAACAGAGCCCAGATAAATCTAAGCAGGCTATAGGTAGTTTGGAAAAGTTTCCCTGAGACGGTTTCTTCTTCCATGATTTGCTCTTCTTCTCCTCCGAGTAATCTCTCTACTTGTTTTTCTGGAATGAAGTTGCGAAATTTCCTCACAATCGGCCGGATATCAAACATCACATGCGCGAGGAGAAACTCGATAATCTCTTGGTAAACCAACCTCTCGATATTCACGATGAGAAGCGCCAGCGCGAGTGGAATATCGATTGCTAAAAGTAATACGCTAAGGAAGCGCGCTTTGCGAATAACCACATCCTCCATAGTTTTGGTGAGATACCCAATCACCGAGAGATGCTCAAAATAAGTGATTTTCAAATCAGAGTAATCTATCGTTTTCTGGGGATTGGAATTATCCATTTACAGAGAAGGCGATTTAACCAAAACTACGCATCCATAAGAATATGGGAGTAGCGTGTTTTTTACAACTAAAGATTCGAGAGGGAGACTTACACTTAGCTCTTCTAGAAGCGTAAGCTGATTAACTTTTTAAGTTGAATTGGAAGTAAAAAATTGACTAGCTAATGCAAAATTTGCTAACCTTGCTTAGTTAAAATAGCGCCTTTTGCGTGTAAGAAAATATAAACAGTTTGCCGTTTGCGGTCTTCTCTTCAGATAAGAAGAGATGAAATCAAAAGCTTACTATTCTAACTTCTCGATTCCGTCCCACTAAGCGGGACTTCACTCGAAGAAAAAGAAAAGAAATTCCTAAGTAAATATTCACTATTCAATATTAAATATAAAATTTCTTAATCCTTTGTCCTTAATCCTTACTCCTTGCAAGATGGTTGATAAAATTACAATTAAAGGCGCCCGCACTCACAACCTCAAGAATATTGATGTAGAGATTCCACGCGACAAACTCACAGTCATCACCGGCTTATCCGGCAGCGGAAAATCTTCACTCGCTTTCGATACGATTTACGCAGAAGGCCAGAGACGCTATGTAGAAAGCCTTTCTGCTTACGCGCGCCAGTTTCTCGGGATTAGCAATAAGCCCGATGTCGATAGTATCGATGGATTATCTCCAGCGATTTCCGTAGATCAGAAATCCGCCACGCGGAATCCAAGATCAACTGTTGGCACTGTTACAGAGATTTACGATTACCTGCGCTTACTCTTTGCGAAAGTGGGAATCCCCCACTGCCCGAAGTGCGGCAAAGAAATCGCGCGCCAAACCAGTAGCCAAATCGTCGATGCGATTGGGGCGATGGAAGAAGGCAAAAAAATCTTACTACTCGCGCCAGTCGTGAGTGATAGGAAAGGTAAGCATGAAGCGATTATCGAAAAAATTAAAAAAGATGGCTTCCTGCGCTACCGCGTGGATGGGAAGGTAGTCACCATCAATGAGGAATTAGATTTGGATGAGAAGAAAAAACACACGCTGGAAATTGTGGTGGATAGATTGGTGGTGAAAGATTTGAAACCAATCGTAAAGAAACTAAAATCTGGTGATGAAGTGGCGCAACCAAATCCTGATAGAAGTAGATTGGCTGATAGTGTGGAATTAGCTTTGAAACACGGCAATGGCGTCATCAAGATCGTAGATGCTGATAGCGGCAAAGATGAGCAAATCTTCAGTGAAGCATTCGCTTGCTCGGATTGCGGCATTGGCTTGCCGGAGATCTCTCCGCGTATGTTTAGCTTCAATTCCCCACACGGCGCTTGCCCAGAGTGTCACGGCCTCGGCACGAAGCTCAGCGTGGATACGGAAACGATTATCCCGAATGGAGATTTATCAATCGATGAAGGTGCGATTTTGCCTTGGGCCACTCTCGCTTCCACAGATTTTTACGGGAATATCGTGAAGGCAGTGGCGGAAGCGAATGATTTCAAAACTTCTACTCCCTGGAGGAAACTCACACCGGAGCAAAGGAAAATCGTATTGTATGGCACTGGTGATGAGAAATACGAAGTGAATTTTCACAGTGATAGATTCGCTGGAGAATACTCCACACGCTTCGAAGGAGTGATTCCCAATATCGAGAGAAGGTATCGCGAAACCGATTCGGATTTTGTGCGAAACAAGTTGGAGAAATTTATGTTGCTAAGCGTTTGCCCAAGCTGTGAAGGTCGCAGACTGCGCAGTGATATTCTCGGCATCACAGTTGGTGGAAAAAATATTATTGATGCGACTTCCCTTTCGATTAGTGATTCGAGAAAATTTTTCGCCGAGTTGAAGCTCAGCCCGACACACCAACAAATCGCGAATCTAATCCTGAAAGAGATTGATGCGCGCTTGGGATTCCTCGAGAATGTGGGTTTGAATTATCTCACTCTCGACAGAAGCGCGAATACTCTCTCCGGTGGTGAAGCACAGAGAATCCGCTTGGCAACACAGATCGGCAGCAAGCTGCAAGGAGTGCTGTATGTATTGGATGAACCAAGTATCGGTTTGCATCAGCGCGACAACGATAGATTGATTGAAACACTGATTGAGCTGCGCAATCTTGGGAATACCGTAATCGTCGTAGAGCACGATGAAGATATTATGCGCAATGCCGATTACATTATCGATATCGGCCCAGGCGCAGGAAAACACGGTGGTAGAGTGGTTTGCGCTGGCACTCCGGCAGAAGTGATGAAGAATACGAAATGCACCACGGGTGGTTATCTCAGCGGCCGACTCGCCATCGAAACTCCGAAGAAGCGCCGGGCTGGCACTGGAAAATTTATAAAAATTCTTGGCGCCACCGAACACAATCTACAGAATGTTGATGCCTCCTTCCCGCTTGGCACTTTCATCGGAGTGAGTGGAGTAAGTGGCAGTGGCAAATCTAGTTTGGTGAATTTTATTTTGGCGAAGCGCTTGATGCGCGATCTCAACCGCGCCAAAGAAACTCCTGGTGCACATCGCGAATTCCTCGGTATCGAGAATCTCGATAAAGCGATTGTAATTGATCAAGCACCGATCGGCCGCACTCCGCGCAGCAACGCTGCTACTTACACCGGAGTTTTCACTGATGTGAGAGAGTTATTTGCTTCAACCAATGAAGCGCGCATGCGTGGTTACAAATCTGGCAGATTCAGCTTCAATGTGAAAGGTGGCAGATGCGAAGCTTGCCAAGGTGATGGTTTGAAGAAAATCGAAATGCATTTTTTGCCTGATATTTATGTGACTTGCGAAGATTGCGGCGGCACTCGCTACAACCAAGAGGCGCTCGAAATTACTTACCGCAGCAAAAATATTGCAGATGTTTTGGATCTCACGATTGAAGATGCTGCGGAATTTTTCACGGCACAGCCAGCCATCAAGAAGAAACTTACAACACTCGTGGATGTTGGTTTGGGATATTTGAAACTCGGGCAATCCGCCACCACTCTCTCTGGAGGTGAAGCGCAGAGAATTAAACTTGCCACTGAATTGAGTAAACGCGCCACTGGAAAAACTCTCTACATCCTCGATGAGCCAACTACTGGTTTGCATTTCGATGATGTGAAGCGCTTGGTGGAAGTATTGCAGCGCTTGGTGGATGGAGGCAATACTGTATTGGTAATCGAGCACAATCTCGATGTTTTGAAATCTTGCGATTACCTTATCGATCTCGGGCCAGAAGGCGGCAGCGGTGGAGGTTTGATTCTCGCGGCTGGCACTCCAGAGGAAGTTGCGAAGGTGAAAGAATCTCACACCGGCCGATATTTGAAAAAGATGCTGGGAATCAAGTAAAAGATAGCTGTGAAAAATAAATTTCTCGGCAAATATCGCATCGGTTCAAAACGCTTGAGCGATTGGGATTATTCCCAAACCGGATATTATTTCATTACAATTTGCGCTTTTCAGCGAGAAGAGATTTTTGGTGAAATCAAAAATGGAAAAATGATTTTGAATGGGATTGGAAAAATCATAGAAGAAGAATGGTTAAAGACAGCGAAAATTCGCAGCAATGTTAGATTAGATAAATTCGTGATAATGCCAAATCATCTGCATGGAATTTTAATTATTGGAAATACAGAAAACGTAGAAACGCCCCGCCGGGGCGTTTCTACAGCCGCCAGCGAGCTAAACATTCCTGCCAATCCTCACCATCACCCTGAATGGAAATCTAATTCGATTAGCACAATCATCAATCAATTCAAAGGAATTTGCACAAAACAAATTCTCACGATTAATCCTGGCTTAAAGCGGATTTGGCAACCACGCTTTCACGATAGAATCATTCGCGACGAAGAAGAACTCAATCGCATTCAAGATTACATCCTCACGAATGCAGAGAATTGGGAAAGCGATGAAGAAAATCTAAGGAAACAATTTTAATTTCTGCTATTCTATTTGTATGAATCTTCCAGATTATCTTCAAGCGAATTCCTCCCCTGCGCTGGCAAAAGTTATTCTTGCGATTGGCTCCGCTGCGAAAGATATCGCGCAGAAGATTCGCACTGCTGATGTTGGCGCAGCTGGCACACAGAATACTTTTGGAGAAGAGCAACTTTCTCTTGATGTGCTTACAGATAAGATTTTTTTCGCAGCGATGAAAGAAGTGAAAGAAGTTGCGATTGGCAGCAGTGAAGAAACAACGGAAGAAGTAGTTTTGAATCCTGAGGGAGAATTCGCCGTGAGTTTCGATCCACTCGATGGCAGCAGCCTTGTGAATGTAAATCTCGCAGTCGGCACGATTTTCGGAATTTGGCCAGGGAAAAAATTAATCGGCCTCGCAGGTAAAAGCTTGCTAGCAAGCGGTTTCGTGGTGTATGGCCCTCGCACTACTTTGGTTTTTGCGATTGATACTTTCCCCGTGGAATTCACACTCCAAGGAGATGGCAGCTGGTTACTTACGAAAGAGAAGCTCGAAATCACGGAAGGCAAAATGTTTGCGCCAGGAAATCTCCGCGCTTGCCTCGAGAATCAGAATTATATGAAGCTGGTAAATTATTGGATTGAGAATGAATACACTCTGCGCTACTCCGGCGGCATGGTGCCAGATCTCAATCAGATTCTACTGAAAGGCAAAGGTGTATTCAGCTATGCAGGCAGCGCTTCTCACCCACCGAAACTACGCTTAGTGTATGAATGCGCGCCACTCGCAAGAGTAATCGAAAAAGCCGGCGGCGCTAGCAGCGATGGCAGTAAATCTATTTTGGAAAATCCCATCGAGCATCTCGATCAACGCATCACTATCTGTGTAGGAAGCAAAGAGGAAGTAAAGCGTTTTGAGGAATATCTCCGCGTTTAAGCTTTCACTCCTGCAGCAGCGGCAACTTTTCCTCTAGTGTGTTTTTTACCAGCTTCTGTATTGGCAGCAAAAAAATCCTTTAGCAACTTAAATACATCTTTCGCCAAAATACCCTCAGAGGTATCGGTGTTTAAGCTACCTAGAAGCGAAGTAAACATTATCTGCCTTCCGCCAAAAGCAAGATGCCTTAAGCCTCCTCCAGATTTATCAAAACAAAATGATAATACACCGCCTATATTACTCAAAGTAAAAAAGGCTACCTGTAATTCTTCCCCATCCTCTTTTCTGAAAAAACCGCATTCTACCCTAGCTGTAAAATCAGAAATTTTTCTAGAGGAATGTTTCCCCTTTTGCCAATCATCACCCAAAAAATCCTTACACACAGACTCGGCGATTTTTCTAATTCTCTCAATTAACCTATCTGCCTCTTCTGGAGATATTTCGCTGAGAGGCTCTACCGGCGCAAGATCTTTTATTGTATCCAAACCCATACTTAAATTATTAAGTATCGCATACTAGACGCTATTTCATATTTCGTCAAGTATCATCTTTTCTTCCACACCCCACACTTTGAAAGAAATTTTCTCAGTGGATTCTCTACTCTCTCTCCCATAGCTGCGGATTTTTTGCGCAATTTGTGGGAAGAGTTTCTCGAAATTATCCGGATTTTTTAGTTGAATCAGCGCAACCGGCCCAGCAATTTTTTCCATCCTCACGAGATGATTCTCAGCAGTTGCGCTGGCTTCCAGCTTTTCATTCTCAGTGGAATCTCTCCCAAGCAGCATAAAAGATTTTTCTCCGAGTGGAAAAAATCTTCCGCAACTGAGAAGCTGCGCATCACGTGGAGTTACCGAATCATCGCGCTGAATTAATTCACGCAACCGATCCGAGTAGCCAATCTGTGTAAGTTTGCAGCCACCCGCTGGCGATGGGAATTCTGTAATGCCAAACTCTGCCGCTAATTCAATTTGGCGGAAGCGGCCTCGGCCAGAGATATCGAGTAAATCTTCACGCTGGATGATTCCTGCTGTTTCGTATTCTGTAGGAGGAAGTAATTTTGCGCTGAGTGGCCGGAGAACTTTTCCTGGCAAACCGGAAACATTCTCAACTAAATTAAGCGCATTTTTATTTTGACTAAAAGGCCGCTGGCCTAAAACTTCACCGGTAGCTATCACCGCGCAATTCTCAACCTCCGCAATCTCTTTCGCGAGGCGCAGCATCATTCCATGGCAATCGATACAAGGATTCATGTTTTTTCCGTAACCATGCGGCGGATGCTTCACCATCTCGAAATGCACTTCAGAAATATCTTTCACGATGCTGCGAATCCCAAGCTCCGCGGCTGCCTGCTTACCTTTTTCCGCTGAGAAAAAAGGTGTTTCGTAAGTCAGCGCAATCACTTCGAAACCGTTGCGTTGAAGAATCTTCACAGCAAGAATCGAATCCAAACCTCCGGAAAATAAAACTAAGGCGCGAAGGGATTGAGAAGAATTCATATTTAAAGTTAACAGTTTGCAGTTTGTTTCTTCGGATTAAATGAGATGAATGGGAAAGCTAATATTTCTAACTTCTCGATTTCGCTTCGCTACACTCGAAGAAAGAAATTCTTGAGTAAATATTCATTATTCAATATTAAATATAAAATTTTTTTATTCCACTGTAATTCCTTCACTTAAATTTTTAATTTCCTCTAGCAAAGTATCTCCTACTCCTACAGTGAAAGGAACTTTTACGCGCTTCTGTTTACCATCTTCATCGGTGATGAGAATCTCTACTACCGCCCCCGCCTCACTCTTGCTTCCCACCAGAATTTGTTTGAGCTGCGGAAGAATACTTGGATCTGTATGCGCTGCGAGTGTAATCGTGAGTGGTTGCACGAGTGGAATCTCTACTTCTTCTTCCACTACTTTGTGCTTCACTCTGCCATCGGATTTATCGAGGTAGCCGCTTTTTTCAGCACTTTCCCGCATCTTCTCGAGATCCACACGCTTCAATTCATGCGCGGAAAGTTGCATCACACCATTGCGTTGCTCGAGTCTGCCAGTGGCCAGCAGCATCTCATCTACTTGGATTTGATCTCCATAGTCGGCAAAAACTTTTGGAAAAACGGAAACCTCAATCACTCCAGTCGGATCTTCTAGCATCAGGAATCCCATCGTTTGCCCAGATTTTTTGGTAATCATTTTGCGGAAGCTGGTAACGATGCCACCGACTGTGCGAGTTTTACCGGTATCTTTTTTATCCAGCTTGCTGACAAGATGCGCTTTTTTGGAGAGATAACTTTGGAGTCCTGCGAGTGGATGCGCGGAAACATACATGCCGAGTAATTCTTTTTCCCACTTCAATCTTTGAGTGCGAGATGCTGGCGGAACTTTTTCGAGTTGAAATTCTAGTGGTGGTGAAGTTTGAGTTTCTCCAAATAAATTTCCCTGAAGACTTTCGACTTGATTCTTCGCAGCTTTGGCGAAATCAGAAAGTGAGGAAGCGGAGGCAGCGATGGCAGCTCTTTCTCCCAAATCATCCAGCGCGCCAGAAAAAGAGAGTGCCTCAATCGTGCGCTTGTTGATTACGCTTGGATCTACGCGGGAAGCGAAATCCGCTAAGTCTTTGAATTTACCACCTTCTTTGCGCGCTTCGAGAACTGCATGAATTGGGCCTTCGCCGATTCCCTTGATGGCATTCAGCCCGAAACGAATCTCATCAGAATTCACCACGGTGAAGTTTGCGAGTGATTCATTCACGCTGGGAGAAAGCACTTTGATTCCCATGCGATTCGCTTCTTCGATATCGATCGCCAGCCGGTCGAGATTTCCTTGATCCGCAGTAAGTAGCGCCGCGAGGAATTCACTCTTGTAGCACGCTTTGAGGAAGCCAGTTTGGTAAGCAATGTAGGCGTAGCAAGCTGCATGCGATTTATTGAATCCGTAACCAGCGAAAGGTTCGATGATGGAGAAAAGTTTTTCTGCTTCCGATTTGCTGTGGTGTTTGGCTACCGCACCCTCGATGAAGCGAATGCGTTGCTCCTCCAGCAACGTAGGAATTTTCTTCGCCACCGCCTTGATCATCATATATCCCTGGCCAAGCGAGAAGCCTGCGAATTGCTGCGCAATCTGCTGCACCTGTTCTTGATACACCGCGATGCCGTAGGTTTCGCGGAGATACTCTTCCATCACTGGATGCGGATACTTCACTTTGCTCGGATCTTTTTTCCCACGAATGTAAGCCGGAATATTATCCATCGGCCCAGGGCGAAAAAGCGCCACCATCGCAATCAAATCTTCGAAAGCAGTGGGTTTCAAATCCTTCAAGTATCTGCGCATACCACTCGATTCAAACTGGAAGACTCCTTTGGTTTCGGCGTTTTGAAAAAGTTTGAAAGTTGCCGCATCATCCATCGGAATCGAATTGATATCGACCTCTTCATCACGAGTGCGCTTGATGATATTCAAACACTTTTGAATAATCGTAAGATTGCGCAGGCCGAGGAAATCCATCTTCAGTAGTCCAATATCTTCAATCGGATGCATGGAATACTGCGTGATGATTTCTTCACTCGTGCCCGGCGCAGTTTGTAGCGGTGTATATTCTGGCAACGCTTTGTCGGCAATCACCACCGCGCAAGCATGCACTCCCACTTGGCGGATTACGCCTTCCAATTTCTTGCCAATCTCCCACACCTTTTTGAAAGGCTCTTTGCGCGTTTCCTCGCGCAGTTGTGGCTCCGCTTCCATCGCTTCATCGAGGGTGATACCAGGATGCGCCGGAATCAACTTCGTGAAATTATTCATCTCGGCGAAAGGCACACCGAAAACTCTGCCGGCATCCTTCACTGCCGCCTTCGCTGCAAGAGTGCCAAAAGTAATAATGCGCGCCACGTGATCTCTGCCATATTTTTGCGCCACGTATTCGAGAACTTCTTCCCGGCGATGATCCGCGAAATCGATATCGATATCAGGCATCGAAACTCTTTCTGGATTCAGGAAGCGCTCGAAGAGTAATCCGTATTTGAGCGGATTGAGATTCGTGATGCCGAGAGAGTAGGAAATAATACTGCCGGCCGCGCTACCTCTTCCTGGCCCGACTTCGATTCCCGCTTCTTTCGCGTACTTCACAAAATCCCACACGATGAGGAAGTAGTTGGCGAAGCCCATGGAATTAATCACACCCAACTCATACTCCAAACGTTTGATAATCACCTTCTCTTCTTCCTCAGTGAGTTTTTCTGCTTGCTGACTGATGACTGACTTCCCTACTCCCTCACTGCCATCCACGCGTTTATATTTTTCTGGGATGGGAATTCCAAAACGTTTGTTTAATCCATCCCAACACAACTCAGTGAAATAATCTTCCGCATTTTTGCCGAAAGGTGTGGAGTAACTTGGAATCAAACGCTTACCAAGTGGAATCTCCACATTGCATCTTTCTGCTATTTTCAAAGTGTTTGAGATTGCCTCCGGCACATCTTTGAAAGCTTCTTTCATCTCCTCCGG
>Ga0351947_1076_pt1 | contig 11698 bp, 9 predicted proteins | sample BONcelT113001G13_FD_205815 | JGI IMG/M metagenome (GOLD analysis project Ga0351947, IMG submission 205815) | Enriched cells from coal bed in the Powder River Basin, Montana, United States - BONCAT cells T11 rep3 HSBNCT.T11.300.1.G13 ...
GCCGATAAAGCAGTGCAGGAAGGCTTTGTGGCAGTGCGTTTTGACTGGACTTTTTACACGAAGGGCAGCAATCCTTCAGCGGATGGCTCGCAGGAGATAGGCGATGTAGAGCAAGTGCTGCTGATGGCAAAACAAATCCCGGAAGTTGATCCCACCCGTATCTATATAGCGGGCAAGTCCTTAGGCTCAGTATTCGGTTATGCGGTGTTTCACGATCATCCCGAGCTGAAAGGCTGCCTGTTGATGACTCCTGTTATCCCGGAGCGGGGTGCGGGTGTTGATTATTATCCTGACTTGGCAGATGAATACCGCAAAGTGGTGTTCATTCTTGGTAATGAGGACTTTAACAACTGTAAACTAAACTATTTGTATCACTATCTTGCCGATTGCAAAGCTCCTATCCCTGTGGTAGTGTTGGCGGGAGGACATGGCTTTAACCAAGCCGGAGAAAGCACGGACAAAGGCTTGCTTGAGATAGATAAATACAATGTTAAAACGGCTGTGGACGCTTCAGTTTACTGGCTTAAAACCTTCGAGCATCCGGTATTTGCTGAGTAATACAATTAATCGCTAGAAGCGGAATTCCGGGTTTCCCCCCTCTTTCTCCAGACAGGATGCCCGCAGCTTCCTTGCTTATCCGAAGCAAAACCGACCGGGAGCTGACCATGATCTCACCAAGACTTATCATGGTGAGATCATGGTCAACCCTGTTGCAGATCTGCTTCGACTGGCAAGGAAGATGCAGGCTTAAAGCGGGCGGAATAGGTAGATTAACAAAGGAATGTAGAACAGTGCAATAAAGATGGAGATGGATACGCAGGTGGCGGCAAACTCCCTGTCCATATTTTCCAGATTGGCAAAGATCAGGGTGTTGAAACCGATGGGCAGAGCGGAATTAACGATTACCACAGTGCGGGTAAAGCCCTGCAAACCAAGCACTGTAGCTAAGATAATGCCAATGCCCAAACCAATTCCCATGCGGATAAACACTGCCAGAAGTGCTTTACCGAGGTTATTCATCTTGGGCTCAAAATACAAGCCCAGGGCAATCATCACCAATGGCACCGTGGGCTGTCCGACGAGGTTCAAAAAATTGAAGGCTAAACGCGGCATCTGCACTCCGCCAAGCTTCCAGCCAAAGGCAATCAGCATCGCCCACAGCGGTGGCAAGCGCAGGAACTTTCCCCAGTCTATCTTGTCGGTGTGAGAGTTTTCGCCGTATTTGATGGCATTATAGTAGGTGAAGGTGAAGATCATAAAGGTGTTACCAATATCAAACAGGGTTGCCCTTGCCAAGCCTTCGTTGCCGAAAGCTGCGGCAAAAAAGGGTAGGGAGTATGCGGTGTTCATGATCATTGTCCCCACCAAAAAACTGCCGAACATGGGAGCCGGCATCTTTAAGCGTTTGCCTACTGCGCTGGAAATAAAGAACATACAGATAACCACTGCCATGGCTAAAAAGGGAATGTAAACCATATCCGCCACGAGCTTTACATTGGAGATGGCGATAATCGTAAGTGCAGGCAGGGTAACGGTTAGCACTAAACGGAGCAGTACCGAGGCATCGTCTTTGCTTAGCAGCTTCAGTTGCTTGAACATGATGCCGGCAAAGAATGCGAGGATGAGGGGGATAATCTTTTCTACAAAAGGATTCATCAGGTTTTCTCAGGACTGTAAAAGCTGCGGTAGAGGATATCAAGCAGATTAGTTAGGTTGTGGTTATAGCTTTCGTTGTGTTTGGAGCTGGCTAATACGCGCAATTGCCAGCTTGGGCTTTTGGCAAGTTCAGCAGCCAGTTGCCATTTGTGGCGGTAGCTTCTTTCGTTCAGCTTCACTAATGCGTCCCATTGATCCTGGCTAAAACGCTTAATCAAACCATTTTGTTCAAGGATACTTACATCTACTTTCATGGGATAAACTTCCGTGATCATGAGGATATCCAGTAATTGTACCCGGCTGAAGTTACTTTGCTTTTTAAGCTCGTTATACAAAGATAGTTCATTCTCGAACCTGCGTCCGTTCACGGTGGAAAGATATTTGCTGTCAAGCCCGTAGGCTTCAATTTCGGTGATGGTCTGACGATCGAAAACATATTGCGTTTCCAGGTTTACGGTCTGTTCGAATACATTCTGGAAAACGGACAAGAAAACGAAAGAAAACAAGAAAGCGATTACAGGTGCCGCCACCCAGGCTAAAGATATCCTGCCCAGAATGTTATAGCGAATATTCTTGCCACCTTTGGCAAGCCCTATGCCCAGTACAGAACCCACGATAATCTGAGAAGCGGAAACCGGCACCAGCGGGATGGGAGGGATGCCGAGGCTCACTAATAACCCGTGTAAAGCCTTCGAGGAGAATAGAAACAAGACCATGGACTCTGCCAACACGGCAATCAGTGCGGTGATGGGAGATAGGTTGAACAGCTCCTTGCCCACGGTTTTCATGATCTTGTGCGAATATGTGTAGATCCCGATGATTATCGATACCGAACCGAGCAAAAACAACTGAGTTACCCCGCTGATAGTGCCCAAACCGGGTATAGCTAAGTCCTTGAAAGGATTTACGGGGACAAATACCCCAACGATGTTGGCGATGTTATTGGCACCTAAGGAATAAGCACCAAAGGCACCGATGATAACCAGCCAGAAGCGCGTCCACAGGTCTTGCTCCAATAAGTGCAGATTCACTTTTGCCAGATAAGCCCTGAAGATGAAGAATAACAAAGCTGCAAAGATTGCACCTAACACGGGTGCCAAAACCCAGCTTCCGCCAATCGCAGCCAGGCTGGCGTAGTCTGTCAGTCTGCCGGCAAAGTAGTTCCAGCCGATGATTGCTCCTGCAAGGGTTTGAGAGGTTGCCACGGGGATGCCGATCCTAACCATGATAGTGATGGTGGCTGCAGCGGCTAATGCAACTGTAAAAGCTCCTCCCAGTGCGTTAACCGAACCCAGCTTGCTTAGGGTTTGTGAGGGTCCGGCACCATCCAGAACCGCACCAAGCGTTACAAATATGGCAGCAATAAGGGCTGCCCGCTTGAAACTGATCATCTTGGTTTCCACGGCAGCACCAAAGATGTTGGCGGTATCTTTGGCTCCGAAAGACCAGCCCAGGAATAATCCGCTTAGCAGGTAAATGAATATCATTGCTTATAATTGGCGTTTAATGGTGTAGATGGAGAGGCGATCACAAACTGCCTGGGCGTAATCCGAGATTTTCTCGATATGAATGGCAAAATATCGCAACTGGCTCTTGCGGGAAAGCTCTATATCCATGGCGAAGATCTGGCGGCGCAGTTTCTCACCAATGTGGTCTGCTTCACGCTCGAAGAAATAGACCTTGTGGATGTAGTTATTCACCGCAGAAAGATCCCGGAAGAAAGAACGAACCGCATACACAAGCTGTTCCACGGCAGCTACGGATGCCCTGGTTGTCTGCATCCAGAGGTCATTAAACTCATTGGGGATTTCCGGCATCTCGATAGAGAACTGAGCCAGGGAATTTTTCATGTTGTCTATCACTTCGTCGGTGTTTTCCAGAATCGCCAGCACATCTCCCCTGTTTTCAGGAATCAGGGTGCGTTCATACAGGAAGCGTTCGATGCCCACTCTCAAATCATCTGCCCTGTGTTCATTATCACGAACCTGGCTAAGCCTTTCCTCAAATTGTTCTATTCTACCGTTAAGGTAGTCTTCCACAGCCAGCTGGAACGTCATTGCCGTATCACTAACGATATCCAGAAAGGTATCAAGCTGTGCTTCAATGAAGCGGGTTGTTTTTAATATAAGTGGCATCTCTTCTCCTGATATCAGTATAACAAACTGGAGTAACCTTCACAATAAAAATACTGATGCCTTTCTGTCAAGCGGGTTTTTAGTGCCTGCATACAAAAAAGCCACGGAAAGGGGTTCCCGTGGCGTCGTCTGTGTGTAGCTGAGGAGGGTTTTATTTGTTCTTGGTCTTATTTGGGTTGGGTTGAGGGGTATCAATTTTGGGTTTTGTAAAGTTGTTGTAACCTTCTTTTCCGTTATGGTCATCACAATCACCGCAATTCCCCATTTGCTTTTGCATACCCATGCCGCCTTGCATGCCTTGCATCTTAGGTTTGTTACCCATAAACTGCATCATGCTTTTCTTCATGATCTCTTTTTGTTCCGGGCTAAGTTCTTTGAGGCGGGCAGCCATAAAGTCTATCCTTGCATCCGCCAGCAGATTTTCCTTATTGGCTATTTGCTTGTTCAGTTCTTTGGCTTTACTGAAGTTTTCGGCGCGGATGGCGGTGTGGATATCGATTTTTAGGTTTTCGATTTCTGCGCTTATAGTATTTTCTGTTTTCTGGAAGCTTGTTCTAAGCTCTTCGAATTTCTTCATTTGAGCGTCTGTGAGTTTCATTTCTTCAATGCAATCCATGCCCATGCCTTTGCCCATTTTTGCCTGCATCATGGGACGATCCTGCATTGGTCCTTTCATTCCTGGGTGTTGGGCTAGGAGCACTCCGCTTACCAGCAGCAGTGCGATAGAGAGTATCATCAGTTTCTTCATGGTTTTCTCCTGTTTCTTATTCTGTCTATTCGATGGGAACGCATTTTAAGATTCTCGATCCGGCTTTGGAAGTGTTCCCTGGCTTCCGCTGCGTTCATGGTTTTACGGTAGGCGAGGATTTTACCTCCCAGAGTGCGTTCCAGCTGGTTTTGTGCAATCAGGGAGGAATCTATGATACTTGCTATTTTAGCTTCGTTTACGGGGTCTTTGGCAAGTTCCTGCATCAGGTTCATTTTGGTTTGGTCAAAGCGTTGGCGTAGCTTCTCTATATCCGGGTCGTTCATCATAAACCCCGGTTCAGGCGGCATCCCGCCCCGCATTTGTGAAGGTAGTGGTGGGGGAGGGCAGTGCGGTGGCATAATCAAGCGAAAGTAAAAGAAACTGCATAACACCGCCAGATTAAAGCTGAAGGAAACAAACAGCAGAATTACCAACCAGCGCTTACTCATTTGTATCTCCGCTGCTGTCGTAGCTATCCAGCAGGGTGTTTTCGCCAAAGGACAGCGTGCTGACACTAATGTTGGCTATCCCGCTTATTTCGGTTTGGGTGTTAAAGCTTTTAACTCCCACTTGCGCTCCCGCCCAGAAGCTGAAGAATACCGCTACCACGGCAGTGGCAGTGGCAAGCTGGAATCTGCGTGCAAAACCCGGACGTACCTTATCAAGACGATGGACTTTATCCATAATCTGGGCATGCACCCAAGCAGGCGGTTCGGGAGCAGGAGCATTTGCCAATATGAGCTGTAGCTTGGCTGCATCAGCTTGCCATGCCCTGCATGCGGAACATGCGGAGAGGTGCGTGGTTAAGATCGGCAGGTGGCGGGGATTAAGTTCGCCATCCAGCTTCAGGTCTATGTAGCGTTTAGCTTTGCTGCATCTCATGGTTCTGCTCCTTTTCTTTATTAAGATTCCCTTGCGGGCTTCTACTTATAATACTCACTTTTGGTCGCTTCCCTGCAAGATTTTTTTGCGCAGGATGCGTTTTGCACGAACCAGCAGGGATTCCACGGCTTTAATGCTGATGCCAAGCTGGATGGAGATGTCCTTGTAAGATAGCTTTTCGTAGTATTGCAGCTGGATTACGGCTGCCAGTTTAGGGGGTAAATCTGCCATTGCCTGGTTCAGAACATGGTAGTCCGGCTCAACGGAGCTTACATTCTTATCCGGGATATTAACAAATGAGGCAGGATCAACGCTGATGTAGCGTGCATTGTTTTTAAGAAAGTTCATACACTTGTTATGGGCGATTTTGTAGGTGTAGGCAAGGGCAGTTGCATCCTCGATGCGCTCCAGATTTTGATACACCGCTATAAAGACGGTTTGGAGGATATCCATGGCGTCTTGTTCATTTCCGCATAAGTTCATCAAATAGCGGAAGATGCGCTTTTCATTATTGGTCAGAAATGCTTCAAAAAGCTCTTTCTTCATTCATTTACAACCCTTACCATATATTAGGTTACTTTTCGGTTAATGCAAGTTTCAAGCCAAGCTCATGCTCTGTCCTTGCTGTCCGAAGCGATACCGACCGGCAACTGACAATGATATCACCATGACTTATCATGGTTAGCTCAGGGTCAGAGCTTGTTCCGAACTGCGGCGGGCAGCAAGGTTGGGGAAAGGAGGATGGACGGTATGGACGATATGGACGTGATGGACGAAATGGACACACCTGGTCAGGTTTGAACAGTCCATAGCGTCCATAATGTCCATATAGTCCATCTCGTCCATCATAGCCGCAGAATCCTCCCCAAACAAAACAATGCTTGACTTTCCTCCAAAGCCTCCAGAAATAGCACCATAGCAATATGAAGAACAACAGCGTAGTATATCTGGCATTTAAATACCTCAGGGGCAGAAAAGCCCGCGGGCTGAGCCATGCCCACTATCTAAGCCTGGCTGGGATTAGTCTGGGGGTGATGGCTTTAATCTGCGTAAGCTCCGTGATGAACGGCTTCCGCACTGATATCCGCAACCGCATTGTGGGTACCTTTTCCGAAATCCGCTTAAGCAATAACGATGGCAGCCCCATTGCGAACTATCCCTTGCTGCTAAAGCAGATAGAGGCAAAAGGCTTTCATGCTTCCCCTGTAATCCGCAATGAACTGCTGCTAAAACGCGGTTACGTGGTGATTCCCAGTTTAAGTTTCGGAGTTGATCTGCCACGCCAGCAAAGCGTATCGGGTACATTACATAAGACCGAACTCCGCGGCGATGAAGTGATGCAGGGGATTGTAGCGGGAAATCTGGATGAAACAGCCTTTAATGACGGCGGTATTGTATTGGGAGCAGGGCTTGCTGCCAAGCTTGGAGCTTATCTGGGGGATGATATCCAGGTGCTTTCGCCGATGTTTAACGTGCCCACGGCGTTTGGAATGATACCCAAAGTCCGGTTTCTTAAGGTGTTGGCTATCTTCACAGCAGGAATGCCGGAGTATGACCAAAGCTACAGCTATATTCCCTTTGCCGAAGCAGCTTTCTTTGCTTCCGGCAGCGATGCAGCAGATTACATAGAGATAAAAACACCTGCCTTTGCCCGCTCACAGTATTATCTGCGCCAACTTCGCAGCCAACTGCCGGATTATCAACTGGAGGATTGGAGCAGCTTCGATTCCAGTTTGTTTGCTGCAGTTAGTTTCGAAAAGTTTATCATGTTTGTAATCATGCTTTTCATGTTTATCATCGCCAGCTTTAACCTCACCGGAAACCTGCTGAAGGCAATCTCGCAAAAGAAGCGGGAACTGGGGCTGCTTAAAGCGCTTGGCTTATCAGACCGGGATTTGCAGAGCTTGTTTATGATCCAATCGCTAATCCTGTGTAGTTTGGGGATTGGCTTGGGCTTGGGAATTGGGAGTATTCTACTACTGATTCAGCAACAGTTTGGCATCGTGAAGCTTGGCATGGGTGATGCAGGTGCTATCACCCTGCCGGTAAAACTGATGATTTGGGACTATCTGCTGATCGTAGGCGTGGCATATACTTTAACCGTACTGAGTGTTATTATACCATTAAAACGGATCGGCAAGATAAACGCGGTGGAACTGATAAAGCGAACTGCCTGAAAAAGATGTTAGACTTACCCAGTAAAAAACACGTATTCAGGAAAAACACGATAAGTATCTGAAATACATTGCGGTTTAGGCAGTTTTGTTGCTAAATGGTAAATTTCTTGCTTGACAGATATATGGACTGATGACGCTTTGCATGTATTGGGGATGGTGTGCCATAAACAGAAGCACACATTGCCGAAGTGCCCTTATATATTTATTGTGATTTATGGGATGCCTAGTATTCTGTAATACTGTTCCATGTGTTTGATTCGTGATATTGCTAACCTTTTCTAAGATATAGAGTGTAAATAAATAGCCTTCATGAGAACTTTCCTGAAAAGGGGACATTCTCCTAGTGGCAGCTTGTATAATCTGGCTTTCTTGATAACTCAGGGGATGCCAAAAGAACAATGAAGCAACAAGATAATCAAATAAAAGGAGTTAACATGAAACAATGTTTACTTAAGGCAATGCTAATCGCACTACTTGTGACGATAGCCGCATTTGCTTGGGGCCAAAGTATATTTTGGCAGGACACATTTGATGCCAATAATGGATGGACAGTTGAACCCAACTGGTCTGTTACTGGTGGTCAATTGGTTTTGAATTGGAGCCCTGAGGCAGAAAACTACAATATGTCGGCAATTTCACCAAACCTGACCATACCGGCAGGTGCAGGTGATCTGGTTATTAGTCAATACATTGACGAATATGCCGGACAGGGAACAACAGTTCCGGAGACTTTTGAGATTTCTGTAGTCATCGGAGGAACTCCAACCGTTATATGGACCTACAGTACCGATGCAGACTGGGGTGTTACCGGAGGTCAGGATCTAATTCTGCCTCTTGCCGCCTATTCCGGGCAAACCATTCAGCTAAAGTTCAGAAGCTTTGGTGATAGTACTTTCAACTTCGATTACTGGCGGGTATATGGCATTACTGCCTATGCCAATCTGGATGCAGATATGGCTGCTCTAACCATTACGGGATCAACAACTCCCACCCAGGGAACTGAAACTAACTATGTGGTAACAGTAAAAAACAATGGAACTACAGCAGCCGCAGCTTACACTGTGAAGCTGATGAAGAACGGGACCGTTGAAGCCGGCTCTCAAGCCGGAACCAACCTTGCTCCCAATGCAACTCAGGTATATACTTTTAACTGGACTCCCGATGCACCCGGTGCCGCTGCCCTTACAGGTAAGGTAATCCTTGCAGGAGACCAGAATCCAAACAATGATATCACGGCACCGCTGAATATTGTTATTCAGCCTACCGGTGTATCTGCCGTTACCATCGGCGATGGCAGTTCGAGCGGTCGTGTTCCTGTGGATATGTATTACAAGAACAGCCTCTACGAAAACATCTATTATCAGGATGAACTTGGTATTGCTTCCGGAAGCTTCAGCAGTGTTGCTTTCTACAATAACTTTACCACCAATCTTCCTGCCAAACCCATTAAGATATGGCTGGGGACTACCACCAACAACGATCTTTCTGCCGGTTGGATTCCTTCCACCCAGCTTACCCTTGTGTTTGATGGTGTAGTTGACTTTCCTATCGGACCAAACACCATCACCATTCCCTTCACCACTCCTTATAACTACCCCGGTGGAAATCTGGTGATGATGGTGAACCGCCCCATGGATACTGCCTACTTCGCGAGTACGGATGTATTCTTAGCACAAACGATAGGAACCAATCGTTCTCGGAATATTTATAATGACACAACCGTTTACGATCCTGCTGCTCCTCCCGCGACCAGCACCCTATCCGGGCTTTTCCCCAAAACTACTTTCTTCTATACGGGGACAGCCGTTACAACCGACCTGGGTGTAGTCAGCTTAACCGGAAACACTACTCCCAGCGTGGGAACCGTGTGGAACTACAACGTTTCGATAAGAAACAACGGTTCGGTGGCGCAGAATACCTACCAGGTGAAGCTATACAAGGAAGGCAATGTGGAGCTTAGCTCAGTTGCCGGAACTACCATTGCTCCCCTGCAAACGCTTCAGTTCAGCCTTCCGTGGACTCCTGCCACTGCCGGAGCTACCTTCATCTATGCCAAAGTATTTCTTGCCGGCGACCAGATTGCGGTGAACGACCAATCCCCTAACTATCCAGTGGTAGTTCAGGAAGCCGGAGTTGTAGCCGTTACCGTAGGTACCGGCGGTTCAGTTGGCAAGTATCCTTTGGACATGTTCTACAAGGCAAGCCTTTCAGAGACCGTGTATCTTGCCAGTGAACTGAACATAGGTGGCTTGTTAACCGGAATTCAGTATTATAATAACTTTGTTACCGATCTGCCGAACAAGCCAACTAAGATTTGGGCTGGAGAAACTCAGCTTGAGAACCTAAGTACCGGCTGGATTCCATCCACTGCTCTTACTCTGGTGTACGACGGCACGGTAAACTATCCCCTGGGACAGAATAACATCACCATTCCTTTCACCACGCCTCTGCCTTATGGCGGTGGTAATCTGGCGATAATGGTTGAGCGTCCCCTGGATGCAGCTTATTTTAGCTCGAGTGATAACTTTGTTACCCAGACGGTGGGAACCAACAGAACCCGTAAGGTGCAAAGCGATACCATAGTTTACGATCCTGCCGCTCCTCCAACTGCCACACCTACCGGGATATTCCCCAAGACCACCTTCTTCTTTATTACCGAAGGTATGGGTGCATTGAACGGAACCGTTACAGTTAACGGAACTCCTCTAGCGGGTGCAAGAGTAACAGTTGCAAATAGCAATCTAAGCTACACTACCGGTGCTAACGGCACCTACAGCTTCCCTTATATTACAGAGGGACTGCAAGTAGTAAGTGCTACCAAGCATGGTTACAACGTTGTAACTCATAACGTTACCATCGTAGAAGATCAAACTACCACTCAGGACTTTGCAGTATCCCTGCTTCCTCAGGTAACCATTACCGGCAGAATCGTCGGTAGTGATCAGCCGACTATCGGACTTCCCGGAACCATTGCTCTTAGTGGCTACGAAAACTATAATGCCACTGCAGACGCAAGTGGGAACTTCACGCTTACCAACGTTTATGCAAACCAGACTTACAGCTATTTAGTTGGAGCTTTGGGTTATGCTAACACTACCGGTCAGGTTGTCGTTGGTTCAGTTGATGTTAACCTTGGCGATGTGGTGGTAAACGAGATTGCCAATCCTGTTAACACTGTTGTTGCAACCGAAGCTGCTAACTTCAGCAATGTTGTGGTTACCTGGAATGAACCCGGTCAAGGTGGCGGTGAATGGATTCACTACGATAGTGGTGAGAACGATGATAGCATCGGTACCGGTGGCGCTGCAGATTTTGATGTAGCTATCCGTTATCCTGCCAGTGCACTTGCTGACTATGCAGGAATGTCCCTGTACAGTTTAAAGGTATGGCCGGCTCAAGCAGGAACCTTCGCCCTCCGTGTATGGACAGGTGGAACTGCTACAGCTCCTGCAACCATGGTTGTGGACCAGCCCTTTACACCAACTCTGGATACCTATAACACCGTTATGCTAAACACTCCCGTGCTTATCACAGGAAACCAAGAACTGTGGTTCGGCTATCGCTGCAACGTTACTACCGGTTTCCCTGCCGGTGTTGATGCAGGACCAGCCACTAACGGTTTCGGGAACATGATTTACTGGCAAGGAGCCTGGACTACTCTTACGGCATTATCTGCTGACTTAAATTACAACTGGAACATCCAGGGTTATGTCGGTTATGATGCACCTACGCGTGGTGCCAAATTAACACCACTGGCATTTAATTCAAACCGCATCAACAGCGGTACCCTTACTACCAGTGGTATTGAGAATAAGAAGAACGTAAATGTGGTTTCCCGCTCTGAAAGCAAAGACCGTGTAAGAGTGGGATACAAAGTATGGCGTCTGCTATCTGCTGATCAAGCCAATGAAACAGCATGGACAAGCCTAACTCCTAACTATATTACCGAACTTACTTACACCGATAACGCCTGGCAGCCCTTGCCTTCCGGTGTGTACAAATTTGCCGTGAAAGCAGTATATACCAATGACGTAATGTCCAATCCTGCTTTCTCCAATGAAATTCATAAAGGCATGATGGGCGTCCTCAGCGGCACCGTT
>Ga0351947_1077_pt1 | contig 11606 bp, 7 predicted proteins | sample BONcelT113001G13_FD_205815 | JGI IMG/M metagenome (GOLD analysis project Ga0351947, IMG submission 205815) | Enriched cells from coal bed in the Powder River Basin, Montana, United States - BONCAT cells T11 rep3 HSBNCT.T11.300.1.G13 ...
AATTCGTTAGAAACATATCGCGATTCAAATGAGAGCGACCGCGATTTCATTTTTTGGGATACCAGCGCGACAGCGCGTGAAAATTACCGGAATTGCACCCGCTTTGGATTTACAGGACAGACCCAAATCGTTCCAATGAAGGATTTGTCCGAAGCATTATCCCAATTTTTAACAAAGATTGAAGAAGGCATATCAAGGTCTCTTGAATTTCTAAACGGTTTTCCTCCCACCTATTTTTATTATGAATTGACAGATTATGAAAAGATCCTTGATGAAAATGGAGAACCGCTGGTTGATTCAAAGAACCGGCCATTGATTCGTCCCCTTTCATTTAAACCAATTGTTCTTCCCCCCTTCATGGAAGGACCAATGAGAATGATGAAATTCCACAAAGATCAGGGTTCAGCCCGGCACCTTTATCATCAGGTAAAAGAAAGTCCTTTGTTTGATCAGAATCTGAAAATGTATAAAGTCAACGCATCTCTGCAAGGGCAGCCAATGGAAATTGGCCGTTCGAGAGCATTCACTCCAGGCTGGCTTGAAAATGAATCGATCTTCTTACATATGGAATATAAATATCTATTGGGAGTGTTGCGTGCGGGCTTATATGATGAATTCTTTGATGATTTCTATAACGCGATTATCGCTTTTCAGGATCCAGCAAAATATGGACGCAGTCCGTTAGAAAATTCGACCTTCCTTGTCAGCAGCGCTCATCCAGACAGTTCTCTTCATGGAGCCGGTTTTGTTGCAAGACTGACCGGCGCTACTGCTGAGTTCCTCAGTATGTGGAACATTATGATGAGCGGCAATCAACCATTTGTTATGCAGGATGGACAATTATGCTTAAATTTACAACCGGTTCTGCCTGGTTGGATGTTTGATGAAGAAGGCAAGCTTGAATTCACGTTTTTAGGTCGAACGAAAATCACCTATCATAATCCTCACCACTTTAACACATATGACCCGCGTGTTCAAATTGACCAGATTGAATTGCAGCTTAAGAACGAGCTCGTCAAAATATCGGAAAAAGTCATCCCTGAACCGTACTCAACTTTGGTGCGCTCCGGGGAGATAACCCAAATGAACGTCCGTTTTTCAAAATTAGTTTAGTCCAACTCGGGGTAAAAAATGGAAAACAATTGGAAATTTATAGACTCAAATGGGACCTTTGAACTAACAGATCCTCATCAAAATAGCCACCTTTATTTTCCACTGGTAAACGAAGCCGGAATGATGTCCGCAATTACTCCAATTTTGCACGGCGACGCGAAAACTGGGCAGCACTCTTTTTTGCTCCCCCCCACCTCAGCTGAAGATCTTCATAACGCAAGGGCAACGCGAAATTTCTGGGTGAACGCGGAGGGTTTTGGTCCCTGGTCGGTTGCGGGTAATTCAGCCAGGCAAATATCCCAACTTTTTCATTCTGAGTCTGAAGACAGGGTTACGCTTCAGGCGGGATTCCTTTGGCACAATGTGATTCGCCAAAATCAAACTCTGGGATTGCGCGCGGAAATTTCAAATTTTTCACCCCATGCTGAAGACGCGGTGGAATTAATGAGGGTAAATTTAGTCAATATTTCGGATCACCCGATAAAGTTTATCCCTATCGCAGCTATCCCTATTTACGCGCGCTCAGCAGACAACCTGCGTGATCACCGCCACGTTACCTCATTACTTCACCATATTGAATGCGTCAGTCATGGTGTGCGCGTCCAACCAACACTTTCTTTCGATGAGCGCGGTCATCACCCAAATCACTTGGTTTACGCGGTTTTAGGGTTGGAAAATGAGGATGTCGCGCCAATTGGTTTTTACCCGGTTGAAGAAGATTTTATTGGCGAAGGAGGATTTCTCGATTGGCCAGAAGCGGTAATCAACCCCTCAACCAACTATAAGCTTGCTGGAACAATAGAAGAAGGATTTGAAGCATTCGGTGGATTACGGTTTAATGATGTTAATTTATTGCCCGGTGAAAGTGTAAGCTATACGCTAATTTTCGCAATCTTTCCAGACACTTTAAAATCCAAGGAAATAATTGCAAAATATGGTGGCCATGGAAAATTTGAATACTGGCTGGAGAAAACAAAAGCATATTGGCAAAGTAACCTGAAGAATCTGGTTTTTCAATCCGGTGATCTTCAATTTGATTCATGGATGAAATGGGTAAGCATCCAACCAACTCTGCGCCGGCTATTTGGAAATTCCTTCTTGCCCGACCACGACTATGGCCGCGGCGGCCGAGGTTGGAGAGATTTATGGCAGGATATCCTCGCCCTAATGATAATGCAAACCGGACAAGTAACCAATCTCTTGTTTGAAAATTTCGCGGGGGTTCGTCTAGATGGCAGTAACGCGACCATCATTGGCAGCCATCCTGGCGAGTTCAAAGCTGACCGTAATAATATTCCACGAGTGTGGATGGACCATGGTGCATGGCCATTGCTGACTACCCAGTTGTATATCCACCAGACTGGTGATATTGATTTTCTAATGCTTGATCAGAAATACTTTAAAGATCATCATATAGAACGCGCGCAAGCAATCGATGTTGATTGGGATCCTTCTCAAGGCACAAATCAACGCACTGCGTCCGGCGAATTATACCTGGGCAGCGTTTTAGAGCATTTGTTAGTCCAGCATCTGGTGGTTTTTTATAATGTCGGCGAACACAATATTATCAAATTAGAAGGAGCAGACTGGAATGACGGCCTGGATATGGCAGCCAATAGAGGTGAAAGCGTGGCTTTTACTGCCATGTACGCCAACAACCTGCAAAAAATTAGCCAGTTGGCTGCTCAACTTCAACAAAAAAATCTACGTGAAATTGAATTGGCCGTAGAATTGCTGCCTCTTTTAGACACAATTCAAAACCCAATCAATTACGATTCCATTCAAGAAAAACTCCAACGTCTTAAACTTTATCTAGCGAGTGTTCGCCATACTGTCTCTGGAAAAAAGTTGTCTGTTTCTATTTCGAAATTAACCAACGATTTAGAAACCAAAGCAAACTGGATGATCAATCACTTGCGGTCCCAAGAGTGGATATGTGACTCGAAGGGAAATGGCTGGTTCAATGGTTACTACAACAATGACGGTCAACGTTTAGAAGGAGAGTTTGATAGCGGCGTGCGCATGACGTTGACTGGTCAGGTGTTTATGTTGATGGGCGGAATAGCCACAGATGATCAGGCACAAACGATAATCAAGACCGTTGATCATTATCTTCTAAATGAAACAGTTGGCGGATATCAATTAAACACCAATTTTAAAGAGATATTATTGAATATGGGGCGCAGTTTTGGGTTCGCATTTGGTCATAAAGAGAATGGGGCCGTTTTCAGCCACATGGCAGTAATGTACGCTTACGCCCTCTATGAGCGAAATTTTGTAAAAGAAGCCCATCGTGTTTTAGCATACCTTTACAACCAAAGCGTAGATTTCCCGGCAAGCCGGATGTACCCTGGCATTCCAGAGTATTTCAACTCACGCGGTCGAGGTATGTATCCTTACCTCACTGGATCTGCGAGCTGGTTTTTGCTCACGATTCTCACCCAGTCTTACGGCATTCGTGGTGAATGGGGAGACTTACTGATAAGCCCCAAATTGCTAAGAGAACAATTTGACTCCAACGGTGAGACCAGTGTCCAAACCTGGTTTGCGGGGAAGAGATTCACGATTACTTATAAAAACCCGCAAATGTTACAATATGGAGAGTATCAACCAGCCACCGCAACCTTAGACGGGCAGGAAATTCAATTCAGTAAAATATCTAACAGCCTTTGCATTCCAAGAACAACGATTAATTCTCTTAATGAGACTCACCAACATACATTAGTTGTCCAATTAGCGCGGAAAAATTAATCCTGTCCCTATCTGAACTTGAATGAATTGGCTCATCCGATAATAGGGTTATTAACATCAATGAAAACAAACAATTCTTTTCCTGAAAATTTTATATGGGGAGCTGCGACTTCATCTCACCAGATAGAAGGCGCCTGGAACCTTGACGGCAAAGGTGAATCGATTTGGGATCGTTTCTCGCACACACCCGGTAAAGTTCACAATGGTGATACTGCTGATATTGCCTGCGATCATTATCACCGCTGGCCAGAAGATGTCCGATTGATGAAGGAAATCGGAATCAATGCATACCGCTTCTCTATTGCCTGGCCTCGGGTGTTACCCGCTGGACGTAACGCCATTAACCAAACCGGATTGGATTTTTACAGCAAGCTGGTTGATGCTTTGTTAGAGGCAAACATCACTCCCTTCGTTACACTTTATCATTGGGATCTGCCGCAAGCGCTACAAGATGAAGGCGGCTGGGCTTCCCGGTCCACGGCAGAGGCATTTGTTGAATACGCTGAAGTAATTTGCAGAATGCTTGGCGATCGGGTCAAGTTCTGGATTACGCATAATGAGCCATCGGTTGCCACAATTAACGGGAATTGGGGCGGAGAGCACGCGCCTGGCAACAAAGAGAAACGCATCGCTTTGGCTGTCAGCCATCATCTATTGCTTTCTCATGGATGGGCAGTTCCTATCATTCGCCAGCTCTGCCCGGAGGCTCAAGTAGGTATCGCCATTAATTACAACCGCACAGTACCCGCCTCGCCGAGTAAAGCAGATTTCGAAGCCAACCGTAAAGGCGAAGGAATTTGGGCTCGTTGGTTCTTAGACCCGTTATATGGTCGGCATTATCCCGCGGACCTGGTGGCAGATGCCGTTGCTGATGGCAGTTTGCCAAATGGAAACCTGGATTTTGTAAAGGACGGCGATCTTGAGGCCATAGCAACTCAAACCGATTTTTTGGGGTTGAACTACTATACTCGCATGCTGAGCCGCAGCACAGAAATCCCCGAATCCCACAATCTTCCACCAACTGTGATTCAAGCGCCAAAAGATGATACCAACTGGATGGACATGGGTTGGGAAGTTTTTCCCCAGGGTCTCTTTGAATCATTAAGCTGGTTGTATTATGAATACAAAGTTCCAAAAATCTACATCACAGAAAATGGATGCAGTTTCTCAGATGGCCCTGATGAAACGGGCAGAGTCCGCGATCAGCGTCGAATCAATTATCTAAGCGGCCACCTTGATGCCGCGAAGAAAGCGATTGATAATCAAATCCCGCTAGCGGGCTATTTCTACTGGTCGTTACTGGATAACTTTGAGTGGGGGCTAGGCTATTCCCAGCGCTTTGGGTTGATTTGGGTAGATTTTGACAGCCAAAAACGCATATTGAAGGACAGCGGATATTGGTATAAAGACTTCATCGCCAACCAGACCGGCAAGAAATAAATCCAAAGCATACAAAATACGAGTTAAAAAATGGCAAAAGAGCATAAATTTTGCCATTTTTTTTGTTTGCCACGTTTTTCAAGGTACTTATCCTATTAAAAAATCACTTGAGAAATTCAACTTTTATCGGATATATTTGGTAAACTATGAATAATATATGCTATTATTATAATAACAATCGATCGCCGCTTTGCTGAACCAAAGTTGGTCATCTTACTCAACGAATATTCAATAGTTAAGATTCTCCAAAGGACGGTCACAATGAATAAGAACGCTTTACGCTCTCTGCTTGTAATTCTATTTTTTCTGCTTGTTTTCTCCCCACTGCTGGTAATGCCCTTTGTCGAACCCGGATTGAGCCGGGGATGGCAGCGTGAATCCTCGATCATTCTTGGTTTTGTGGGACTCACCCTGGCTGGTTGGCAGTTGGCACCCATCTCACGGTTCACCCCAGCACAAAAACTCTTCAACATGGACCGGCTATATCGATTTCACCACTTGCTTTCGGTGTTTTCAGCAGTATTTGTCACAGTTCATTACCTTTTGCTGCTTTTCAACTTCGAAGCCGGGATAGGTATCAATGGTTGGGCATTAGGGTTGTTAAACATCTTCACTTCACCCTTGCGCGCGAAAATGGGGTTGATCAGCCTGGTTGCTTACTTGTTGATTACAATTACCTCTGTTTTTCGCAAACCGCTGCGCATGGATTATGATGTTTGGCGCGTGCTGCATGATATTTTCACCCTGATCCTGGTGGGAACTGGTCTGACGCACGCTTTGCTTGTCGGTAAATACACCGCGGCCCCTGCAATGAAAACTTTGCTATGGTTTGAAACCGCGTTATGGATTCTTGCCGCTTTGTACATCCGGGTGATCAAGCCGCTCCAACAAATTCGCCAACCTTATAAGATTACAGAAATCCGTGAAGAAGTTGAAAACGCCTTTACATTGGTTGTTGAACCACAGGGGTTCGAGTTACCAGCCTTTCACCCTGGCCAGGTAGCCTGGTTAACTGTTCGGCGGTCACCTTTTTCTTTGCGGCGCCACCCATTTTCAATCAGTTCCAGTGTCAGCAACAAAAAAAGCTTTGAGTTTACAATTAAGGAACTGGGGGATTTTACAAAGACCATACGCGATTTGAAGGTTGGGGAAACAGTTTATATCGACGGACCATTTGGCTACCATGAAATCACTCATCCTGATTATCAGTCATTGGTATTCATTGTAGGCGGCATCGGAATTGCCCCAGCTATGAGTGCTTTACGCAGCATGGCGGATAGCAAAGATCCTCGCCCGGTGACATTAATCTATGGGAACAACCACCTGGATCACCTTGTTTTCGATGAAGAGCTGAAACAATTGGAAAAAGTCTTACCCAATTTCAAGAAAGTCATTGTATTGGAAGAATTTCGCGATGACTGGAAGGGCTACCGAGGATACATCACCACAGATATTCTGCGAAAAGAATTACCAAACGAATATAAAAAATTGAACTATTTTGTTTGCGGTCCGCTGCCAATGATGCCAGCAATGCGGAAAATTATGCGCGAATTGGAAATTCCAAAAAATAATGTTCACTTTGAACAATTCAATATGGCATAAAGCCAATTGAATATGCGTACTGCGGTGATCAACACGCTCAAATCTTATGCTTGCTTAGGTTTGAGCGTGTGTTGATTTTGTGATATTTTGTAGACTAATTAATCTGGGTAAACTATGCATTTGTCAAAAGCCGCTTAAAACCATCTTTCAACCATTATTTGGTAAGAATGGTAATGAGGATTGATTCTAAAAAATATATATTTCTCTTAAATCTGTATTCCAAATTGAGTAATGCTCAATTCGTGTTGTAACCTAATTCGAATTTAAATCCATCACCTTCTAAAGAAACTTATCTTTTGTAAATCCTTTTTCTCTGGTTGTTCGGTTGGATCGTTTGGATACCCAATGGGAAGCAGGAACAGACAAGATTGTTTTGGAGGAAGGTTTATTATCGCATTTGCCATTGCCACATCCAGAAAACCTATAAAACAACCGCTCAGTCCATAAGAAGTTGCAACCAGCAACATATGTTCCGCTGGTATCAAGGGAGCCGCGTTCTCAAACAATGTGCTGACGGCGCTCCGGTCTGGATATTGATCCAAATAATCAATAAATGATTTTCCAAATCGCATATTATTGACCGTTCTCCGGAAATCATCGGAGGGGACTACGGCCAAATCTCGACTGATATCCGCACAACATGCGATCACCACCGGGGCAGTCGCAATCCACATCTGATTTCCCGCTGCTTCCGCGAGCTGCTTTTTCATCCCGGGGTTGGTTATGATCCCAAAAAACCAATTTTGTGCGTTTCCTCCAGAAGGAGCAAGACGTGCGGCTTCTAACATTTCTAAAATAATCAATTCTGGGACATCTTTGTTAAGAAATACTCGTGATTAACGACGTTTTCTAATTGCTTCCATTAACTCCATACATACTCCTCGGACACTTGATCAATACTGATATTTACCGCTCGCGACCATACAACTCTTTATATTTAATTCTTTGGTTGAGAAATGGTGAAAAATGGTCTTTATATCTATTTTGCAGCTCGGTCAGCTTCCAATCCTGGTCCGAAATCCTTCCACGACACAATGATGAGCCGCATTGGCAATTCTCCATCCGCCAATTTTGATCATACATCCACAGTGCGTAATCAGCAGTTACTTCCTCATCTGGGAAAATAAACCTGCGCGCGACAAGCGTAATCGCGTCTTGCATCCATAAATTCGGATCACATGAATGATTTAGTGGATAATCTTCATCGGGGGATTTATCTACCGGATCAGCAAGGTACAGGCCGCTGTCCAGAATCGCGATTGTCTCAGGATTTGCTTTACCAGCAAGGATATCCTCTCGACGGTAAACAACACCACCCCACCTGAGCACTACTTCTCCCACATTAATCGGCATACAGGCAAAAAGCCCGTGCTCACCTTTTCTTACTGAGCGGACTTCAAGGCGTGGGTCAAGCCAAGGAAAAATTTCCATACCAGGGGTAAATTCTGTCACGCCCAAATTATATTCTGATTCTTCACAAATCGATGCGGTAATTGCGCATCATACCCTGGTCTTCATGCTCCAGGTTATGGCAGTGGATTAAGTACAGACCAGCAAAATCTTCAAAGCGCAACAGCACTTTCACTTTTTCACCAGGCATCACCAGTACTGAATCTTTCCAACCTTCATCAATAAATCCTTCGGCAAGAGATGTCCAAATTCGTTCAGACGCTCTATCTACCTGGCGTTCAATCACCTGGAATTGCAACCCATGAACATGTACTGGATGCGCCATCTGCATTCTTCCCATCATCCCCATGCCAGAATTTTCATTTTCAAAAATCCATGTTTCTTGAGTGCCCAGTTTCACAATTTCGTCATTCGCCGCATTTTCCATTTCAAATGTGCGCCCATTAATCGTCCAGGCCATCCGGTTCATTCCAAAGACCCACCGGCGTGGATTAAAACGATTTACTGAATCTGCTTCATCCAAACGTTCAATTTTGCTTAATTTTTCAGGGAGCACAGTTTTAGCATGCGTTTTATCTCTAATGAATACTTTCAAAATTGGAAAAGTAGTCTCTTCTGAAATGGATGCAAAATCCTCTCGCATCATGCTTCCCATTCCGATACCACGATTGCCATACCACCCCAGGCTCAACAGACTTAATTTCGCTCCAGAATCCCAATGGCTGAAATCGACCCACAATTCAACCCGTTCGGCTGGGCCCAAGGTCACATAAGGACGTTCAACTGGTTGTTGCAGCAGCCCGCCATCCGTCGCGATCACAGTGATCGGTGTCCCATCCTCCCAGGCCAATTTGTAAATGCGCGAATTTGACCCATTCAATATTCGCAAGCGGTACGCGCCTCGATCTACAAATAACTCATAATCAGGAAATCCATTGACCAGAATTTGATCCCCCAAAAATCCTTGCATGCTTGCCATCATGGTATTCAAGGGATATACCAACTGATTATTGCGATCAAATGTCCGGTCTTGAATAACCAGAGGAATATCGAATTCACCTGATGGCAGACCGATAGCTTGCTCCTCGTCATCCGAAACAATCATCAAACCCGCCAAGCCAGAATAAACCTGCGGGCCAGTTTTTCCATGAGGGTGTGGATGAAACCAGTAGGTGCCTGCACGGTTATCGACCAAAAAATCGTATGGATATACTTCACCCCTGGAAATTACGTCCTTTGGGTGACCATCCATTTCTGCGGGAACATGCATGCCATGCCAGTGAATAATGCTTTTCTGTGAGATCTCATTTTCAAAGTCTATCTTAATCCGCTGTCCCCTTTTGACTCGCATAATTGGCCCCAGATACGAGTCTGGAATGATCTCAAGCGACTGTTTATTCCCCTCGAGGAAATCAGCCCGGTAAGTCCGAACCTGTGTTGGTTTCCCTGGAAAGATTTGAACTTCCGTGGATATCGCTTTTAGCAAAAGATGTAAATCCAATGGCTGGCTTGCCAATTGTTCAAGTTGTGGATTGAATTTAATGGTAGCTGGATAACATGCTGAAATCAGATTCCCGGCCGCGAGGGATATGGATGCAATCCCCGCCATTTTCATAAATTCCCGGCGGCTCATCCGTTTTAAGTTGTTCACAGTTCTTCCTTTTGGTAAATCAGGAATTACATTTAGTTTAATTATACATGTTTTACCTTTTTTGGTATTTATTGAATCAACGAATGCTGGGAAAATTCAGCAAACCACCAGGCTCTCTGCATACTTGAAACAGGGGTACTCGACTGAATAATTTGCAAAATTATCTGGTTCAAATCACCATGATAGGTCATGATGTTGTTTCTAAAAATTTCCATTCGTCTTTATGGAATTATTCAGATCAATTTCAAATTCTTTCTGTTTGTCATAAAATAGTATATAGTACTAAAATATCAAAGCTGTTTTCCCAAAATATTGGGTGAGAACCGCGCTTCAACGATGTTTGTGAATCGTTTTTTTGTAAAGCAAACAAAATCATCCAATTCAATTTGGGTTTTGGAGTGGAGGGTGTGTTATGTCAGAAAAAATCTTGATCGGTTATGCTACAAAGAGTGGGTCCACCGAGGAAGTCGCGGAAGCTATAGCCCATGAGTTTGGCGAGCAAGGGTTTAACATTGATCTTCTTTCTGTGGAGCGGATCAAAAAATTGGATGGCTACAAGTTAATTGTATTAGGCGCGCCTCTGTACATGATGCGCTGGCATAAAGATATGCGCCAATTTTTAAAAAATCATCAAAAAGTCCTGACCGGGACACCAATTGCCATTTTTGCGCTGGGTCCAACCCATGATGTCGAATCGGAGTTCCAGAGTGCTATCTCCCAATTGGACAAGGAATTAGAAAAATTCAAATGGCTCAAACCCATAGAAAAAAAGATGTTTATTGGAAAATTCGATCCTTCCAAAATTGGTTTCCCATTCAGCTTGATTGGTCCATTAAAAAACATGCCGCTCAGTGATGAAAGAAATTGGGGCGAAATCAGCTCCTGGGCATCCAGCCTGGCTGAAGCGTTGAAACTTTCAAATTAACTAAGATTAACACACGGTATTAATAAATGGGGCTGTCGGTTTACTGCGTCTACTGCTACCAGGATTAAACAAAATGCCTTGATGATTCATAATTAGAAAATCAAATTCGGATGGTCTAATAAATCCGGATTATTCTTCATATGCAGCATTTCTTGAAAACTCCCATTGTGATAATGGGTTTTTTTTTAGGAACGCTGAATTACCGGATAATTACCTTCCCGCTTCCAAATATCCAACATCAGCTCATAACGTTCCAGCCGCATCCCGGTATAAACACAATTGCTTGTAGAAAAAACATATCCATAGCCGGGCATCCCATTTTGTAGCGCGTAGCGCACGGATTCCACCACCTGCTCATCGGTGCCGTTGTCCAGTAGCCCGCAATCGACATTTCCAATGAGGCACAACTTATCGCCAACCAGCGATTTCACTACAGCGATATCGACACATCCTTGAGGATCCAAGGAGTGCAAAGCGTGCGGACCTGCTGCTGCCAATTGGTCCAAAATGGGCATTATGTTTCCATCCGTATGTTTGATTACATAGAAACCCATTTCGCGGTATGCCTGGATTAAACGGGTAAGATAAGGCGCAATAAATTTTGAGAAAAGCCGTGGGCTTAAAAAGGGCCCATTATTGAAGCAGTAATCTGAACAAAGCGCAAATCCATCCATACAGCCGGATTGTTTCAGCTTTTCAGCAGCACGAATTGCT
>Ga0351947_1081_pt1 | contig 11334 bp, 8 predicted proteins | sample BONcelT113001G13_FD_205815 | JGI IMG/M metagenome (GOLD analysis project Ga0351947, IMG submission 205815) | Enriched cells from coal bed in the Powder River Basin, Montana, United States - BONCAT cells T11 rep3 HSBNCT.T11.300.1.G13 ...
AACGGGGGTTGCTTTTTCGTGGCAACCCCCGGTTCATTTATGGTTTTATACGGTTAGTTAACCGGTACAGGCATTTTGGTGTAAGTGGCCTGGTTAATGAAATAGAATTTTTTGGAAGAAATTGTTTCGGTGGTCATGTTACGGGGCGATACCTGAACCATTCCTTCTGTTGAACTGGGAAGGGATGACAGATCCGCAGCCGAAAAAGTAACTTTTGCAGCATTTCCGGCCACAGTGCGGGCAACCCATTTGCTTCCCGCCGCTACCACAACCAGAACCGAATCCGCATTGTTGACGTGGCCGGCAATTGAAACCTCCAGTCCGTTGGCTTTCGTTACGCTGGCCGGCAGACTGCCGAAGTTTGAATATGTGGGGATGGGCTTGGCGACCTGCTTACTGATGGCCGGGACATTGCCATTGCCAGACACATCCCATTTTACCTGGTTGAGCATCAGAGGGTTTGTGAAGTCTTGATACACATAGGAATTGTTGGTCTGTTTGGTCAGAGATTTTCCATTAATTTGAACGGTACCGGCATCTAAGAAAGCCTGAGCGCCGGCAGCGCTCGGGAAAACGGCAACGGCTGTACCCAACTCAACCGGAATCAGCGTGCCGCCAACGTTGGTATACGAAATGCTGTTGATAGCCGACAATACGCCAAATGCATCCGTAAAATTGTATGTCTGGGTTGGGTCGCCCGTCTGGTTGGTAGGATTTTCACCATCAGGGTCTTCGTCTTTTTTGCATCCTGTTACCAAAACAGAGAAGGCCATACTGGCGATGAGTAAAGAAAATGTCAGTTTTTTCATAAGTAATGTTTTATTTAGATTAATTATAAATTAACCCTGCCTTAACAGCTGTGGTATGGCTTTGTTCAATTCCTTTGCATTCTGAAAAGTTCATTTTGGGATTCTAAACCTGTCAGGTGATATTTCCCCCCTCCTTTCGTATATTTGTGCCTGTAATACAAGCTTAAAATATCATGCGTTTAGTTAAAAATCCATTTTCTGGGTCATTGGCCTTGTCAGCCATCATTTTAAGCTGTCTGGTATTTGCACCTCTGCAACTGAGTGCCCAGAAAGTTGCTGTGGTATTAAGCGGAGGCGGAGCCAAAGGGGTCTGCCATGTAGGCCTGCTCAAGGCTTTGGAAGAACACGATATCCCCATCGACTATATCGCCGGAACTTCGATGGGTGCTATCGTTGGCGGATTGTATGCCTCAGGTTATACTCCGGCCCAGATGGAAGAATTGTTCCTGTCGGAGGAATTTATGCGCTGGGCTTCGGGTACCATCGACCCGACCTATAATTATTACTATAAAAAGGACAACCACAATGCAGCCTGGACATCTTTAAAACTTAAGTACAAGGCACAGCGCATCACGCCCCGTTTGCCTACGAACCTGGTATCGCCTTACGAGATGGATTTTCAGTTCATACAGATTTTTGCCGATGCAGGGGCCGTTGCAGCCTACGACTTCGACAAACTCTTTGTGCCTTTTCGCTGCGTGGCCTCTGATATTGCAGCCAACAGGCCATTTGTGCTTAGCCGGGGAAGTCTCGAAGATGCCATCCGGGCTTCCATGACTTTTCCGTTTTATTTCAAACCCATCAAAATCGACGGCAGGCTTTTATTCGACGGGGGGATGTACAATAACTTCCCGGTGGATGTGGTCATCCATGATTTTCAGCCAGATTATATCATTGGGTGCAAAGCCGCCGGTGAGTATACCGTCCCTGACCCCGACAATGTTTTGTCGCAGATCGAAAACATGCTGATGACCAAAACCCCTTACGAAATACCATCGGGTCATGCCGGGGTAATGGTCAAGCCTGGCCTTTTGCAGGTTGACGTTACTGATTTCAGCCATACCCGTGCATTTATCGATAGTGGCTATGTAGCTGCCCTGGCGCTGATCGACAGCATAAAACTGAGCGTGAAGCGGAAAGAGGGAATCGCCGAAAGGCAGCACAAAAGGGATTTTTTTAATAACCATAAGCCCGAGACCTTCATCGACAGTCTGCATGTTGAAGGGATAAAGCCTGCACAGGCCGATTACGTTCGCAAACTGCTCCGGCACGATCCGCGAAAGCGAATGTTGGCCGAAATCAAGCCGGATTATTTCCGTCTTGTGGCCGATGAGCGCATCAGCAGTGTTTTTCCGCGTATCGCTTTTAACCGGTCTACAGGTTACTACGACCTTCGCCTTGAAGTGGAAACCGCTGACCATCTCGAATTATTTTTTGGCGGGGTCATTACATCCACCCCCAATACAGGCGGGTTCCTGCAGGCAAATTATTACATTTTGCACGAAAACGCCACAACCTTCTCGGTCAATTCATACTTTGGACGTTTTTATTCTTCGGGTCTGGTTCGTGCCCGCCTCGATTACCCTGTCGCGACGCCATACTTCGTCGAGATGGGCCTGGGTTTGCACCGGTATAATTATTTTCCGTCCAATTTTTATTTTTTAGATGATATTCTTTCTTCAAACCTCTCCCGCGACGAAAAGATGCTAACCGGAGCCATCGGCTGGCCGGTAACCACCAACGGAGTATTCCGCCTCACGGGACTGATGGGTATCTGGGGGGCTGACTATTATCATACCAATGCCATCAGCCGCAACGATATTCAGGACCGCACCACTTACGATTATTTAGGTGCCCGTTTCTGTCTCGATCTTAATTCATTCAATTTCAAACAATATCCGACAGCTGGTTCCCGGTTTCTGGTTAACTTCAGGGTTTTTACGGGCCGCGAAAATCACAGACCCGGCACAACTTCAGTGGCTCTGAAACCAACAGAGCAAAGGCATACATTTATTGATCTTGGGCTTCATTATGATAATTATTTCAGACAGGTGGGCAGAGTAAAACTTGGGATGCTGGCTGAATTGTTTTTATCGAACCGGCCTCTGTTTAATAATTTTACGTCTACAATGATCTTCATGCCGCAATTCAACCCCATACCTGACGCTGCCACCCAGTTTGTTGAGAATCTGCGGGCACAGTCGTATGTGGCAGTCGGCCTGAAAACCCTGCTCCCTCTTACAGGCCGCATCGATTACAGGGCAGAAGGGTATTATTTTCAGCCTTTCCGCAAATTTCAGCAAATGAAAGACCAGACAACCATACGCAGTCCCTGGTTTAGTCACCATGCCTTTGTGTTTTCGACGGCTCTGGTCGCCAATTCATTTCTTGGGCCTATCAGTTTCAACCTTAATTATATTGACCGGGAGAATTTTCCCTGGGGTTTCACCATTCACATAGGCTATCTGTTGTTTAATAAGGGCGCATTTGATTAGTCTTTCAGAACGATATCTGCCAGTATGCGCATATTCAGGTTGTCGAAGTTTCCGGAACTCATCATAAGCAGGTTGCGGTTTGTCCAATCCCTGTTCTGCAGATAATGGCCAAGCAGGGCCGAATCGTTGTAAACCCTTAACCCTTCGTGACCGAATGCAATTTCTATGTCATGTGTTGTAATAAAAGGCAGACGCTTAATTTGCAGGGCATGTGGATTGTAATACACAATGGCTTCGTCGGCCATGTTTAAGGCCGACTGGTATTGCGGAAGGAAATCGCGGTTCAGGCTGCTGTATGTATGAAGTTCGAGGACGGCTGTGAGCTTGCGGCCGGGGTTCAGACCGGCCATGGCTTCCACGGTTGCTTTCACTTTTGATGGGGCATGGGCAAAATCACGGTAAAATGCCGTGTTGGATGATGCACCGATTTTTTCGAGACGATTGGCCGCCCCTTTGAATGTGGCCATCGAAGTCAGAAAGGTCTCGGCCGAAATACCGGCAAGTTTGCAAACCTGCATCGCCCCATTCACATTCAGTAGATTATGAGCTCCGAAAACCTGAAGCGGATATTCATCTTCATTATAAATCACCGATAGTCGGTCGCCCGTTTGTAAATATTCAGGCAACCCGTAAGGAACAGAGGTAATATCCCGACGGCGTTGCATGGCGAGAGATTCGACGAAGGGGTCGGAAGCGCACCAGATGAGTTTACCATTGTTTTCGATAAGTCCGCAATAGATTTCAAACTGCTTCACATAATCCTCAAAAGTTTTGAAAACATTGATATGGTCCCAGGCGATGCCACTCAACAGGGCAATATGCGGGCGGTATAAATGGAATTTTGGTCGCGGGTCGATAGGGGAGGTGAGGTATTCGTCGCCTTCAAAAATCATGTAGGGCGCCTGCTCTGTCATTCTGACCATCACATCAAAGCCTTCGAGCTTGGCCCCGACCATATAGTCGGTATCAATCCCGGCATACCTGAATGCGTGCAGAATCATGGCCGTGATAGTGGTCTTGCCGTGACTCCCGCCAATGACAATACGGGTTTTGTTTTTGGACTGTTCGTAAAGATATTCCGGATACGAATAAACCCTGAGGCCGAGTTCGCCGGCGCGCAGCAATTCGGGATTGTCGGCACGGGCATGCATCCCAAGAATAATGGCATCCAGGCCGTGATGTATTTTTTCAGGGAACCAGCCTTCCGCCTCCGGCAATAATCCGAGAGAGGACAGGCGGGAACGTGATGGTTCGAAAATTTCATCGTCGCTGCCAGTAATTTCATATCCCTTCTGGTGCATGGCAATGGCCAGGTTGTGCATGGCGCTTCCGCCAATGGCGATAAAATGGGCCTTCATAATGTATCTTTTATGGTTGTCGTTATCATCTATTAATCTTTTGGCCGGATCTGCCGCGGGTTAATGGGTGGCAATCAGGCAGGCTGCAAACAAGTACAAATGTAGCAAAATGAAACATCCGGAATTAACAGCCAATCCCGGGTTTTTTAATCGCATGGGGATAATCCGTGATTTCCGGCTCACCGATTTGCCTTAATTTTGCCGTATCAGCGCCCGCCTGTGATTGATAACTTTGTTGCATGTTTTAACATTTCTGTGATTTGACCACTTACCCTTCGAAACTCCTCGAAAATGCCGTCAACGAATTGTCGCGCCTGCCCGGCATCGGACGCAAAACAGCATTAAGACTGTGTCTTTACCTTCTGGGCCAGCCCGAAGGTGTCGCCCGTAACCTCGGGGAAGCGGTCATCCGGTTACGCACTGAAACCAGATATTGTGCGCGTTGCCACAATATCAGCGATCAGGCCATTTGCGCTATTTGTGCCGACCCGCGCAGGGATGAAGGGGTTGTATGCGTGGTCGAGTCTACACGCGATATCATGGCCATCGAAAATACCGGGCAGTTTAGGGGGCTGTTTCATGTCCTGGGTGGAAAAATTTCTCCTTTCGAGGGCAAAGGCCCCGCTGACCTGACCATTGGCAGCCTTGAAGAAAGAGCCGGAAATGGAAAAATCAGGGAAGTGGTGTTTGCCCTCTCTGCCAATATGGAAGGGGATACCACCAGTTTTTACATCTACCGCAAACTAAAGGATTTCGGGCTGACTTTCACAACCATTGCACGTGGTGTGGCAGTCGGCGATGAGTTGGAATATACCGACGAAGTGACCTTAGGCCGGTCCATCCTGAACCGTATGCCTTACGAAACGGCTTACAACAAAACTTAAACATTGCTTTCGACATAGCCGGGCATGTCGAAAATCTTCAATTGCTGGGGATGAACGATATTGTCTTTCTGCGGGTCATTGGTGAGTTTCAGAAAGGGCGACAGTTTTTGTTTGATGACTTTTACAGGTGTGGTGGCATGCCGCCGGCAATACGCTTCGAGCGAAGCCATTTGCCTGCTCGTCAGTTTAAAGGTCAGTTTCCTGAATCTGACCACCTTGCGTTTCTTGTTTTTCTTTTTTTTCATCCCTGCGCGATGTTGTGTTATCTTGAATTGTGCCTGTCTGTTGGCGATGGGGTAAGTTGTAATTAATTTATTGGCAATGTTTTATAACTTCTCCTGATGGGGTTTAACAAAACACATCCCGAAAGCCGGAAGATAGAAGTTTTAGCGGAGGCCTCACCATATTTTGGAAACCATTTTTTGAACAACTTATCAACGTGGGCTTCACTTGCATATTTGGATCTTACAGTCACTGACCTGCAACGACCTTCTTAATCGCTTCCATTATCGCGACCGCCATTTCGTCGGCACGTTCAGGACTTTTGGCCTCTGCATATATTCTGATGATAGGTTCGGTATTCGACTGCCGGAGGTGGACCCATTCGGCACCGAAGTCAATTTTCAGTCCGTCGGTGGTATGACACGGCAGGTGTTGATGCTGTTGATGGATGGCATTAAGGATTTTTTCTGTATTGGTCCCGGGGTCCAGTTCAATTTTATTCTTGGAAATTGTAAAGTCGGGGTAAGTTGCGCGCAGTTCCGAAGCGGTAAGTCCTTTTTCGGCCAGGTGGCTTAGAAAGAGTGCAACCCCCACCAGGGCATCGCGACCGTAATGCAGGGCCGGGTAAATCACACCGCCGTTGCCTTCGCCGCCTATAACGGCTTCGTTTTGTTTCATCATTTCTACCACATTCACTTCTCCAACAGCTGCAGCATGATATTCGAAGCCGGCCTTTTGTGTGATTATTTTCAGGGCCTGTGTCGAGGATAAGTTTGAGACAGTATTTCCCCCTGTATTCTGCAATATATAATCAGCAACTGCCACTAAGGTGTATTCCTCGCCAAACATTCCGCCGTCCTCGCAAATCAGCGCAAGGCGATCCACATCCGGGTCGACTACAATGCCCAGGTCGGCTTTTTGATTTCTTACGGTTTCGGAGATGACGGTCAGGTGTTTTGGAAGGGGCTCGGGATTGTGGGCAAAAAGTCCATCCGGCTCGCAGTTGATGCAAATAACTTCTTCAACACCCAAAGCTTTTAAAAGGGCAGGGATAGCGATGCCTCCCGTCGAATTCACTGCATCCACCGCCACCCTGAAGCCGGCCCTGCGGATGGCTTCAGAATTCACCAAAGGCAGTTCCAGAATCCTGGCAATATGGTAATCCAGCATTTGGTCATTCACAGAATACTTTCCAAGGTGCATTACCTCCGCAAACCGGTAGTCTTCCTTTTCAGCCTTTTCGAGTACCCTGGCGCCCTCGGCGGCAGAAATGAATTCACCCTTATGATTGAGAAGCTTCAATGCATTCCAGTTTTCGGGGTTGTGGCTGGCGGTTAAAATTATTCCTGCATCGCTTGAAAGTGCGGTAACTGCCATCTCAGCAGTTGGGGTGGTGGTCAGCCCGATATCGGTTACATCTGCCCCCATGGCCTGCAGGGTGGCACAAACTAAGTTGTTGATGATACGCCCCGACAGACGGGCATCGCGGCCAACCACAAACCGGGGGTTTGCCTTTTGGCGGCTTTCCTGAATAAAACTGCAAAATGCAGCCGTATATTTAACGGTATCGATGGGACTCAGGCCTTCACCCGGCTTTCCGCCAATAGTGCCGCGAATGCCCGAAATACTGCGAATCAATGTCATAGTCTGGTCAATTTTGCGGCAAAAATAAGCATTGATTTCGCATGTCGGGTTAAAAGGAGATGAATCCTGCGCCCGCCGGGTGGTTTCATGTGGCGGTTGTTACCTGTGAATGCGTTTTTCACGGCCGAAGGCTTTTTGTTAATTTCGCAGGCTTATTCTTCGTTTATGCTTTGTATCAACAATCACGATGTACGGCCACGGTTCAACCTGGCGGCCGAGGAATACCTTCTGAAAGATTTCACGGATGACATCTTTATGCTTTGGCGCAACGGCCCCTCCATCATTGTTGGGAAGCATCAGAATACACTCTCTGAAATCAATACCGACTATGTGCGCGAAAACAATATAGAAGTGGTCAGGAGACTGACAGGCGGCGGGGCTGTTTTTCACGACCTGGGCAACCTTAATTTTACTTTTATCAGCAATTCCCCCCGGCAGCACGGCACATCAGGGATGGATTTCAGGAAATACACACGTCCTATCCTTGATATCCTGCAAAACCTGGGCATTGATGCGCGTTTTGAAGGGCGCAACGATTTGACCATCAACGGCAAAAAATTTTCGGGGAATGCCGAATGTGTTTACAAAAACAGGGTGCTCCACCATGGGACCATACTTTTTTCGGCCCACCTGCCCGACCTCTCTTCAGCCCTCAGGGCCGACCCGATGAAATTCAGCGACAAGGCGGTGAAATCCGTGCGAAGCCGTGTTACGAATGTTTCGGAGCACCTGAGTTCTCCAATGGAAGTGGAAGCGTTCCGGGATATGGTTTTTGGTCATATTCTTGAAATGTATGCCGATAGCCGGATTTATCAGTTTTCAGTTGCCGACATCGCCAGGATTGAGAAACTCAGGGAAGAAAAATACGATACCTGGGACTGGAATTTCGGCCAATCGCCGGTTTATAATTTTCGCAAAGTGGTTAAAACCCCCGGTGGTACCGTCGAATTTGATTTTCAGGTAGAGAAGGGTATTATTGTATCTGCCAGGATTTTCGGTGATTTTTTCAGTACCCGTGATGTGGCAGAAATTGAACAGCTGCTGGCCGGAACCCCGCACGAAGCCGGGGCGCTTCGCACCCTATTTGAAAGCCTGACAGCCGGGGCAGCCACATCGGCAATATGGGCCGGGGGTATGCCGTTGCGACGGGCATACCACAGCACGGCAAAAGCCGCAACAATCAGTCCGCCATAAAACGCCAGACCACTGAACGAAAACAGGGTACCCAGCGGATCGGCAAAAAAATCGTCGAGATGCTCTATCACATCAAAAATTTTGGCTCCCAGAATTCCAAAAATGGCGGCCACAAATAAAACATTGATTGTCAGCTGATACGGCTGAACTTCAATTTCATCGGTCCGGGGTTTGGGCAAACGTGCCTTGTTCCTGGTGTACCACGTATAGATGCCCGACCCGGCTGCAAACAGGAAGCCGCCCAGCCAGCTGCCCTGCCACGACATAATGTAATCCTGGGGATTGTCGGCAAAATAACTGTAATGGGTAAACATACCGATAATTTTAAGGCCCAAAAGGAAACCCATGAGCGTCGAAACCAGAATTTCGGAAGGACTGGCCGGTTCGCCAATGGTAACTTTTTTCCGGATCGAATGAATCAGACCTTCGCCTGCTTTACGTTTCAATTCGCTGCGCACCACGATGCCACCGGCCACAAAGGCCAGTGCCACCATCATGCCGTACGACTGGATGGGCAGGTTAATGTGAGTTCCTAATACATCGTTAATCAGGTCGCTGACTTTGGGATACATATTGTCTATTTATAAGTTTGCTGAGTTATGACCGGCTCGTAAAGATATACACCATTTCGTAAACGTGTCTGGAGTTCGATGGGTACAACCCGGTTGATCAGGGTTGGATTGTAAGCTGTTTTCACCCGGATATAATTCTCACTGAAACCCGACATAAAGCCATTGTTGTTATCGGATTCGAACAGCACATTCACGGCCATGCCTTTACACTGGTTGTAGAACTGGTTTTGCTTTCGCGTGGTGAGGTTTTGCAGAAGCCTGCTTCTTTCCTTTTTTATAGCGGCGTCAACCTGTCCGGCATACCGGGCTGCCGGAGTACCGGGCCTGGAGCTGAAACTGAACACATGCAATCCCGAAAGAGGTAAGCTTTCCAAAAATTGTAAGGTTTCGGCAAAACGCTCATCATCCTCACCCGGAAATCCCACTATTACATCGGCAACGATGCATGCATGGGGCATTTTCGCATGGATTTCTGAAACCCTGCCGGCGAAAAGCGCCGCATTGTAACGCCTTTTCATGGCTTGCAGGATGGCATCAGAGCCCGATTGCAGCGGCAGATGAAAATGAGGCATCAGTACCTTCGACGATGCCATCAGGTTGATAATATCGTCAGTCAGCAGTTCCGGCTCAATGCTCGAAATCCTTATCCTGCCCACCGGGGCCTCTTTATCCAGCAATTGCAGCAAGTCGTATAGCGATTCCCCGTTTTTGCGTCCGAAATCACCGATATTGACACCTGTCAGCACGACTTCCCGAATACCGGTGGCTGCAGCCTGCCTGAAAACCTCCAGTGTGGCTGATGCAGTTGCGCTCCGGCTGCGGCCGCGTGCATAGGGAATGGTGCAATAGGTGCAAAAATGGTCACATCCGTCCTGTATCTTTAAAAACGAACGGGTACGGTCGCCTGACGAAAATGCGGCATGAAAGGTCATTTCGGAAGGTTGCGGATGCACTGCAGCAGTTGTTCCGCTGATAAACTTACTGCCGGGTGTAACCGCGGTTAAAAAATCCGTCAGATTGAATTTCTCCTCGTTGCCCAGGACCCAGTCAACCCCGTCAAGATGACGCAACTTTTCGGCCGAGAGTTCAGAATAGCATCCAATGACAGCCACCTTTGCTTCCGGATTCCGTCGATGGGCCTGACTGATGGCTGCCCGGCTTTTTTTTTCGGCTACCGCGGTTACCGTGCAGGAATGGATTACATAAATATCAGCCACTTCATCGAATCCGGTGATCTCATAGCCGGATTGCCGCAATTGACGGGCCAGGGTCGAAGATTCAGAAAAATTCAACTTACAGCCTAATGTATGAAAGGCTACTTTCAGCGGGTTCATGCTGCAAAATTACGATAATGCCGTTGTCCGGATTGTATTTTATGATGCGGCAACCGCTCATTTTCGGAAGATTTTTTCGACCGGTGCATACTGTCCGAAAAGAATCCCGCCCACCACCAGAAAGAGCCCGGCAATGGTACTTGGCAAAATACTTTCGCCAACAAAGAGATGGATATAAAAAAGTGACAAAAACGGGGAAAGGAAGACCAGATTACTTATGTGGGCTGTGGTTTTCGATAATTTTAGCGCTTTGAGCCAGAGAATAAAGGTAATCCCCATCTCAAAAAACCCGGCATACAGGGCACCGGCCAGTCCGGGAAGGGAAGGCACTGACCATTTACCTGTGATGCTGTGCGTTATCCCTATCAGCAGGGTACCGGTCAGAAAACCGACAAATAGTTTTTCTACATCTGCCCCGGGGATTTTCATGTTGATGATCCAATACAGAGCCCATACAAACGGGCAGGTAAGCGCCAGCGCCACACCAACAGGATTCGAAAACCGGAAACCGGTCAGGTCGCCGTGGGTGCTGATGAGCAGAATCCCTGTAAAACTGATAAAAACACTCAGAATACCCGACCAGCCGATTTTTTGCCCCAGCAAAGGCACCGAGAGCAGAACAAGCACCACAGGCCATGCATAGTTGAGCGTTCCCGCTTCCTGGGCAGGAAGCAATTCGTATGCCCGAAGCAGAATCAGGTAATATAGAAACGGATTGAGTATTCCGGCAAAAGCCATTGCCAGCAGACGGCGGGGCGGATGCCGGAATACACCGGCCAGCCTTCCCGAAAACGACAGGTATACAGCAAATACGACCGTGGA
>Ga0351947_1082_pt1 | contig 11296 bp, 8 predicted proteins | sample BONcelT113001G13_FD_205815 | JGI IMG/M metagenome (GOLD analysis project Ga0351947, IMG submission 205815) | Enriched cells from coal bed in the Powder River Basin, Montana, United States - BONCAT cells T11 rep3 HSBNCT.T11.300.1.G13 ...
ATGAACCTGGTGGAAAGTCGTTTGAACAGTCCTTCACCAATAAAGGGAATACTGATCACTCTCTATGATTCACGTACCCGGCTGGGTAGGGATGTTTACCAGAATGTTAAACAGTACTTTGGCGAAACCGAGTTCATTTTCAAAACAACCATTCCCCGTAACGTGAAACTGGCTGAAGCCCCCAGCCATGGGAAACCCTGTATCATCTACGATGAGGAATGCATAGGAACTGAAGCCTACAATGACTTGGCCCAGGAATTACTATCATTGATTGAAGCTGATCTGGAGGATAACAAATGACCCCTGATAGAAAGGGTGAAAGTGCACTGGGAAGAGGATTGGATGCCCTGATCCGTAAAGAAAAACCTAAAAAAACGGAAAAACCGGATGTTAAAAAAACAAAAACCGTGAAAAAGAAAACTCCGGTTAGTAACTCTTCAAAATCTAAAAACTCTTCTAAATTGAAAAAAGTTAGCAAAACTGAGGAAGATCCGAATAAAATCATTGTGGATGGTGTGATCTTGGAGGTTCGTAAAAATCCACGCATATCCTTATGGTCTGCCCGGTCTGCAGCGGTTTTGAGGTTTTTAAAAAATACCAAACCTGCATTCAGTATCAGTAAGGAGGCATCGGCCCTCATTGAGGAGGCAGTGCAACAGAAATATCCTGAGATATGGGAAATGTTCGAGAGGGAAGATTTTTAGAAAATAAAGGTTAAATGGAGGTGGTTAGTTATAAGTTATAATTAATTATAAGTTAAAACTTATTAGTTATAACTTATAACTCATTTATTATTGGAATTTGAACTATTTTTAAAAATATCCTACAAAATTTTTAAAATGAAAGTGTGGTCTGTCGGGCACGGTTCAGATGAATGAATGGTTCGGCTCTTTTGGTCACCACACCCAATTTCTTAAGTTCATCCAGTTTACGGAATTTAATTCCCTTCCTGCGGGATTCCATGATCCGTTGGGCAGATTTTTTCCCAATTCCAGGAACACGCAGTAACTCTTTAAAACTGGCTTCATTCACTTCCAGGGGAAACATATCCCGATGAGCCTTTGCCCACAGCAATTTAGGATCATCATCCAGGAAAAGGAAACCATCATCATCCAGAACCATTTCATCCAATGAAAAACCATAAGCATTCAGAAGAAACTGGGCCTGGTAAAGCCGGGGAGTTCTTTTTTCCTCAGGTTTTGCCTGGCCGGCTAGTGGAGTTTCATCAAGTGGTTCAAAAGGGCTAAGATAACTTAAATTAATATTCAAATGTTTATGAAGCCATTTGGCCCGTTTAAGTATATCCTGATCTGTTTCATGGTTGGCCCCCACAATTAACTGGGTGCTCTGACCGGAAGGTGCCAGGGCATGGTGGCGTTTTTTAAGACGTCCAATCCACTTCATCCTCCTTAAAACATCGTTATGGTAGTCTTTGGTGCTGGTTAACTCCTGAAAACCTGATGCAGTTGCTGATTCCAGGTTTACACTCACCCGGTCTGCCAGGTTCATGGCCCTTTTAATCATGTCATACGATGCACCGGGAATTACCTTGAGGTGTATGTAACCCTGGTACTCGTACTCCAGACGTAGCTTACGGGCCACTTCCACCATATTTTCCATGGCCACATCAGCATCCCCGGGCATCCCTGAACTTAAAAAAAGACCCTCTGCATAGTGATTCTGGTAGTAGTGGAGGAAAACTGAAATTAACTCTTCCGGCGAAAATTCAATTCTGTCAAAACGGTTATGGCAATGGTTGATGCAGTAGTTACAGTCACTGGTGCAGTGATTGCTCATCAGGACCTTAAATAGGGGCACCTGACATCCACTCTGGGTGCGAGCGTTATAAATCCCAGGCAGGTTTGGGGAGGTAAAATTCTCCTGATTAAGACTTACATAGTTGCAGAGGTCATATTGGGAGGCTTCACCAAGAACACGCAGTTTTTCTATCTCCATCAATCTATTATGTGTTGGTAAGATTAATAAAAATTTTCTGAGTGCAGATGGTAACTAATGAAATGGGTGGATTGTCTAGATGGATACATTCAATAATAATTAGTATGGGGTGGATGGTATCCATAAAATTTCATCAACTACTTTTTTAAACCATAGACTCCAATCCATAGAACATGCGCGTTGTTTTAGCAGGAACCGGAAGTGCAGTGGGGAAGACCACAATCTCCACCGGAATAATGAAAGCCCTATCGCAGGAACAGGAGGTTCAACCCTTCAAGGTTGGCCCGGATTACATTGATCCCACCTATCACACCCTGGCCACTGGAAATGTTAGCCGAAACCTGGACTCATTTTTCATGAATGATGGCCAGATCCGGGAAGCGTTTGAAAGGGGATTAAGTATTTCCAATTCAAAGATGGGAGTTATAGAGGGTGTCAGGGGACTTTATGAGGGAATAAGTCCCACTGGAGATGTGGGAAACACGGCATCAATTGCCAAAGCACTTAACGCACCGGTTATTCTGATTTTAAACTCCCGTAGCCTGGTTAAAAGTGCAGCGGCCATTGTTATAGGGTTTAAAACCCTGGATCCCACCATAAGGATCGAAGGAGTTATTCTTAATCTGGTTAAAAACCGGAAACACTACCTCAAAACCAAGGAAGCAGTGGAAAAACTGGCAGATACTCCGGTTATTGGTGGAATCCCCCGGGATGATGCCATCAGTGTGGAACAACGCCACCTGGGACTGGTGCCTGCGGTGGAAAGGGAAAATATCAAGAGGAACATTGAAGACTGGGGCCGGGTCATGGAGGAGAATATTGACCTGGATGAACTCGTCACCATAATGAAGGGTGCTGGGAGCTTGCCTGGAGGTCGTGAACCACTTTTCCAGGAGGAAGGCAACCGGAAGGTTAAAATGAGTTCTTTTTCAATTCCGTAATCAGTTAAATCCAGGTATAGTACCTCATTTTGTGAAGTGTAGTCCTCAAGATTCTCCAGTGTCCTCTTTAGGGAACCATCCCTGACAAATTTACTCTCCCAGACGAAGGCATCATGGGTGATGTTCATGCGGTGGGAAGTATTCTCCACTCCCTCCAGACACTTACTCACCACTTCTTTAAACATGGACTCTAGTTCAGCAGGGTTTTCTTCTTCATATACTTTTAATATGGAGTCTATCTGTTGTTTAATTTCTGGATTAGCTTTTAATTCCTGGTTAACCTCAAAGTAAAGCTTTCCAATTTCAACATCACCTTTTCCATTAGGATCCATCTGGTAATTCAGGTTTTGGAGTCCCCACACGATCATGGCAATCTGTCTTCCCATATCGTTAACATAGTACTGGGTTTCCACCTGGAAACCGGCGGCTCGTAAAACCCGGGCCAGTGAATCTCCTATAATGGCGTTTCTGATATGTCCAATATGCAGGGGGCCGTTGGGATTGGCTGATGTGTGTTCCAGGATAACTTTTTCATTCCGATCATCCAGTGAACCATAATCTTCCTGCACGGATTCAGTGACCATTTTGGAAAAGATTTCAGTGTCAAAAAAGAAATTTACATAGGGTCCCTTGGATTCCACCCCTTTAAAAGGTGGGACAATTTCAATTTTTTCAACCAGTGCTTGTGAAATCTCCACTGGAGACCTTTTCAGGGTTGGTGCTAATTGAAAAGCCACTGATGTGGCCAGATCACCCATATTGGGGTTTGGGGGTACTTCAAATTTAATCTCAGCTGGTTCTTCCCATCCGAGATCTTGAATAGCTTTTTGAACAATGTTAATAGCATTTTTTTCCAATTTTCTATACATGAATTCACCTTATAAGCGTGATATTGGTTTGAGGAATGATTATTTTAAAATGAAGAGAATCCATGGATTTTATAGTCCACGGATCCATAAAGTGATGTAGCCTATTTTGGGGATTATAAGGGGTTGGTTACCTAAACTCACCACTTTGGCCTGAACCTGGCTAGTTGAGACCAGGCTGGGGTCTGGTTTGGGATTATTATCTCCCTTAGTAACGTAATACGTTTGCCCGTCAGATCCTGTCTGGATGCTGACTATGCGGTGAATAACTGGTTCTGGGAACCAGGTGGCCTGGTATATGATAATATCTCCCACTTTCAGATCAGAGGGATTTACTTCCTGAATACCCAGGAAGTTGGTTTTTTCTATTACCACCACATCTCCTCGATAGAAGACTGGTTCCATACTTCCCGAAACCACCACATTCAGGTGCTGGGCCAGTATAATTCCCACCAGTATGATTATAACGTAACTGGCTATCTCCCTGCTCATGCTGGTGGATTTCTCATTGGGTGATGATTTAGATTTTTTATTAACCTTTGTATTGGTTTTTCGCTTTTTAGCCATTAAACCACCCTATTTAAGAACTGCACCTTCATCAGCAGAGCTGGCCATTTTACTGTAGCGGGCTAACCATCCCTTTAACTGCTTTTCAGGGTGTTTAACATTCTGAAGCCTTTCTTGGATTGTATCTTCTTCTAGGAGGAGTTCCATTTTTCTCTGAGGTATGTCTATTTTTATAATATCTCCATCTTCAACCACGGCGATAGGCCCATTACTCATGGCTTCTGGCGACACATGGCCGATACAGGGGCCTCTGGTCCCTCCAGAGAATCTTCCGTCAGTCACCAGGGCCACGGATTTGATTCCCATTCCCGATATTGCAGAGGTGGGGTTTAGCATTTCCCGCATTCCTGGACCACCACGTGGACCCTCGTAACGAATGACAATAACGTCTCCTTCCTGAATTTTACCCTGGAATATAGCTTCAGTGGCTTTCTCTTCACTGTTAAAGACTTTAGCAGGGCCCTCATGAGTTAACATGTCAGCACTAACTGCGGCCTGCTTCACCACAGACCCTTTAGGGGCTAAACTCCCTTTTAGGACTGCAATACCACCTTCCAAGTGTACAGGGTTCTCCATGGAATGTATGACCGTATCATTTACAACTTCAGCTTCAGTGATGTTATCTCCCAGGGATTCACCAGTACAGGTGAGGGATCCCTGAATAATCTTGTCTCCTAAAACCTTCAAAACGGCTGGTATGCCTCCGGCCTTATGTAGATCCAGCATCGTGTGTTTACCAGATGGGCTGATTGCGGCCAGGTGTGGTATTTCCCGGCTGAGGCTATCAAATAGATCTAAATCTACTTTAACTCCTTTATCTGCCAGTTCATTGGCTATGGCTGGTAAATGTAGGGTGGTGTTACTGGACCCTCCCAGGGCCAGATCAATCACCACGGCGTTGTGGAAGGCATCCTGGGTCATGATCATGGATGGAGTAATGTTTTTCTTCACCAGTTCCATAATTTTCACACCAGATTCATGGGCCATCTGTACTTTCCGGGAGTCCACCGCGTGGGTGGTGGCACAGTAGGGTAAGCTCATTCCCAGGGCTTCAGTTAAACAGGCCATACTATTGGCAGTGAAAAGCCCAGCACATGATCCTGCTCCAGGGCAGGCGCAGCGTTCCAGTTCATCCAGTTCTGCTTCACTCATTTTCCCAGCGGAAACCTCACCCACGGCTTCGAAAACATTTATCAGATCCACGGCTTCTCCCTTGTATTCTCCAGGAAGCATAGGGCCACCAGTAACCACAATGCAGGGTATGTCCAGACGGGCAGCTGCCATTAGCATTCCTGGCACGATCTTATCACAGGTTGGTAAAAGAACCAGAGCATCCAGGCTGTGGGCCTGGGCCATGCTCTCCACAGTATCGGCCACGATTTCGCGGCTGGCCAGTGAATAGCGCATTCCCTCATGATTCATAGCAATACCATCGCAAATAGCCATGGTGCTGAACTCAAAAGGAACACCACCAGCCTGACTTATTCCCATTTTAACTGCATCAGCAATCTTTTTTAAATGAATATGTCCTGGAACTATGTCAGTAAAACTGTTGGCCACTCCAATGAATGGTTTTTCCATTTCGGCGTCGGTTACGCCACAAGCCCGTAAAAGGGAACGGTGAGGGGCTCTTTGAATCCCCTTTTTTATGTTATCACTTCTCATCCAATCACCTGTGATTTATAAAATAAAATATTCGTGTAAAACTTATAATGTTATAACTATGTTACATCATCTTTTAAATGCTATCTCTTTTGGTGAGTAGTAAATATGCTTTGAGGGCACCATCAGCTAGGGATGTCTTTTTAGGGGATATCAGTAGGAACCCGCAGATATTAGTTCTAAAATTTCATATTACATTAAGATACATAATACTAACATGGATGTTCTCCTGATTTTAAAGTTCCTCATTGCCCTGGCATTGGGGGCCTTGATTGGCATTGAAAGGGAAAGGAAAAAGGAAGGCACCGAGTTTGCGGGGGTACGGACCTTCATTTTAATTGCCATCCTGGGAACCCTATCTGCGTATCTTTCACAGGACTTTCCCTATTTTTGGATGGTTTCATTCGCCGGCCTGGTGGTCCTGGTGGGCTTGAGTTATCTGGTAACCACCCGTAAAAACGATGACGTGGGAATAACCACGGAAATAGCTGCTTTATTAACCTTTGTTCTGGGTATGTTCTGTTTTTCTGATGAAGGAATGTTGCTGGCCCCTATTTTCGCCATAATAATCACCACCCTCCTGGCGATTAAGCCCCATCTCCACCAGTTTGCCCATAAGGTTAGTGAAAAAGAGCTAATAAACACACTTAAATTCCTGATAATCGCCTTTGTAATTCTACCACTCCTTCCCGATGAAGTTATGGGTCCATTGGCGGTGTTCAATCCATTCCAGATATGGTTGATGGTGGTATTCATATCAGCCATCAGCTTCACCGGTTACATTCTTATGAAATTCATTGGCCCGGAGAGAGGCTTGGGAGTCACTGGAATCGTGGGGGGCCTGGTGTCCAGTACTGCGGTGGCCACATCAATGGCAGCCAGGGTCAAGGAATCAGGACTTCTAATGAAAGCCGCGGTATTCGCCACTGTGGTGGCCAGTTCCATGATGTTCCTTCGAATGCTCTTTGAGGTCTCAGTCATCAATCCCACCCTACTCCCACAGTTATCAGCCCCAATGCTGGTGATGGGAGTTCTAGGTATAATATTAGGGATTTTTGTCTGGAGGAGAACTGAAGTAAGGCAGATGGATGCGGATCTTAAACTGGATAACCCTTTCTCATTAAAACCAGCCCTGATATTCGGAGCACTCTTTCTGGCCATTTTATTCCTTTCCAAAATCGCCAACATCTACTTGGGAAGTAGTGGTGTCTACCTAGCCAGTATAATCTCGGGAGTGGCTGATGTGGATGCCATTACCATAAGCATGGCATTACTAGCTCCGGATACCATTTCTAACAATACCGCAGTCACTGCCATCACACTGGCCGCAATTTCCAATACCTTTTTCAAATTTTTAATAGCATTATTCCTGGGAACACGAAAATTCGGCCGTAATATTGGCATTATCTTTTTGGTAGTTATATTGGCGGGTTTAGTAACCATATTTGTATTATGAGTGTAGTTGATGTTATTCAAGTGGTAAAGTCATAATCTGACCCAATACCAATAGATCACTAGTAGATTAAGATTTAAGCGGCAAAAGAGGGAGAAATATCTAACCTTTCAAGGATATTCTGATTGAAATTTAACATCGATGAAATCGGGGTTCATCATTTCACGGGTTTTCATCATTTAATTGGTTTTCCAGATGCACTTAACTAGGTCATGGGGAGGGTCTTAAAAGAAGAGGTAGTTTATAAATAACATCAAGACAGAACTTTATTTTTATGTACCAGTCTTGACTGATATATCATAACATTAGGACTAACTGAGTTTATATTAAGGTGGTAGCATGCGCATACTTTTGATTCATTCTGATCATTTGAAGTACCAGACCAAATCCAAAACACGAATAGCAGAGGAAATAAGCGACGAAAAGAAGAAAGGCCAGTTTGAAAATGCACTGGTGGTTTTCACTGCCGTAGAAAAGGAAGATGAGGCAAACCCTGAAGCCGTGGTTAAAAACGCTGCAAAGGAAATAATGGACGTATCTGATAAAGTAAAAGCCGAAAACATTGTAATTTATCCCTACGCTCATTTAAGCTCATCTTTAGGAGCCCCTGACGCAGCTAAGAATATTCTCTCCCAGCTGGAGTCCGAACTTCTGACTCGGGATTTACCAGTCAGCAGGGTTCCCTTTGGATGGTACAAATCATTCGAAGTCTCCTGCAAAGGACACCCCCTATCAGAACTTTCCAGGAGCATAACTACCGAAACTGCTGAAGAAGAAAAAGAAGAAGTGGAAGAGGAAAAATCCAAATTTTACATACTAAAAGACGGCGAACTTCTGAACACCGAGGACTACAATTACCAGAATGCAGACCTTAAGAAACTGGTGGACTATGAACTGGGACAGGGAGAATCCACAGGCGAGGAACCACCACACGTGAAACTCATGCGTGAAAAGAAACTGGCCGACTATGAATCATCTGCTGATGTCGGGCACCTACGCTGGTACCCTAAAGGCCGACTTATCCGTGATCTACTATCGGACTACGTGTACACCCTGGTAACTGACCGGGGAGCCATGCCGGTGGAAACACCCATCATGTATGACCTGGCAGATGAAGCCATCCGTGTGCACGCTGAAAAATTCGGAGAACGCCAGTACAGGTTGGGAGGGGGTAAAAAAGATATCATGCTCAGATTTGCGGCCTGTTTCGGTGCATTCAGAATCTTAGCAGACTCATTCTTAACCTGGAAGAACCTTCCAGTGGGCATCTACGAACTTTCAACATACAGTTTCCGACTGGAGAAAAAGGGAGAAGTGGTAGGATTAAAAAGGTTACGTGGATTCACCATGCCTGACCTGCACACAGTCTGTGCTGACCTAAAACAATCCCTGGAGGAATTTGAAGGCCAGATCGAAATGTGCAAAAGGACTGGTGAAGACCTGGATGTGAACTACGAGGTCATCTTCCGGGCTACCGCTGATTTCATGGAAGAAAACAGGGAATGGATTGACAAAGCAGCGGCCAAGATCGGCAAACCAGTGCTGATGGAGATCCTACCTGAACGTAAACATTACTGGATATGTAAAATGGACTTCGCAGCCATAGATGCCCTGGGAAGGCCAATCGAAAACCCTACCATCCAGATTGACGTGGAAAGTGGTGAAAGATTTGGAATCACCTACATAGACTCCCAAGAGCATGATCACCACCCTCTCATCTTACACTGCAGCCCCACTGGAAGTATTGAACGGGTTATATGCAGTTTACTTGAAAAATCAGCTCTGGACATGAAGGAAAAAGTCCCCATGTTCCCATTATGGCTGGCACCCACCCAAGTAAGGGTTATACCCATAGCCGAAAGACACACTGAATACGCACACAAATTGGCCCAGGAAATCCGGGATGCTCATATACGGGTGGATGTGGATGACCGGCCCGAAACAGTGGGTAAGAAGATCCGTAATGCCGGAGGAGAATGGGCCCCTTACGTCATTGTGATTGGGGATCGTGAGATGGAAGGTTCAGAGTTAACAGTCAATGTACGGGAAACCGGTCAGAAAGTATCAATGGGTGTCCAGGAGCTAATTGAGGTTATACAATTAGAAACCAAGGGAATGCCCTTCAGGCCTCTTCCTCTGCCAATGGACATTTCCCGAAGGGTTAACTTCTAAATAAGTTAACTCTTCAAGTTATTTATTTAAAAATTATTTATTAATATTGAAAATAATCTTAAAATGATTTGAAGGACTTTATATTTCATAATAAGGCAGGATTGATCCTTCCAGTAAAAACAAAAGTTCAGTGTTAATATGATGGAAAAAGTCCCTTTATCCGAATTAGAAAGTAGGATGAAAGCATTTAAGGATCACATGGATTCATCAACTCCAGAATGGGATATGGCAGTTATTTTCAGTAATATTAACCTCTACTATTTCACCGGGACCATGCAGGACGGCATGCTCCTAATTCCCCGGGATGATGATCCCACCTTCTGGGTTAGGCGCAGCTACCAAAGGGCGTTGGATGAATCATTATTCCCGGTTATTAAACCTATGAACAGTTTTCGGGACGCGCGTAAGGATATGGGCCCTCTTCCGGGCACCGTATGCTTGGAAACGGAAGTGGTGCCCCTGGCATTGTACCAGCGTTTTGTTAAACATTTTCCATTCAAAGAATTCAAACCAGTTGATTTGCAGGTGGCGGCAGTCCGGGCAGTTAAAAGTGAATACGAACTGTCTCTCATGAGGCAGTCTGGTAAAATCCATCAACACGTACTGGAAGATCTGGTGCCGGATATGTTACGGGAAGGGATTAGCGAAGCCCAGCTGGCAACAGAACTTTTTAAAGTTCTGGTGGATGAAGGACATCAGGGATTAACTCGTTTTGGAATGTTCGACACCGAAATTGTGGTGGGCCATGTTGGTTTTGGTGAAAGCAGTCTTTACCCCACTTATTTTGATGGTGCCAGTGGAACACTTGGATTAAGTCCAGCCGCACCCGTACTGGGAAGCAGACACCGGAAACTGAAAAAAGGTGATCTGGTATTTGTGGATGTGGGTTGTGGAGTTGATGGATACAACACTGACAAAACCATGACCTACATGTTTGGCAGTCCATTATCCCCACATGCCCTGGAATCACACCAGAAGTGTGTGGAAATACAGGATGAGATAGCTGGGATGCTAAAACCAGGAATAGTTCCCTCCCAGATTTACCGGCAGATAATGGATAACCTTGATGAGGAGTTTTTGGAAAACTTCATGGGGTTCGGTCCTCGTAAAGTGAAGTTCCTGGGGCACGCCATTGGTTTATTAATTGATGAACTACCGGTTATTGCTGAAAGATTTGACGAACCCCTCAAGGAAGGAATGGTATTTGCTATAGAGCCCAAAAAAGGAATTAAAGATGTGGGTATGGTGGGAATTGAAAATACCTTTATTGTGACTCCCAATGGGGGAGAATGCATTACTGGCAAGAATCCGGGCATGATCCCTGTCTTTTAGACATACAAGATTTTTTTTATGAATTAATTTTTATTTCTTGGTTAAATGCACTAAGACTCATTATCACGGAATCTAAAAACTTTAAATATTATAACTTATAACTTATACTTAATAACTTATAATTTATAAGAAATTTCAAAAATAATAATATAGGAGAACCGTTATGGTCGAAGTAATATCAATACTAAATCAGAAGGGGGGTTGCGGTAAAACCACCACCGCAGTAAACCTTTCTGCAGCATTAGCACTGTTAGGAAAGAAAGTTCTGGTAATTGACATGGACCCCCAGGCCAATGCCACTACTGCGTTTGGAGTGGAGAAAAATGAGGAAAATTCAGTGTACCGGG
>Ga0351947_1086_pt1 | contig 10936 bp, 9 predicted proteins | sample BONcelT113001G13_FD_205815 | JGI IMG/M metagenome (GOLD analysis project Ga0351947, IMG submission 205815) | Enriched cells from coal bed in the Powder River Basin, Montana, United States - BONCAT cells T11 rep3 HSBNCT.T11.300.1.G13 ...
TCTGGCCGTTGAAGGGCGGCATAGAAGCCTGGGAGGAAGCCGGTCTCCCCGTGGAGGAAAAAGATTAATCCGCGCCGGGATAACGATTAACCCGCGCTGTTAACGGGTATATTCTCAACAAATTATGGTTGTAGGGCAAGCATGCGAATTTTTTATTGTCGAGCAAATGTTTTAGCAGGCGCACGCTCACTACGTCGATTTGGAGGTTTATTTGAGTACTCCGGAATATGATATAGCGGTAATCGGTGGTGGTCCCGGCGGCTATTCGGCGGCTTTGCGTGCCGCCCAGCTCGGTCTTAGGGTTACGATTATCGAAAAAAACAAGGTCGGGGGGACATGCCTGCACCGTGGTTGTATCCCCGCGAACAGCATTCTCCAATGCGCGAATATGCTTGAGAGCGTCAGACGCTGTGATAAGTTCGGTATCACTGTTGGGGAGATCTCATTCGACTGGCAGGCCGTGCAAAAAGCAAAGGACGCCTCGACGAAACGCCTTTTTACGGGGTTAAACACGCTTCTTAAGAACAGAAAGGTCGAAGTCGTACAAGCCGCCGCCCGGCTCTCTGCTGCCGGTGCCGTCGAAATCGAGAGCGAGTCCGGCACCGGGTCGATAAATGCGCACAATATCATTATCGCAACCGGCTCAAAGCCGCGAGAGATACCCGATCTTCCGGGAAATAACGGTCACATCTTAGACACGACCGATGCTTTAAATATCGATAGCGTCCCTGAGTCTATTACGATAATCGGTGGCGGGGCGTACGGTGTCGAGTTCGCCTCGATGTTTCGATCATTCGGCGCCGAGGTCGCGCTCATCGAGAAAGAGCAGCACCTTCTGCCCCGTGACGACAGAGGCGTCTCAAAGTATCTCGAGAAAGCATTCACCAAACGCGGGATCAAAGTGTATGCCGGCGCAAAGCTTGAAGGGGCCCGAATAGTCAATGAAGACGTGACGATCGAGGTCTCGCGCGGCGCAGACCGCGAGACTATTGTCTCCAAGAAGCTGCTCGTGACCGTAGGTCGGGCCGCCAATACCGAAACCATCGACTTCGATTCACTCGGGATAGAAACACGTGACGGGTTTATTACCATTGGATCCGGCATGAGGACAAGCGTCGAGAATATTTACGCCGTCGGCGATGTCACCCACAACCCGCAGTTCGCAAACTTCGCGTTTGCCGGGGGCATGCATGCGGCGGAGACAATCGCCGGCCTCGACCCGCCGCCTCTCGACTTTAAACAGATACCCACCTACGCTTTCGGGTACCCGGAGGCGGCCAAAGTAGGTTACACCGAAGAAAAGGCGCGAAGCGAGGGCCTTGACATAGAGGTCGTCGAGCTTCCCTTCCAGACATTACCGCGTGCGGCGATATCCAGGGATGAAATAGGTTACATGAAGATGGTCTCTATAAAGAATGGTCCGGTGATAGGAGTCCATCTCGTCGGACCAGATGTCATAAACCTTATACCCGAGGCGATGCTTGTGACCAACTGGGAAGCCACCGTCGAGGACCTGGCGCGGTTACTCCACCCTCACCCGGTGCTTGCGGAAGCGATTGGTGAGGCGGCACTCAAACTAGCCGGAAAGCCGCTGCATGTACTGTAGAAGATGTGGGTAATGAGCGGTCAGCATAAAAAGCTGTCAGCTTGTGGGTAGGAAACGTGGGTAATAAGCGGTCAGCTTGTCAGCTTGTCAGCAATCAGCTATCAGCTATCAGTGTGTGGGCAAGAGACGAGGGCAAAGCAGGTACTCGTAGCTCAGCCCTTCAGGGCTGACAAACGCGTGTGCAGATGCGACATTGCTATATCCGTAGCTCAGCCCTTCAGGGCTGACGATCAGAGATAGGCTGTAAGCTATACGTTGTTTATCAGGGCTAAAGCCCTGAACTACGAGAACTATAATAGGGCTAGAGCCCTTAAGCTACGGGGATGGATGCCGGGGCTTTAGCCCTGATTGCCGCCCTCCCTCGATGGGAGGGGCCGGGGGAGGGTGATACCCTCACTCTAGACCCACGTGCTGACAAGCTGAGAGCTGAGAGCTGAGAGCTAACAAGCTAAAACAGAGGTGATATATGCAGATAAAACCAATCGAGCCGGGCTCCGAGGAGCTTATGAAGATGTATTATTACATACGACTAGGGCGCGCCATCGAGGAACGCCTCGAATTGCTCTATAAGGGCGGCAAATTGCCGGGCGCGATTTATCTCGGCCGCGGCCAGGACGCTATCGAGGTCGGCGCGTCGTATGCGCTCGAGGAGGGTGATGTGCTCGCGCCAACACACCGCGATATGATAGCTCAGCTCCCCAGGGGACTTACGGCCAAGGAGGTCTTTACCAACCATTACGCAAGGGCAAACAGTCTCACGCGGGGCAAGGGTGAGGCCAATTACCAGGGCGACCTTAAACGGGGGCTCTTTGCCACCGTAAGCATGCTCCCCGACTTTTACCCGGTGGCGACCGGCGCCGCACTCGCCTTCAAATTGCGCGGTGAGAAACGTGTCGCGATGCCCTTCTGCGGAGAGGGCGCGACCGCCAGGGGCGATTTTCACGAATCATTAAATATCGCATCCATTTTCAATCTGGCGGTCGTGTTCATCGTTATCAACAACGGCTTTGCCTATTCCACCCCACCACACAAGGAGATGAAGGTCTCGGATGTCGCCGAGCGCGCATGCGCCTATGCGATGCCGGGAATCGTCGTCGACGGCAACAATGTCATCGAGTGTTATCAGGAGACAAAGAAGGCGGTCGAGCGGGCCAGAGAGGGCGGCGGCCCAACGCTTATCGAGGCGAAGACGCTGCGCACGAGGGGCCACGCCGGGCACGATGCGGCAAAATACATACCAAAAGAGTTACTGGAAGAATGGGAAAAGAAAGACCCTGTCGAGCGATTTGAAAAATATCTCGTTGACCGGGGTTTTCTCGACGAGGCCGCCAAGAAAGCCATGGTCGAACGCGTAACGCAAGAGGTAGAAGAAGCTGTCAAGTTCGCTGAAGAAAGCCCATACCCGGAAGCTAAGGAGGCCGTAACAGATGTCTACCGCGAATAAACAAAGAGAAACCACCTTTATCGACGCCATCTCACAGGCCCTTTGGGAAGAGCTCGAGCGCGACCCGAACACCTTCCTGCTCGGCGAGGATATCGGCGCCTACGGGGGCGCGTTCAAGGTCACCGAAGGGTTTCTCGATAAATTCGGGCCGGAGCGTATCATCGAAACGCCCATCGCCGAAGAGGGTTTTATCGGTATGGCGATCGGCGCCGCCCTTATGGGGATGCGCCCCATCGTCGAAATGCAGTATGCCGATTTTATCTCGTGCGGTTGGGACCAGATAGTGAATGTGGCGGCCAAGATACACTACCGTACCCGAGATGCGGTTCCCCTTGTTATCAGGGGACCATCGGGGGCGGGACTGCGGGCCGGGCCGTTCCACAGCCAGAGCCCCGAGGGATGGTTCGCGCATGTGCCCGGCCTAAAAGTGATCGTGCCGGGAACGGTCCACGATGCGAAGGGTCTCCTCAAAGCGGCTATTCGCGATGACAATCCGGTCCTCTATTTCGAGCACAAGTACCTCTATCGCAGGCTCAAAGATGTCTTGCCCGAAGATGACTATGTGTGCCACATAGGCGCGGCAAAGGTGCAGCGCGAGGGGAGCGATCTTACGATCGTGACCTACGGGGCGATGTTGCAGACCGCGCTCCAGGCAGCTGAGAAAGCGCAGGCCGATGGTGTTTCGGTCGAGATCGTCGACCTGCGAACCATCTTCCCCATCGACAAGGAGGCGATTTTGAAATCGGTCGCCAAGACCAGCAAAGCCATCATGCTCTACGAGGACACCCGGACGCTCGGCATCGGGGCCGAAGTCGCGGCGATCATCGCCGAAGAGGGATTCGAATATTTGGATGGGCCTATCATTAGGGTATCGGCACCGGATGCGCCCGTACCCTACAGCGCACCGCTCGAGGATTATTTCATTCCGCAAGTGGATGATGTCATGGCGGCGATAGACAGGCTGTCGGCGTATTAGAAGGGTCAAGGGTCACGAGACAGGGGTCATGGGTCGAGATGCGGACAGGAGATGAAAGTAAAGATCGTGGGTGAGAGATGCAGGTAGGGTTAAGCTGTAGGCAAGAGGTGTGGGTAAAGCAAGTAAATGTAGCTTAAGGGCTTTAGCCCTCCATTAATGGGAGGGGCTAAGGGAGGGTGATACCCTCAGTATTTTCTTGACCCTTGACCCCTGCCCCTTGACCCTACTCATACTCTAGACCCACGTGCTGATGGCTGAAAGCTGACAGCTTAGGACTGACAGCTTTCTTGAAAACTAGCATAGGAGTGTTCGATATGACTGTTCCTTTGACGATGCCTCGCCTTGGCGAGACGGTTACCGAGGGCACGATTTTAAAGTGGCTCAAGAAAGAGGGGGACCCAATAGAGAAAGACGAGAACATTGTCGAAATATCGACCGCGAAAGTCGAAACGGAAATTCCCTCCCCCGTAAGTGGCACAGTGGCCAAGATCATCACGCAGGAAGACGAGACGGTCGAGGTCGGCACCGAGCTTGCGCTCATCGACGAAGTGGGCGCGCAAGCGGGAGAAGAACCCAGAGAAAAGGGAGTGGCGCCTGAGCTGCCGGAAGCGGAGGCCCAAAAGCCGCAGGAGGCCGTAGAAGAGGCGCCTGCCGGAATCCCCTTCGTCTCCCCTATCGTTAGAAAGCTCGCCCGTGAACACGACATCGACATCGCCCAGGTCAAAGGGACAGGCACCGGCGGTAGGGTGACCAGAAAAGACATTGAAGCCCATATCGCCGCGGGCAAGCCGGCGGCACCGGAAGCGCCCGCTGAAGAAAGACCGGCCCCAAAAGCCATGCCACCCGCCGAGGTTCCGGGCCTTCCGGGCGAGCGTATCGTCGCCATAGACCATCTCAGGCGCGAAATCGCCCAGCACATGGTACGCAGCCGTAAAACCGCCGCACATGTCACAGCCATCGTCGAAGTCGATATGGGCAATATCTTTGCGCAGCGGGAGCGCATCAAGGAGCCGTTCAAGCGACGGGAGGGCTTTCCTATTACCTACCTTGCATTCGTCGCTAAAGCTACCATCGACGCGCTCAATAACTTCCCCACACTTAACGCACGCATCGTCGATGAACAGCGCTTGGCGCTCCACGATTACGTCAACCTCGGAATCGCCGTCGCCGTTAAAGACGGGCTCATCGTCCCCGTGATAAAAGGCGCCGAGAACATGAGTCTTACCGGACTGGCCCGTGAGATCTATGAGCTGGCAAATAAGACCCGTGCCGGCAAGCTAACAATCGATGAGGTAACCGGCTCGACCTTTACTATCACCAATCCCGGCTCGTTCGGCTCGATTATACAGACGCCCATCATCAATCAACCGAACGTAGCCATTTTAAGCCTGGAAGCAATAGAGAAGCGTCCGGTAGTAATCGATGACGCGATTGCGATACGGCATATGGTGTTCATGCCGCTCAGCTACGACCACCGCATCATCGACGGGGCGGTCGCCGCGCAATTTCTGAGCAGGATAAAAAACAACCTTGAGACATGGGATTTCTCGCCCGACTTGGCAAGTTTCCTGGAGTAACAGAGCAATGATGAAATGCCTGGTCGCGGATATCGGACAGTACGATTATGCAAAAGCGCTTGAGCTGCAGGCACAACTGGTCGCGCTCCGCCAAAGAGAGCAAATCCCGGATATGTTACTGCAGGTAGAGCACAACCATACCTACACCGTAGGCAGGCGCGCAAACCCATCCCATCTCTTATGGGATGAGGACGAGTTGAAGCGCCGGGGAATCCGATTCTATACGGTCGACCGGGGCGGCGAGATGACATACCACGGACCGGGCCAACTCATCGGTTACCCGATAGTTAAAATCGGCGGCATCCCGGGCATACGCGATTATCTGTACAGCCTCGAAGAGGTGTTGATACGGACCGCGGCCGATTTCGGCATACGCGCCGAGCGTCTCCCGGGGCATCCGGGTGTATGGTTCGGCTTTGAGAAGCTTGCCGCCATAGGGCTGCGCGTGACCCGCGGTGTGACCAAGCACGGCTTCGCGCTGAACGCATCGACAGACCTCTCATATTTTGACGGCATCGTTCCGTGCGGCATGCAGGACAAAGGGGTAACCTCCCTCTCGGAGATTCTTGGGCGCCGGCAACCGATGGCCGAGGTGAAATCGTCGATAGTAAAGAATTTCGGTACGGTTTTCAATGTCGATATCGTGCCTGCAGAAAAAGTAGACCTGCTGCGGATGGCGGGCGCCGGCAGCATCACCGTTTAAGGGATGCACGGAAAACCAGCACCCACTACACTTTACTGTAAGGAGTTATATGTGCGACAACTATGTACCTGATGCTAAGCTTGATGGTTTTTCTCATAACCGCTCTTCAAAGGCAGCGCGGAAACCCCTCCACCTTCGGGTGAGGGTTTCACGGGGGCCGGAATATCACAGTGTAAAATCGATTCTAAGGGGCCTTGGCCTCCATACCGTTTGCGAGGAAGCAGGTTGTCCTAATATATACGAGTGCTTTGAAGCAAAGACGGCGACCTTTCTGATACTCGGCGATACCTGCACCCGGAATTGTCGTTTCTGTCGGGTGGGAAGCGGCAAACCGCTCCCTCCCAACCCGGATGAGCCTATGCATGTCGCTAATGCCGCTGCGAAGCTCGGCCTAAGGTATGTCGTGATAACCTCGGTTACAAGGGATGACCTTATCGATGGCGGCGCCTCGAGCTTTGCCGAGACAATCGAAGCGGTGCGATTCACGGCTCCCGGTTGCATCGTAGAGGTATTGGTCCCCGACTTTGCCGGCGACTGGAGGGCCCTACAGCAAGTGCTCGAGGCCGCGCCCGATGTCTTAAACCACAATATTGAGACAGTACCCCGGCTGTACCCGGCTGTGCGCCCCGTGGCAGAGTATAAGCGCTCGTTACGGTTGCTCTCTGTCGCCAAAGAACAAGGGTTTGGCGGAAGCACTAAATCGGGTATTATGGTCGGGCTCGGCGAGGAGAGGTCCGAGATCATCGATAGCCTTATTGACCTGCGTAAGCATGATTGTGATATCGTGACTATCGGTCAATATCTCGCCCCGTCGCAATACCACTTCCCTGTCACCAGATATTACGACCCTTCCGAATTCGGTGAGCTTGCAAGCATCGGCATGGCGCTGGGGTTCTCGCATGTGGAGTCGGCCCCGCTGGTACGAAGCTCATATCATGCGATGGAGCAGTTAGAAAAAGCGTGTGATGAGTGAAAGCGTGGACTACAGCTCTGGAAACGGGCTTCGCCATTGCCAGCCGGTCTTACCGGTCTGCCGTAAGTTCTCCAGGCGACGAATGGTTATCTCTGCGAAGACCGGGTCGATATCACAGGTATATACCCGGCGGCCCAGTCGCTCACCGGCGATAAGCGTCGTCCCCGCGTGCGCGAAGAAATCGATGACGAGCTCACCCTCTGCGCTTGCCGAGCGCACGACCCTCTCGATAGCCTTGAGGGGTTTCTGGCCATAACAACCCGGCACGTTCTCCTCCATCCGGTAGAAAACCTGCTGGATATCGACCCAGACATTGCCGGCCCGTATGCAGTGCGACTTGCTCCTCTCCATATTCTCGGTTTGCTCGCCATTGACCTCCTTGTAATAGCCACGCAGTATCTTTGGTATGTCGGTGTACTCGGCCTCGATATTAAAAGCCGGGTTGCCTTTTACGTAATAGAGAAGCTCCTGCCTCACCCACATCCAATTCTTCTGCGTCCCGTAACCGCGCTGGTTTCTCATGGTGATAAAATTCCGGGGCGCAAGCTCCTTGAAATCCCGCATAAGAATGATGAAATCGGGTAGCGGTTGCAGGCCGTCCTTGTAATCCGCACCGATCCATATGTAGAAATGAGCGTCATCGGCGAGCACACCAAGCGCATTCATGACCCATTTGCGTGAGAAATCCAAGTATTCCTCAAGGCCGTGCTTGAAGAGGTTTGCCGTGTTGGCGCGACCGACTACGACATTATACGGCGGGTCGTTGATAACCAACCCGGCCCGCTCTCCCCCGACAAGCATGGTGATATGCCCGCTGTCGGTCGCGTCGAGCACGCCGACGCGATGTCCAAATACCGGGTCTTCCCATATCTCACCCGGCTTAAGCCTGCAGAGCGGCAACACATCCCGCCGCACATCGCTATGAAAATCAAGGCGTTTGAGCTTTTCGGTGGTTTCGCCCTTCTGATTGCCGTTGCCGGATAACCGGATATCTTCGCTCGATTTGCCCGGGATGCTTTTCTTGCCGCCCATGTATCAACTCCAAAACACTAAATAGGCCTTATTACAGTATCGCATAGAGTCACTAGGCATACCGTCTTCTTTTAGTTTAATACAAGCTATGCCGTAATTGGATAGGCCTTGCTAGTTAAGTCGCCAGATGGAGTAGTTCAAGATCGCCGCGAAACTCACCCACAGGATATATGGGATAAGAAGCACCCCCGCGACGGTCGAAAACCGGAAGAAGCTTATTATCGTGAAGAGGATGGCGACCCAGAGGATGAGTATCACCACCAGGCCCGCGAGCGGCGACTGCAGGCCAAAAAAGATAACCGACCAGAGTACGTTGAAAGCAAGCTGGACCCCGAAGATGGCTATGGCGGAACGCACGCCGGGCTCCATGCTTATCTGTCGCCAGATGAGAAAAAGCGCGATTCCCATAAGCGTATAGAGAACCGTCCAAACAGGCGCAAAGAGCCAATTCGGAGGATTGAACGCAGGCTTTGCCAGCGTCGGATACCAGGTTTGGACAGCCGGACCGGTAGCCAGCGCGCCGATACCGCTTGCCGCATAGCAAACAGCCAGACTAGCAATTAAGCGAGCACCGTCGATGCCCTTCATGCGTACCTCCATTCCTTGTATGCGGCCAGCCCATAACTGTTCTATGGAGAGCTAGTAGCGGACGTTTTATCCTTCGGCTCCTCGGGAATGACTATAGCGGCAACGATATAGGCGACTATGCCCGCCGGCGGATTAATAATCGTTAAAACCGCCCAGGCAAGGCGCACCCATGTAGGGTCGGTCCCTAAATACTCGGCGATGCCGCCCCCCCACACCGGCTATCATGCGCTGTCTCCTCGACCGGTAGAGCCGCTTCCCTTGAGTCTCTATGGTAATCGTCCCCCTTCTGCTAGTCGCAAGGATGATGATAATACCGATAAAAATAAGTACGATGGGCCAGAACGCAGACCGCACAGCACGCAAGAACGAGAAGAACGGGGCCGGGATGACATTTAGGGTGTTTAGGAGAAACCAGAGGCCCAAACCGATAAGAACAACACCGATAATAGTTCCAATCTCCCCCGGCATGCTTACAGGCGTAGCCTGCTGCTCACCCCGTACCGGTGCTTCCTGTGAAGGATTTTCCGGGACGATTATCCACGCGACGATATACGCGATGACGCCGATACCGGTGAATATCGAGAGAATCCAGATCAACCGTATCAACGTCGGATCGACGCCTAGGTACTCGGCGATACCTCCGGCAACGCCGCCGAGCATCCTATTCGTCCTCGACCGGTAGAGACGTTTTGGCTCCTCATAAGAGACACCTGACTTCGCCTCTCCGGCCGCCGCCCCCTCGGCCCCCTCGTTGCCTTCCTGCTGAGCTTCACCTGCCTGCGGCCCGTGTACTACTGCCCGCGCGGCGTACCCCTCGGTCTTATCCTCCTGCTTTTCTTCGCCCGGCTCCCGTTGCTCGTCCCCGGGAAGATTATTCTCCGACAACATGATCACCCCTTAATACCCCTCAACGATAAAACTCGAAACCCCTATACTGACATCGAGGTTGAGCTTCTTGGATGCACTACTGAAGCCGGGCGTCTCGTAGAGAGCTCGATTATCCTCTGTCGTTCTTTCCACATCGATATTCCTAAAATCCACCGTCGACAAACCGCGGTTAAGCCCGACTCTGACTCCGGAAGACTTGGGAACCAAAATCCTCAACTCCGAAACACCGGTCTTAATATTCGCATTTAATTGATCCTGCTTGTCTCCAAGACGCACCCGGGTACTGCCGACGCCACCGTCTACCTCTAGTGCGCTGACTTTAAGGCCGCTCAGGTCGAGGTCGCTGTCGGAGACCCCTGTCTTAACGTTGAGACGCCAGTCGACATCTCGCGAGAGAAGCACGTTCCACTTGCGCTGTTCATCCCGTCTGAATAAACGGATATCGTTTCGAGCTCTAAATGCGACGCCAACACTATCGCCACTTTGCGAAAACTGGATTGTGGGAAGACGCTCGTCCCCAAACTCTCGCGCCCGCACGTCGTATAGTTTGTCCGTCGCCCCCATATCGAGCTCGCCAACGGTGAAATCGACTGTGGCTTCTCCGTTCGTCACTCCCGGTATCATAGGGCGGCTCTCAGCCGCGCTCGAGGGCTCGGTTCCCAGGCGAAACGCGCTTCCCCCATAGACGAACGTAAAAATCAGGGTCGCGATTATTATGAGTGTCGGGAGCGCTGCGACGATGCGGCTGCGGGTAACGCCCGCCAGGACGGAAAAGCCGAGTGCGATGATAAGAACGGGCCAGAATGGGATAAGCTCGAGCCAAAAGCGGTATGATAAGATTCCAAGTGTGTTATAGAGGAGAATCGTGCCTATCGTTCCGATAAGAATACCCTTTAACGGTTTCAGAAAATCGAACGGCGGGATGAACCCCGATACGATAACCGCAAAGCCCCATACGATGATAATCGCCGGCCAGAGCCGGCTGAATCCGAATCCGGGATAGAAATTGTCGATTAAGAGAATGATGCCGACGCTCACCAGAATAGTCCCCAAAATGAGACCGCCGCGCGCCGTCTCGCGTCTATCTCTAAATGGCTCGTACGCACCCTCTTCTCTTCTTTCGGGCCGTTGTTCCTTGCCACCCTCGTC
>Ga0351947_1068_pt2 | contig 10902 bp, 7 predicted proteins | sample BONcelT113001G13_FD_205815 | JGI IMG/M metagenome (GOLD analysis project Ga0351947, IMG submission 205815) | Enriched cells from coal bed in the Powder River Basin, Montana, United States - BONCAT cells T11 rep3 HSBNCT.T11.300.1.G13 ...
AAAACAAGCTGATGCGGGAGACCGCCTATCCGGGCCTTGAAACCCACGCGCTGAAGCATGCGCAGATCATCAAGGCCCGGATAGGCGGTCTCCCGCATCAGCTTGTTTTCCGTCTGAAAATGGTTCTCGGTGTGGGCGATGAGCCTGGGGAACAGCAGCTGCGGGTCGTTGGCCTTGTCGCCGTAAAAGAGTGCGGCGTAAAGGGCCTTGGCCGTGGCGTAGAGCTCCTGGTGTTGCTCGTCGACGATGGCGACATTGACGGCGTATTCCGCCTCCCACTTGAAGAAGTCCTCGCCGCTGCCTTTGCTCACGGTCTTGCCCAGGCGCTGTTCGTACATTTCCAGCAGCTTCCAGCGCACGATGGGGATATCCGCCAGAACCTGGCCCGGAATGCTGTAGAAGGTCGAGTCCTTGGCGGCCCTGGCCTTGAACAGGCAGGGCGTGTCGAACAGCACCGTGCTCTCGTTGAAGAAGTCGCCGGGGCCAAGCGACTCGATGAGCCTGTCGCCCACGAGCAGGTCGGTCCTGCCGGACTTGACCAGATAGAGCATGGGCTCGCTGCAGGGCTTGAAAGCCTTGCCGGCGGTTTCGCTGTGGTTGCGGATGGCCTCGGCGATGGCGTTCTGGCGGGTGCAGGTCAGGCCGTCTCCGAACAGGCTGCTGGTGTACAGGAAGCTGCGGATGTCCTGCAGGCGCAGCATCTCGTCGAACAGCCCGTTGTTCTTGACGAACATGGCATAGAGATCAAGGGGGATGCGCAGGGCCTGGACAAAGCTGGCCGCGCGGTATGTCTCGCGGGAGGCCTTGTTCGTCAGCGCCGTGTATTCGCCCAAAAGCCCGCCAGTGGTCAGGATGCTGTAGACGCCGCTCCTGGTGCGGATCACCTCTACCTGGCCGGTCAGGATGAGGTGCACGCACTCGGCCTTGTGCCCGGTCTTGAGGATCAGGGTCTCGGGGTTGATCTTCACCACCGGGCAGTTGAGCAGCACGCGCAGCCTGCTGGCGGAAACCGTGGGGAGGTACGAGTTCAGGAAGTGGAAGGCGTTGGAGCGGACATAGTCCTGGTGCGCGGGGATGAGCACGTCGACCATGCCGAAGGGCGCGCCGGAGCCGATCTCCTTCTGCCGGTAGGTGAGCGGCAGGGCCGTATGCGCCAGCACGATCTTGCCGGACTTGTCGTGGGCGAAGTCTTCGGCGTCGCCGTGGATCATGCCGCCGCCGATGTCGAGCTTCTTCAGGTCCACGGGCTCCTGGTAGCTGGCGCAGACCTCATCGTAAAGCTCCCTGGAAAGGCCAGGCGCGTCCGGGTCTGCGGTGATCATCTTCCGGAGCAGGCTCAAGCTGGCGATATCCGCGAAGTGGGCGTAGGTGCGGTAGCCGTTGCGGTCCAGGGTGCGGAAGAACATCACCGTGGTCTCCACCGGGTGCGGCGAGAACACCGGCTTCACCTCCAGCGTGTCGATGTCGTTCCACTCCCCCAGCGCAAGGTCGTGGAACTCAAAGTAGTGGTTGAACTCCTCCTCGCTGGTCATGGCCAGGGCCGCGAGCTTCTTCATTACCGAGGCGTGCACGGGCCGCGTGGCATAGTAGGGGATGCGGTGGTCGGAGCGCATGAGCGCGGGCAGGCCGCAGAAGTGGTCGTCGTGGGCGTGGGTGTGGAAGATGCCGGAGATCTCGTTGACGCTGATGCCCAGGGCGTTCAGGCTGTTCAGGATGTTCGGCCCGGCGTCGATGAGGTAGACCTTGCCCTGGAAGACGATGATGCTGGCCATGGCCGGACGGTTGGGGTCCCAGCCGTCGCCCTCGCCGGAGTGCAGGACGGCGAAGTAATCACGTTTGATGTGGTGGAAGCCGAGGACATAGGAGGGCTGGTTGCCGTTGTGCGCCGCCGTGTTCAGGTCCACGCGCACGGCGTCCTTGCCGTAGGAGATCTCGAACTGGTTGACCTTGAGGCGCTTGGCGAAGACCTTGTTGCGGATTTCCTGGGGCTCGTTCTCCACGACCACGAGGTCGAGATACTCCTCCATGCGCCTGATCTTGCCGAAGGCGAACTTGAGTTTCAGGCGCATCCAGGCCTTGGCCTGGGCCTCGGAGACGCCGGCGGCGATCATCTCGGCCTCGGACACGAGGCCGTAGTTGCCGCGGTAGATGTACTCCATCTGGGCCTCGACCTGCTTGCGCGAGCCGATGAGCGCGGGCTTGACCCCGGTGTTGTTGGGGTGCCCGGGGATGATCCGGCCCTGGCGGTAGAACATCTGGAGGATGGGGAACTCGGAGAGGTTGGCGAAGCGGCCGTGCTGGATGAGCGCATCGGACAGCAGGATGGCGTTGGGGCCGGTCTCGAAGCTGACGCCTTCGACCTCGACGTTCTGGATCAGGCCCCGCTTCATCAGGTGTTTGACGCTGTCGGCCGGGCAGCCGCACAGGATGCAGACGTCGGCCTCCGGGACGCTGACGTAGTAAATCCCCTCGGCGACCTTGATCTTGGAGATCTTTCCCATGCCTTCCCCGGAGTGTTCAGCGCGCTGGCCGCATGAAGCTGAGGGTGCCCGGTGCCATGGTCTCGTGCGCCGCCATGGCCGCCCAGAGGTCACATATTCCGTAAGCTCAAGCAGGACGAATGTCCACCTGGGCCATAGCGCTGCGGGAGCTATTTGTCCAGGAGATTTTATGATAGACAGGACTGATGCAATGTGCCCCTTGAAATTGTCCTGGACCTTGGTGTACGGGGGAACAGTGCAAATTTTTGCCGTTTGTGAAAACCACACTCATCTGGCGGACTGGAAATGGACGAAGCTGGCAGAACCGCAAGGATACTCATCGTCGACGACGAGCTCATCAACCGCAAGGTTCTGGAGGGGCTGCTCAAATCCTATGGCCTGTCGTGCGTCTCGGCGGATTCGGGGCCTGCGGCCCTGGCCCTGCTGGACGAGAGCATCGATCTGGTGCTCCTGGACATCATGATGCCGGGCATGGACGGCTTCCTGGTGGCCAGGGCCATCCGCGAGATGCCGCGCTTCGCGGACCTGCCCATCGTCATGGTCACGGCCCTCTCGGCCAAGGAGGACCGCCTGCGCGCGGTGGAGGCCGGGGCCAACGACTTCGTGGCCAAGCCCATCGACTCCACTGAACTCAGCGTGCGCATGAAATCGTTGTTGCGCATGAAGGGCTACCACGACGAGGTGAAGGGCTACCAGCTGCACCTGGAGCAGATGGTGGCGGAGAAGACCAAGGCCCTGCGGGGCGCCCTGGTCGAGCTGGAGCACGCGCGCCTGGCCACCGTGCGCGCGCACATGGAGACCATCCACAAGCTCTCCGCCGCAGCGGAATACAAGGACGAGGACACGGCCAGCCACATCATGCGCATGAGCCGGTATTGCGCGGTCATCGCCGAGCACGCCGGGCTGGATGACGAGACCGTGGATCTGATCCTCAACAGCAGCCCCATGCACGACATCGGCAAGATGGGCATCCCGGACGCCATTCTGCTCAAGCCGGGCAAGCTGAACGCCGAGGAGTGGCAGGTCATGCAGCTGCACACCATCATGGGCGCGAACATCCTTGATGACAGCACCTCCAAGTACCTGGAGGTCGGTGCGGTCATCGCCGCAACGCACCACGAGAAGTGGGACGGCAGCGGGTATCCGCGCGGGCTGGCCGGTGAGGACATCCCCCTGTTCGGGCGCATCTGCGCCGTGGCCGACGTCTTCGACGCCTTGACCACCAAACGCCCCTACAAGGAGGCCCTGAGCAACGCCGAGGCCATCGAGATCATGACCAAGGGGCGGGGCACGCATTTCGACCCGGCCCTGCTCGACATCTTTCTCGCCAGGCTCGCCGTCATCGAGGCCATCCAGCAGGAATACCGCGACTAGCCCGCGCCGCTCCAGCCCCGTTCGCTCGGCCTTCCCGAATCCACGGCGCAGTCCACCCTGAGCGCCAGCGCCGGCCCTTGGCCTGTGCGCCAACCAGCAGACCGCATCCCCCCTGCTTTCCACACGCCACGGCCACGGACGCGTTGCATCCAGGCCCGTGCCTGGCGCGTTCTGGCCTTGCACACCTGCGAAAGCATTCATTTGGAATATCAGTATTATAAATTCTCTAGACAATTCCGCCTGCGCGGTGTAGGTGAAGTCAATTTTTGATCGCGGAAGACGTGTCCGTTTCCGGGTTGAGAGCCGGGGCGGCAGCGGAGGGCCTGCCATGGGGAAATCGGATTGGTCTGTGGAGCAGCTTGAGCGCGAGCTGGCCGCGAGTTTCGCCCTGCTTGGCCGCATGGAGCAGGGCGGGGCGCTGGCCCCTGGCGAGTCCACGGCCTTGGCCGACGGGGTCATGCGCTGCATGAACGGCGCCCTGCTCAAGGTCTCCGAGAGCCTGGAGGAACAGGCCGCGCTGCGCCGCGAGCTGGCCGCCATGCGCGAGGAGCTGCAGCGCTCCGGGGGCGAGCGCCAGGCACTCATGCAGGCCCAGGAGCAGCGCATCCGCTCACTGGAGAACGAGGTCCAGGCCCTGCGCGCCCAGTCCCTGTTGGCCGAGGACGCCCTGAGCCATTTCCCGTCCGAGGCGTTCCTCTCCCGCCCGCTCGTGGTGCGCTCGGCCCAGAGCGATTTCCTGGGAGTCTCCGTGGTGCCGGGGCAGCCCCTGTGCATGGGCGACTTCGTGCGTCTGGTGGAGCAGGGCGGCGGCCATCGGCGCATCGTCTGCACCCTGTGGGAGCAGCGCGGCGAGGACTGGTTTCTGACCATGAGCTTAAGCGGCCAGGGCGCCGCCCGCAGGCGCTGTTACGTGCTGGAGACCAGGGCCGTGCTGACGCCCAGCGGCAACCAGGTCACGGAGCTGGTGGGCCTGGCCGAGGACGGCGTGCCGGTTCCCGGCGAATTCCTTCTGCAGATGTTCCGGCAACTGCGCGAAACTTTGCAGGAATAGTGAGGATTTGCTCTAGATTTACTCTTGATTGACGCCCCGTCTTTAGGATAGGGCTGTGTGTATCTCCCGTGTCTCTTCCGGAGGAGCAGCCATGCCGCAAGTCGCCGCCAGGATCAGCAATGACCACGAGAAGTGGCTCAAGGACTTCTTCAAGACGAAAAGCGCCGGGGCGGAATTCATCCTGCCCTGGGCCGTGGACGTCTTCTTCAAGATGATCCGTGGCGTGTCCGTGGAGTTCACCACGGCCGAGCTGAAAACCGTGCTGGAGGCCCACCGCGAGGTGCGCCTGTTGCCCAACCAGTCCAAGCAGGCCTATCTGATGCTGCGCGTGGAGAGCGCCTGCGAGGAGCGCGAGGCCCACATCATGCACGGCGCCAGCCGCAGCAACCTGGAGATCAAGCTGCGCCGGCTCAGCGACCTGCAGGCCACGGCGCTGATGATCTGGGCCACGGCCTACTGGACCAGCAAGGCCTGGAGCGGCGTCTCCATCGAGGACTACGTGAAGCTCACCTGCACCGGCGGCTAGCCGTCAGGGCGCAACGGACCCATAACTTCCCCGCCCGACAGTCCCCCTGGGCACCACCGACCCCTGGCGCTTTTCTGTCCGCGTCGCAACCAGCCCGAGTTGAGGACCCCACCGCATGCATGACTGTCCCGTGATCCTGACCATCGCAGGGTCCGATTCCGGCGGCGGAGCCGGAATCCAGGCCGATCTCAAGACCTTCGCCATGCTCGGCGGCTACGGCGCGTCGGTCATCACCGCGCTCACGGCCCAGAACACCGTGGCCGTCAGCGGCATCCACCCCGTGCCCGCCGACTTCGTCATCCAGCAGTACCAGGCCGTGACCTCGGACATGAACGTGCGCGCGGCCAAGACGGGCATGCTTTTCTCGGCGGAGATCATTAAGGCCCTGGGCCAGGTTCTGGTCCAGCGCAGCTTCCCGCTGGTGGTTGATCCGGTCTGCGTGGCCCAGTCCGGCACGCGCCTTCTGGAGGAGTCCGCCGTGGCGGCCCTGGCGCGCAACATCTTTCCCCTGGCCGACCTGCTGACCCCGAACCTGCCCGAGGCCGAACTCTTCGCCGGCATGCGCATCAAAAACGCCCAGGACATCTGCGAGGCGGCCGAACGGCTGCTGGCCCTCGGCCCCAAGGCCGTGTTGATCAAGGGCGGGCACATGGACTCCCCGGCCAGCACGGACTGGTACGTCACCCCCGGGCAGAAGGCCATCCCGCTCATGCAGACCCGCGTGGACACCAAGAACCTGCACGGCACGGGCTGCACGCTTTCCGCAGCCATCACCGCGCACCTGGGCCTGGGGCTGGACATGCTGGTGGCCGTGCGCCGCGCCCAGCACTTCCTGCACGCGGCTCTGCGCGCCAGCTATCCCGTGGGCGCCGGGGGCGGCTCACCCAACCACGCCGTGCCCCTGGTCAAGGAGCAGGCCCGCCTGGGCCTCTTGCGCGACCTGGCCGACGCCGGCCTGGCCCTGTCCCAGCTGCCGCGCTTCGCCAGGCTCATCCCCGAGGTGCGCACCAATTTCGCCCTGGCGCTGCCCTTCGCCGCCTCAAGCGACGACGTGGCGGCCTTCAGCGGGCGCATCACCTGCACCCGCCGGGGCGAGGTCATCCTGGCCGGCGGGCCGGAGTTCGGCGCGTCCTCGCACATGGCCAGGGTCGTGCTGGCCGCGCGGAAAGTGAACCCGCGCCTGAGCTGTGCGCTGAACATCGTCTGCAACGAGGCCACGGTCGGCGCGGTCAAGCGCGCCGGGCTCACGGCGGCGCACTTCAGTCGCGCCGAGGAGCCGGAACTGGACCGGGAGATGGAGGGCGGCACCATGGACTGGGGCACCATCACCGCGCTGGAGCGCCACAAGACCCCCGGCTCGGTCGACGCCGTCATCGATGCGGGCGGCGTGGGCAAGGAACCCATGATCCGCCTGCTGGCGGCCGACACCCGCGACATGCTGGGCAAGGTCCGGCGCATACTGGATATTTTGTAGCCGGGACGGATTCTGCGCGCCCCTGGCCAGGGGTCGTGGTTGACAGGGGCCAGTCCCCCGCTTATCTAACAGGACTTTTTGGCGAGAGTGGCGGAATTGGTAGACGCACTGGACTTAGGATCCAGCGGCCGCGTCCGTGGGAGTTCGAGTCTCCCCTCTCGCACCACGAAAACAACGCGACCCGCTTGGCAGCGGGCTGACATCTTCAGGAGGACGTAAAGTCAATGGACTACACAGTTGAAGAACTCTCCCCCGTCACGCGCAAGATCAACGTCACGGTGCCTGTCGAGGAAGTGAACGCGGCCCTGTCCGCCGGTGTGGCCCTCTACCGCCACCGCTACGAGATCAAGGGCTTCCGCCGCGGCAAGGCGCCGTCCACCGTGGTGGAGGCCAAGTACCGCGCGCAGATCTACACCGAGGCCACCACGGACCTCATCAACTACCAGATCAACGAGATCCTCTCCACGCTGAAGCTCATGCCGCTTTCGCGCCTGGACGTTGACCAGAAGGAGCTCGTGCGCGACCAGGAGTTCAGCTACGCCATCAGCTTCGAGGTGGCCCCGGACTTCGACCTGCCGAACTACGAAGGCCTCAAGGTCGACGTGGAGAAGGCCGTGGTCAAGGACGAGGAGGTGCGCGAGGTCGAACAGCGCGTGCTCGAAAACGCCGCCACGGTCCGCCCGATCACTGAAGTTAGGCCCGCCGTCGACGGCGACATCGTCATCATTTCCTTTGGCGCCTACAAGGATGGCCAGGTGTTCCAGGGCATCCAGGCCGACAACTTCGAGCTGACCCTGGGCCAGAACCAGGCCCTGCCGGAATTCGAGGCCATGCTCAAGACGCTCAAGACCGGCGAAAAGGGCGAGTGCGAGATCGCCTTCCCGGCCGACTTCATCAACCCCGCCATGGCCGGAGAGACCCTGACCATGAGCGCCACCCTGCACGCCATCAAGGAAAAGACCATCCCCGAGCTCACCGATGAGCTGGCCAAAAAGGCCGGGGGCTTCGATTCCGTGGAGAAGATGCGCGAAGCCATCGTCAAGTCCTACATGCACAGCCGCGAGCAGCTGAACAAGTCCGTGGCCCAGAAGAAGCTCATGGACCAGCTCTTGGCCCAGGTCACCTTCGACCTGCCCCCGAGCCTTGTTGAGAACCGCATCGACCGCCTGCTGGCCGACCTGGAGCAGAGGCTGGATCGCCAGGGCAAGAGCCTGGACTCCCTGAAGAAGACCCCCGAGGAGCTGCGCGAGAGCGTGCGCGCCCAGGCCGAGGAGGCCGCGCGCAGCGAGATCCTGCTGCTGGCCGTGGCCAAGAAGGAAAACTTCGACGTCACCAGCGAGGAGATCGACGCCGCCCTGACCCAGGTGGCCATGCAGAACCGCCAGGATCTGCTCTCCGTGAAGCAGTACTACGAGGAGAACAACCTCATTTTCCCCCTGAAGGACCGCTTGCTGGCCGACAAGTCCATAGAGTACATCTACGCCAGGGCGGAGAAGACCGAGGTTGACGCCCCGGACGAGGTAAAGCAAACCGCCTCCGCAGACGAGAAGAAAAGCGAGAAGGAAAAGGCCCCGGCCAAGCCGAAGAAGGCCAAGGCCAAGGCCGCCAAGACGGAAGACCCGCAGGAGTAGGGCAGGGAAGCCAGACTTCCCCTTTCTCCCGCCAGGAACATCCGCGCGGCGGTCCGGGCTTCAGTCGTTCGGGCCGCCGCGCGTCGATTTTGCGGGGCGTTCTCGCGTCCCGCCCGGGGGGGGCACCGCCCGCCAGGCTGTATTATTTTTGCCGACGTGAACCAGGGCCCACGGCCCAGTGCATGAATCCGCATCCGCCAGCCGACTGGCGGGGCCACAAGGAGCCGACCCAATGCCCGCAGTCCCCATTGTCATCGAGACCACCGGCCGCACCGAGCGCGCCTACGACATCTACTCGCGTCTGCTGAAGGACCGCATCATCCTGCTTGGCAGCGCCATCGACGACCATGTGGCCAGCCTGATCTGCGCCCAGCTCCTGTTCCTGGAGTCCGAGGACCCGGAAAAGGAGATCTTCATGTACGTCAACTCCCCCGGCGGCTCCGTCACCTCGGGCATGGCCATCTACGACACCATGCAGTACATCGCCCCGCCCGTGGCCACCCTGTGCATGGGCCAGGCCGCCAGCATGGGCGCGCTGCTGCTCTGCGCCGGCGAGAAGAACATGCGCTACGCCCTGCCGCACAGCCGCATCCTCATCCACCAGCCCCTGGGCGGCGCCCAGGGCCAGGCCACGGACATCGGCATCCAGGCGCGCGAGATCCTGCGCATGCGCGAGTCGCTCAACGGCATTTTGTCCGCGCACACCGGCCAGAGCATGGAGCGCATCGAGAAGGACACCGAGCGCGACTATTTCATGACCGCCCAGGAAGCCCTGGAGTACGGCATCATCGACAAGATCATGACCAAGCGCGACAGCGCTCTCAAGAAGGTATAAGGAACGCACATGAAGAAGAAAAGCGGCTCACCCACGGACCTTTCCTGCTCCTTCTGCGGCAAGAGCCAGGTGGACGTGCAGCGGCTCATCGCCGGGCCGGACGTCTACATATGCGACGAGTGCGTCGGCCTGTGCAACGACATCATCGCCCAGGAGCACGTGAGCGAGGGCGTGGGCGACGTGCGCCTGCTCCCGCCGCAGGAAATAAAGGCCCTGCTCGACCAGTACGTCATCGGCCAGAACAAGGCCAAGAAGATCCTCTCGGTGGCGGTGCACAACCACTACAAGCGCGTGTTCTACGCCCAGTCGGCCAAGGACGATGTGGAGATCGACAAGAGCAACGTGCTGTTGATCGGCCCCACGGGCTCCGGCAAGACGCTTCTGGCCCAGACGCTGGCGCGCATCCTCAAGGTGCCCTTCGCCATCGCCGACGCCACCACCCTGACCGAGGCCGGCTACGTGGGCGTGGCCGTGGGCGAACACTTCTTTCCGGCCTATCTGCAAAAGGGCAACGACTACTTCTGCTTCTTCGCCATGCCCCACGACATGGCGCCCGCAGACTTCAAGCCGCGCGTCATCGTGCGCGACCTGGCGGGCAACGAGGCCACCCAGACCCTTTACGTCTACGCCATCCCCAAGAACTTCAAGTTCGACAGGCTGACCGTCTCCGACGAGTTCCTGAACGACAAGATGACCCAGTATTCGGCCCAATACCCGCAGGAGCAGTCGCCGCTGGACATCTACAAGCGCGTGAACAACGATTTGCGCAAGCAGAACCTGGGCGAGCTGCAGCGCATCGGCCAGGACACAGCCAACGCCACCCTCTGGTCCGGCCCCTTCCTGCGCCTGCCCAATGCCGCGGGGCGCGCGGGCTTTGGCGACCAGCGCGACTACTTCTACAACGGCATGAAGATCGACCACCAGACGCACATGGGCGTGGATCTGGCCAGCCTGGCCAATGCCCCGGTGCCCGCCGCCAACGACGGCCGCGTCGTGCTGGCGGAATTCTTCGGCATCTACGGCAACTGCGTCATCATCGAAAAGACCATCCCCGAGCTCACCGATGAGCTGGCCAAAAAGGCCGGGGGCTTCGATTCCGTGGAGAAGATGCGCCGAGGTCAAGAAGGGCCAGTTCATCGGCAAGACCGGCACCACGGGCCTGGCCGGCGGCGACCACCTGCACTTCGGCATCCTGATAAGCGGCGTACAGGTCAGCCCGGTGGAATGGTGGGACGAACACTGGATCAAGGACAACGTGCTCAAGCACCTGAACAAACAGTAAAAGAAAAGGCCGGGGTGACCCGGCCTTCTTCGTTTCAATGATTCGGCTTGCGCCTAGTGCCCCTAGTGCGTCGGCCGCTGGTACTCTTCCTTGACCAGCAGGTCGCTCAAGGGCGAGATGTTGTCACGTCCGCAGAAGATGGCCCCGGAGCTGTCGCAGACAAGCGCCTTCTCCAGCACCTCGTCCACGTTTTTGACGCAGACCACCTTCAGGTCCTTCAGGATCTCG
>Ga0351947_1088_pt1 | contig 10843 bp, 8 predicted proteins | sample BONcelT113001G13_FD_205815 | JGI IMG/M metagenome (GOLD analysis project Ga0351947, IMG submission 205815) | Enriched cells from coal bed in the Powder River Basin, Montana, United States - BONCAT cells T11 rep3 HSBNCT.T11.300.1.G13 ...
ATTTTTATTAGAAAATTGAACACAACATAGTACTTTAATATAAATGCCCAATATTCAATATCAAAAAAACTTATGCTAATTAAAATAAAAACTGCTATTTTTGTAGTTTGTTGTATTATAGAATTTTATTAATCAATAAGATAGAGTATTAATGGGAGCTTTTAGATTATTCTCGAATGATGTGGCAATAGATTTGGGAACGGCAAATACCCTTATATGGATGAAGGGTAAGCAAATAGTATTGAATGAACCTTCGATTGTAGCATTCGACAGGGCAAGTAAACATATTATTGCAATCGGTCATGAAGCACAAGCTATGGTTGGAAAGACACATAAAGATATAAAAATCATTCGCCCACTTCGTGATGGGGCAATTGCTGACTTTGAAATCACCGAAGGAATGCTTAGGGCATTTATTAGGAAAGTATCATTAAGCTGGCAACCCGCAAAAAGAGTGGTTGTTTGTGTACCATCAGGTATTACTGAGGTAGAAAAACGTGCAGTCCGTGATGCATGCGAGCATGCGGGTGCAAAAGAAGTTCATCTGATTGCAGAACCAATGGCAAGTGCAATCGGTATTGGACTTAATGTACATGAACCCATTGGTAATATGATAGTTGACATCGGTGGCGGCACAACTGAGATCGCCGTAATTGCATTAGGAGGTATTGTAACTGACGAATCTATACGTACCGCAGGAGATGAAATGACCGTAGCAATTGTTAAGTACTTTAGAACTAATCATAGTATTTTAATCGGTGACAGGACAGGGGAAATGATAAAATGTCAGGTTGGCTCAGCTGTACCATTGGACGAAGAAATTGAAATTGAAGTCAAAGGCAGAGATTTAGTAACAGGAATACCAAGAGCTATTAGAATAAGTTCTGCAGAAATCAGGGTAGCTCTTGCCGAATCCGTAAAGGAAATTGTTGATGCTGTAATCACCTTATTAGAAAAGACACCCCCTGAATTAGCGGCTGATATATTCGACAGAGGCATTATGCTTACCGGCGGTGGTGCATTACTCAAGGGCTTGGATGAAAGAATCAAAAGAGAAACTTCTTTACCGGTTCATGTTGCCGAGGACCCGCTAACAGCAGTTGCAAGAGGTACAGGAAAAGTTTTAGAGAATTTAAATGAATATTCTTCAGTTCTAATTAAAAGTATAAGATATTAAAATTGTAAAAATAATTTGTTTTTAGTCAAATGCAAAGATTTCTGAGAATAATTAAGGACTTTAAAGAATACTTTACATTTGCTGGTTTGGTTATCCTAAGTTTGATTTTAATTTCCATTGGGGACATAACAAAACTTAGTGGCTTCAGAACAATAGTTATCGGTTCGGTTGGTTGGATGCAGGAAGCTTTCGCATGGATTCCTAATACAGGAGCTTTACAAACAGAAAACAGAGCTTTAAGGCAATTAAACCTACAACTTTCAAATGAAGTAACAAAAATGAGAACTGCTGTCATCGAAAATCAGAAACTTCGACAAATGATAGACTTAAAAACGAATTTAACTTACGAAGTTATTACAGCAGAAGTAATTGGAAAATCGAACATAGAACTTCGGAACTACTATACTGTAAATAAAGGTTATAAAGATGGAGTGAAAGAAGGTATGGCTGTCCGAAGCGATGCCGGATTAGTCGGAGTAATCTATGGAGTAACAAAGAATTACTCATTAGTTGAACTTATAACTAACAAAAACGTAAAAATTAGCTCAATGGTCCAAAGAAGTCGTTTAGATGGTATTTTGATTTGGGAAGGCGGTGAATATTTCCAATTAAAAAATATTCCGAAATCTTATGATGTAATTACTAAAGACACAATTGTAACTTCAAATTACAGCAATAAATATCCGAAGAATATTCCTATAGGAGAAGTAATTAGTAGAAAAGAACTTCCGGGTGATATTTTTATGCGAATAAATGTTAAGCCATTTGTCAATTTCGCTACTTTGGAGCAAGTTTTTATAATTCAGGAATTATCAGACCCCGAAAGAATTGCAATAATTGAACAAATTGATGAAAAATTAAAATTACGAAAAATGGGACCCGCAAGAAAGTAAATAAAAATGAAAATATACTTTGAAAAAAATGAACGATTATCTTACTTCAAACGCTGGGGACTTTACGCATTTTTAGCTGTTCTACTGTCATTCCTTGATATTGTTTTAATGGATTTTATTTCCATCAATGCTCTTACACCAGACTTTTTATTGATTTTGGTTGTTTGGATTGCATTATCCGAAGGGCAATTCTATGCACTATTTGCCGGATTTGTATGCGGATTGATTTATGATTTAATATCATTCGATGTGCTTGGCACTAATGCACTTGCAAAAACATTAGTTGCACTTATTGCCGGTTGGTTTTACAATGAAAATAAAATTAATATCAATATAGGTGGCTATAAATTTTTGATAATTGTTTTTATCAGTTCCATAGCACATAATTTAGTTTATTATTTTTTATATATTAAATTTAGTGAAATTTCATTTTTACCATTTTTCATGAGATATGGTTTAGCTATTTCAATTTATACAACGATAATTGCTATTTTCCCAATGTTACTTAAAATTCCACAAAATAAATTAATCAGATAATAAAATTTCGGTTCTATATCATTTATAGTGGGTATTTTATATTATTACTATTATAGCTGTTGAACGTTGGAGATAAAAAAGTTGAAAGTTAATTGATTGATTTATAAAACCTTATTTATCTTCCAAAACCTTAGTAGAAATGGAATTACAAAGCATATTTACCTTATTACCTTATTTTAATAATGTATTAAATATGCTTAAAATATTTTTATATTCCATCCCGCTGGGATTCTAAAATTGGGGGTTATCATCATTTTACTATTAATATTCCGCTACGCTGTAGCTAAATGAATTCTATTACGATTACATATGTACTCCTAACTCTTGATAGAATTCAATAATTTCTTTAATCCACTATAAATGATGAAGAGCCTAAATTTCAAACTGCTTTATTTATGAAAATTAGTTTTTTAGAAAAAATTAAATATCAATATTGTACAATCAGAATAAAATGAAATAACATATTCAATAGAAATTCGTATTTTTGAAAATGAATATAATTAGCAGGTACATATTACGAATACATTTTGCACCGTTCATGTTTGGAACGGTGTTGGTTATGTTTTTATTTCTGTTCCAATTCTTGTTAAAAAGTATAGACCAGCTTGTTGGTAAGGGATTAAGTGAATGGGTTATTATTCAGTTAATAGTTCTAAATTTATCATGGATGCTCGTTTTAGCCGTACCGATGGGAGTTTTGTTCTCTACTGTAATGGCTTTTGGAAATATGTCATCTGTTCACGAAGTAACTATTATTAAATCAAGCGGCGGTAGTTTAATTAGGATGATGAAGCCAATCATTGTTTCAAGTATGTTATTAACATTATTGCTTTTTTGGTTTAATGACGAAATTTTACCTGAGGCAAATCATCAGGCAAAAGTTCTTATGATGGATATCAGAAGAAAGAAACCGACTTTCAGCATGGAATCAGGGCAATTCTCACAACAATTAGATGGTTACACTATTTTAGCCAGACAAGTAGATTCATTATCAGGAATGATGCGGGCAGTTACAATTTATGATAACAGAAGCAGTGCTTCAGAAAACATAGTTACGGCTGATACGGGAATTGCAAGTTTTTCTGCTGATATGAGTAAATTAATTTTAGATTTATATCATGGCGAGATTCATCAGTTAATTCCAAATGAAGTAAATAATTACAGAAAAGTAAATTTTGAAAAATACAAAATATTTATAAATGCTTCCGGTTTCAACCTGGAACGTAGCGATAAGGAAGATATCAACCGCGGTGACAGGGAAATGCACATTCGGGATATGCGAAAAATCGTTAACGAATCCAAACAGAAACGGAAGAAATACTTTAATAATCTTGATTCACAATTAGTAAAGCATTATAATTATCTGATTGGCAAATCTGAGGAGTTGGCAAATAACCCAAGCAATAACAGATTTATGAAGGATGAGGAGACTTTGGAAGGAGCTATGAGAGCAGTCCAACGACGTGCATCCTTTTTCAAGTCATCTATTAGTTCCGATTTAATGAGAATCGAAGATTATGAATTAACGGCAAGACAATATGAAGTTGAAATTCAGAAAAAGTACGCTATACCGTTCGCTTGCTTTGTATTCATACTCGTAGGATGTCCCTTAGGAATCATGACCAAAGGCGGAAACTTCGGAATTAGTGCCGCTATCAGTATTGGCTTTTATATTTTTTACTGGGCTTGTCTGATCGGTGGAGAAAAACTTGCCGACAGAGGAATTTTAGACCCTGTTTTAAGCATGTGGATGGGGAATATTGCCGTATTTATTATGGGAATCATTTTAGTTGTTAAAGTGAATAATGAATCAATGCGAATCCCCGGGTTAAACTTTATTAAAAAACTTATAGCTAAATATCATTCCAATAAACTTGAGAAATAGTAAAGAAATATTAAATCTTTCAAAAAAAATTGCAGTCGTCCGGACTGACCGTTTAGGTGATATGATTTTAACTTTGCCTTTGGCAAATGCTTTAAAGAAAAGATTCCCTTCAGCCCAAGTAACTATGATAGCAAGAACTTATACAAAACCTTTATTATATAATTCTACTGCTCTCGATAATTATTTTTTTGTTGATGAATTTGAAAACGGTATTAAAGATATTTTCAAAAATAATAAATTTGATACAGTATTTTTTCCGCATCCGCGATTTGATGAAGCATTTGCCGCTTTTAAAGCAGGTATTAAATTGCGAATTGGTTCTGCATATAGATTTTATTCGTTTCTATATAATTGTAAAATTCGCGAACATCGTAAAGAATCTTTAAAACACGAAGCTGAATATAACGTAAATATGCTTTCATTGCTAATGAATGAAAACTTTGAAACAGTATTGCCATCAATATATATAAAACCGAAAGCATTAGACTCTATCATTAAAAAACTAAAGGAATTATCAGTAGGTTCGGAATTTATTATCATTCATCCCGGAAGCGGTGGCTCGGCTTATGATTGGAATGTAAACAATTTTGCAGTTTTGGCAGAATTAATATATAAAAAATTGAATTTAAATGTATTAGTTACAGGAATTGAATCCGAATTTGAAAAATGCAGAACATTATGCGAAATTTCAAAACATTCTATTAATTGTTGTGGATTATTTGATTTGGAGGAAATGATTGCCCTAATATCAAAATCAAAGATGTTGATTGCAAATTCCACCGGAGTCCTGCATATTGCGGCGGCTTTGAATACAAATGTTCTGGGATTATTTCCTAATTCAGCACATTTAAGTCAAAAACGTTGGGGACCTTACAGTAAAAATTCATTTGTAGTCAATCCACCTCAAAGCAATAATTTGAAACTGAATGATGATATGTCCCTGATAACAGTTGAAAAAGTTTTTGAGAAAGTTGAAATATTATTGCACAAATCAACTATCGGCTTATAAGGTTAACAATACTTCTTCATCATATTTAGTGGTTAAATTAAATTATGAATAGATAAAATCATTACGATTAAGATTTCACCCAAACGATATTTCATAGAGATTAGAAAAGTATTTTTACAATTTCAACAATAAATAAAATATTTTTATTAATGTTCGTTTTATTGAAATATTATAGTTGCATATACAACAATTGCATTTGCAACTAATTAACTTTATAGGAAATTAATATGGAATTTTACGAAAAAGATAAATCAATTGGAACCAATGTCGGTAAAGTTTTAAGAGCTTTGCGACAAACTCTTCAACATAAGTTCGAGGAGTCGGGAAATCCATTAACATTAGAGCAATGGCTCGTTTTGATGCTATTAAAACGAAAAGACGGACAGCCCCAGAATGAACTTTCTTATGCCTGCGAAAAGGAAAAAACGACAATTACAAGAATAATTGACGGTTTGGAGAAACGTAATCTTATTGTAAGAGTTCAAGACAAAACCGATAGAAGAAGCAATTTAATTTATTTAACTGATGCAGGGCGGGAAGTTGAGAAAATTCTTACTCCAATAGGAATTGAAGTAAATAGAATTGCCGTACAAGGATTTGCTGACAAGGAAATTGCTTTATTTAACAGTATGCTTAAAAGGATATATGACAACTTGCAAAATGAACAAGTTGAAATCATTGATGAAAATAATGTTTCAAAAATAAATGAGTTAAAATGAAAAAAAATATTAAAACCGTATTATTGGCTGTGCTAATAATTGCTTTGGGTTTCGTACTTTTCAAAATGTTTTCAGGAATGAAGAAAAAACCTGAACCTACCCAAACATTTAAATCAATCAAATATGTTAGGGTTGATGAAGTGAATTATCAAGACCATATTGCCGAGATTGTTGCCTTCGGAAAGGTTAAATCTTTCAATAGAATCGAAGTTTATTCCGAAGTTGCAGGCATTGTTTTGGACAATGGACAAAGATTCAAAGTTGGTAATTCTTTTTCTTCCGGTCAGGTCATGATTAACGTTGACGACGAAGAAGCAAGACTGAATCTTTACTCGCAAAAAAGTGATTTTCTAAATGTTCTAACAAGAATGTTACCCGATATAAAAGCAGATTTCCCCGATGCTTTCCAAACATGGAACAAGTATCTCGAAGATTTCAATATCGAAGGTGCTATCAAAGAATTACCTGCAACAAGATCATCGAAAGAAAAGTATTTTCTTGCCGCCAGGAATATTTATAAATTATATTATGCTATTAAAAATATAGAAGTTAGATTATCAAAATACAAAATTAAAGCACCATTCGCAGGCGTTGTTACTCAGAGCTTAATCGAAAATGGTACTTCCATAAGAGTAGGTCAAAAACTTGGAGATTTTGCAGGAACCAACTCATTTGAGCTTGAACTGCCAATCAGCGAAAATGAAATCAATTATCTATCAATAGGTAACTCAGTTGAAGTGATAAATGAAAACAATAATAAAACTTGGACAGGCAGAATTGCCAGAGTGAGCGAGCATATTGATGCTTCTTCCCAGACAATAAATGTTTATGTCAGTATTTCAGGAAAAGACCTCTATGATGGTATGTATTTGAAAGGAGTAATCAAAGGCAGGAAAATTGAAAATGCCTTTAAAATCCCAAGAAAAGCCATAGTGAACAATGAATTTATCCATACAGTTAAAGATAGTTTGCTTGGTAGAAAGCAGATTAATATTTTATTGCAAGGAGAAACTGATGCCTATATCAATGGGATCAACGAAGGAGAAACTGTGGTAGTCGAAACTTTGGTTAATACTGCCTTAGGGACTAAGATTATAACAATTAAAAATAATGAGAACAAATAAGATTAATAGTTATGAAAAAATTAATTGAATTTTTTATTAAATATTCAACATGGCCTACTGTAATAAAAATTATGGTTTTGTTATTCGGGCTAATTACAATCAGCAATATTAAAAGTTCATTCTTCCCTGAATTGGAAATCAGAAGAATTAATATACAGGTCTTTTACCCCGGTTCTTCACCTGAAGAAATAGAAAAAGGAATTGTCCAAAGAATTGAAGACAACCTTAAAGGAGTTCAGGGTATTGAAAGATATACATCAAGATCCGTTGAAAACATGGGTAGTATTACTATTGAAACTCTTAAAGGATATGAAGTAGATGAAGTACTGCAAGACGTAAAGAATGCCGTAGATAGAATAAATTCTTTTCCTACAGGTATGGAACCTCCTGTTGTTTTTAAGCAACCGTCAACTGAATTTGCAGTTAATTTCGCAATCTCAGGTGATGTTGATGTAAAAACTCTGAAAACAATAGCCAGACAAATCGAAGATGACATGCGTGATATAGATGGAATATCCCAAGTCTCTATTGATGGATTTCCTGCTGAAGAAATTGTTGTCAGCGTCAGAGAAAATGATATGCGAGCTTATAATCTTACTTATGACCAAATTTCGCGAGCAGTAAGGCAATCAAATTTGGATATTTCAGCCGGTATGATTAAGTCGAAAGACGAAGAGATTATAATTCGATATGAGGGTAAGAAATATTATGCCGAAGAACTGAATGATATTATTGTGAAATCTGATATAAATGGTCGCTCAGTTCGCTTGAAAGATGTCGCAAATGTTACAAATACATGGGCGGAATCTCCGCAAAGAACTTATCTGAACGAGAAAAGAGCGGCAATTATAAACGTTAATAAAATTCTTGGTGAAGATATTTTAGATGTAGTTGACAAAGTTAAAATTTACGTTGATAATTTTAATAAAACACATTCAAAAGTGAAAGCTGAAATTATTGATGATGCAACAAAAGGGTTAAGACAGCGGCTTGACACATTAATTAGAAATGGTATTCAAGGTGCAATTTTAGTGATATTGTCTTTAGCTTTATTCCTCAATATCAGGTTAGCTTTTTGGGTTGCTATTGGAATTCCATTTTCATTTCTTGGTGCATTTTTATTTATGTATTTGACCGGATTAACAATAAATGTCATTTCACTTTTCGGATTTATTATTGTAGTCGGTATGCTTGTTGATGATGGAATTGTCGTTTCCGAACAGATATATCAAAACCATGAGAAAGGAATGAAACCCTTTTCAGCCGCAGTGAATGGAGTGTTTACCGTAATTCCATCAGTAACATTTGCAATTTTGACAACAATTGTCGCTTTTATTCCATTCTTATTCCTTGACGGAAGACAAGGCGAAAACATGCGGGATATGGCACTTGTAGTTATTGTAGCATTAATATTTTCTATGATAGAGGCGGCATTAATACTTCCTGCACACCTTGCACATTCTAAAGCTTTACGAACCGGAATGAAAAACAGTGCATTCCGTCAGAAGCTTGATAAAATAATTTTATATCCAAGAGATGTTTGGTATTCAAAATCTGTAAAATACTTTTTAAAACATTGGTATATGGTAGCCGCAATTGGAATATTATTGACATTTGCTACCGTAGGTGCATTCAAAGGCGGTATTATTGGGTTGACATTTTTTCCTTTCCTTGACTCTGACTCTTTTGAAATCAGCTTAGTAATGCCGGCAGGTACTCGGGAAGATGTTACTGAAGAAATATTAAAGAGAATTGAAAAAGCTACTTATGAAGTTAACAAAGAGCTAAGTTCCAAGCGTGATGATAATCAACAGGTAATTGAAAAAGTATTGGTCAATTTGGCTAAAGCTCCAATGGGTTTATGGGGTAGTACCGAATCAGGTAATGGCAATATTGGTACTGTTAGAGTTGTTATGATGCCCGGTGATGATAGAAATCTGGATAGTTATATTATACAAAATGCTATAAGAGATAAAGTTGGTCCCGTGTATGATGCAGAAAGATTAACTTATGGTGAAGGTTCAAGATTTGGTAAGCCGGTTTCATTTACTCTCGTAAGTCCAAGTTTGGATGATTTAGCAAAAGCAAGAGATGAAGTTAAAGCAGGGTTGAATACATTATCAGAGTTACGTGGCGTTGTTGACGACGCTCCCGATGGTATGAGAGAAATCAAGATGCGATTAAAAGATAAAGCTTATGCACTTGGTCTGACAAGTGTGGAAATAGCCCGTCAAGTTCGTCAAGGATTTTTTGGTGACGAAATTCAAAGATTGCAACGTGGACCCGATGAAGTTAAAGTTTGGCTAAAACTATCATTGAAAGACAGAAGTTCTATACGAAAATTTGAAGAAACGAGAATTAAAGTTCCGGGAGGCATCGAAGTACCATTAAATGAATTAATAGATTATGATATCAGAAGAGGTCCAACTGTAATAAATCACCTGGACGGAAAACGTGTTATTACAGTTGATGCAAGTTTTGTTGATGAGCATGCAGAAGTACCTCCGATTTTAAACAGAGCAAAGGAAGAAATTTTATATCCGGTACTTGCAAAATATCCAAGTGTAAAAACTGCAGAATCAGGGCAACAAAGAGAGATTATGAAAACAGCACGCTCTTCGCAAAAAGCATTAACAGCGGGATTTATAGTAATGTTCTTTTTAATTGTGTTGAGTTTCAGGTCATTTTCGCAAGCGGCAGTAGTTTTGGCTTTAATACCCTTAGGTTTGATTGGAGCGGCTTGGGGGCATTGGTTGCATGGTATTCCCGTCAATATGATGTCGGCTTACGGTATAATTGCATTGATTGGAATTATTGTTAATAATTCTATTGTGTTTGTTAATACTTCAAATGATTTTTTACGAACAGGGATGCGATTTGATGATGCAATTTACTCAGCCGGTATGAACAGATTCAGACCAATCCTTTTAACTACTGTTACCACAGTACTCGGATTATTACCTTTAGTACTCGAAACAAGTCGTCAGGCACAATTCTTAATTCCTATGGCTATTTCGGTTTCTTATGGATTGTTATTCGGTGCATCATTTACATTAGTATTCTTGCCGGTTTATCTAAAAATATTAAATAGAACAAAATGGAAGGCAAAAAGACTTTGGACAGGTGAAGACTTATTGCCAAGAGATGTAGAACCGGCATTGGTCGAACAAAAAAATCTTGAAAAATATTTCGGAGAGGAAAATGGAATCAATAAATAGTAAAATGAAATTTTCAGCATTGCTGACGTTAATATTTTTCTTCAATCTGAGTGCAAATATGTCTTATGGACAAGCATTAATTAATGTTGAAGAATCTGTTAAAATTGCATTGGAAAATAATTATTCCATACGCATCGTACAAAAAACTTCTGAAATTGCAGAGAATAATGTCTCGAGGGGGAATGCAGGAATGCTACCCAAAATAGATGCAAGTGCTGTGGCAGGTTATTCGTTAACAGATTTGGATATGACTTTGGCGACTGGTCCGCAACCGGTAGATA
>Ga0351947_1090_pt1 | contig 10492 bp, 8 predicted proteins | sample BONcelT113001G13_FD_205815 | JGI IMG/M metagenome (GOLD analysis project Ga0351947, IMG submission 205815) | Enriched cells from coal bed in the Powder River Basin, Montana, United States - BONCAT cells T11 rep3 HSBNCT.T11.300.1.G13 ...
ATTGCCCCATTCAGTTGGATTTTCTGTTATTGGTCTCATGTGGAATTTCATAAAATAGAATGCTACTACAAACATTACACTTATAGCGAGTAATAAAATAATCCAATATCTTATTCTTTTCAATTCCTTTGTCATTTTGTCGTAGTCATTCATTTATTCTGTCTTTAAATTGTTATAATCAATGCAATTAATGGTTTAAGTAAGTGTGTCGGCAAAATTGCACTCTTTGACAAAGCTTTGGTTGTAGCGTTGGCTTGTGGGGCTTTGGAAATGTGTGCAATGTGGGTTGGCAATTGTTTTAAAAAATGTGCGGTGGGCAAAAAATAAAAAACATCGGGTCGGCTTGAGTGCCTGTCCGTCCGCAATGCAATGAAGGCGGATCGGCTTTCTGTTCTTGTCAATATTTCTTTTTTCTGTCCTTTCACAATGGTTTACTTTTTAATTTTCTGTCTGTCGTTGTCTGTTTCCTACACTTGGCGTTAACGATGGCGGTATAAAAAGTTGCCGATTGCGGGCGATTTCCTGTCAAGTTAAACAAATGTTGAAGCGGGCTACAACCCCTGAATAACCTACTGTTTCGGCAATTTTTTATACCGCGTGTTAGGGGGCGTATTTTTTCATTATTTTCATTGTCGAATTCTTAATATCTTCTTGTGTATATCTCCTGCCCGTTTTTTTTTCGTCAGATGTCAGTTCAGCTATAATCTCCGACTTTATTTCAGATGGCATTTTATTTCCTGTTCCCCCAGCAGCAACATGAATAGCATCAAAGAATTCATCTAATCCTTCTAAATAAACATCTTTTGCTTTTTCTACAAGAATTGAAGCCATTTGTTTATATGTTGCATTATCAAAAGGTTTAATTATTTCTCTGGAATCAACTTTATTAATTGGAGCATGATTAATCTTTTCGTTAATACCTAAACAATCCTTATTGTCAATATCTTCAAAATTATCATCAAAACTGAAGCAAAGAACATATTCGTCTATCAGCAGGCACAAAGGATTATAAAATTCAGGATGAAAAAAGAGCCATTTTGCATCATCATCTTTGCAATCAATACATCTCAGGAGTTTATATGATATTGATTTAATCAAACCATTTTCCTTTATCCCTTTTTCATCTATTTCTTCAAGTTTTGAAGGAAGAAAACAATCAAGAATTTGTCTTAACTTTTCATTCTGTTCATGAGTTAGTTTTACGCCACTTTTCCCATTTATTGACATTCTCCATATTACACTTGCCCAAAATAATAATCCAACATTAGAACTAACCCCAGATTCATAATCACTTGTGTCTTTCTTTTCAATAGTCTTAGCATACTCAGACTCAATTAATGCAAATCGGTTTTCACAATCCTTACAAAAAAAATTGTCAACTATCAGAGGATGTTTATTTTTTTCAATGTCTTCGTCTGAAATTTCTCCAAAAGTTTCTTCAAGTTTCTCTGGTTGTACTGACCTGCCAAAATGAGGTTTTGAATTCAATTTCTCGATAGTAAAACCTAGTTCGTAGTCACGCTCAGTTTTTCCTTCAATATTTTCAATCCTTTTCAAAAGAAAATGAGGAACAATATGAGAGCCTTTCTTATCGGCATTTTTCGTATTACAAAGCTTGCATTTTATCATCTTATTTCCTTTTCAATCCCGATTGTTTGTGGTCTTTTAATATGCCCCCTAACTCGTTTATAACCCAACCTTTCTACTCCCAAAACTTTGGTTCTACAGCCAAAAATGGGTGTATAACCGTACTTCTTTAGCCAAAATTTGTTGGGTTTATCCGGTTCACAGGCCATCACATGTTTTTATTACCGGGTGGAACAAACTCCTGTTATGCTTCATGCGGTCCGTTTTGTTGCCGTAAAGTTATGAAATCCTGTATATCTGTGCATACGGATACATAGTATTTCAAAAAAAATGTGCACTTTGCTTTTTTTCCTGCATGGCCGGATAATCCTTGCCAAAATAACACTCAATTTTCGCACAAAAGACTCACTGCTGTGGTCATGCTTTTCTGATGATCTTGTTTGCTTACCTTTGCTTCAATAAACCAACCATAAAGGATGTTTGCAGCCTTTCCTCCACATGCTTACGCCCGGCGGGCTTATTTTGGCGGCATCATTGTGCTGCTCCTGCTGATGGCTATGCCATTGTTTGCACATTTGGGCGGACTGGTGATCCGGCAATGGGACGAAGCGCGCCTGTCGGTGAATGCATGGGAAATGATGAAAAGCGGCAACATATTGGTAACCACCTACAACGGCGAACCCGACCTGTGGAACACCAAACCACCGCTGTTGGTCTGGCTGCAGGCGCTTCTGATGGCCACAGGCCTGCAACCCGAACTTGCGCTGCGCATCCCTTCGGCGGTGGCCACCGTGTTTACCATCCTCATGGTTTATGTGTTTGTGGCACGGTTTACCAGTAATCTCTGGCTGGCTTTCGGCACATCGCTGGTGCTGCTTACAGCCCCTGCACTCACTTCCAACCATGCCGCCCGTGCCGGCGATTATGATGCCACCATGGTGTTTTTTACCACATTATCTGCCCTTGCTTTTTGGGTATTCCTCGAAAAGGGAAACAACAAATGGTTTTTGATCTGTTGCCTTGCCCTGGCGCTGGGCGTGCTCACCAAAAGTGTTCAGGCATTGCTGTTTCTGCCCGGCTTTGCACTTTATGCGCTGTACAGGAAAAAATTGCTGCAATTGGTGTGGTCGCGCACCTTTTTTAATGGTATCATCATATTTCTGGTCCCTGTTGCCGGGTTTTATCTGCTCCGCGAATGGGCAGCACCGGGCTACCTGAAAGCGGTGGCCGAAAACGAACTTTGGGGAAGATACCTTCAGGTGGTTGAATTTCATGACCAGCCCAGATGGTTTTACTACCACAACTTTGTCAACGAACGCTTTAAACCCTATATGCTGCTGATGATACCCGGCCTGGTTGCCGGACTGTGGTCGGGGAAGCAGGGGATAAGAAACCTGACGGTTTTTTCTTTGGTATTGATAACCACCTATTTTGCGGTCATAACAGCCGGCAAAACGAAACTTTTCTGGTACGATCTGCCCATGCTTCCCTTCATGGCCCTGCTGGCTGCAACGGGCATTGTGGCTGTAATCATGCTGGTAACAGAAGTTTTGTCGCGCTTTGTGAAACCTGCGTGGCCCATGCTGGCATTGCCGGTGGTACTACTCGCACTGTTTTGTTATAAACCTTACGAAAAAACCATCAAAAGGGCCTACAAACCAAAAGATGCCTATTGGGAGCGCGACACCTACATCATGTCGCATTATCTGAGGAATGCCCTCAAAGGCCGGCATGATCTGCACGACACTTATGTGCTGTATGATGGCTACAACACCATGATGATGGTATATCTGCACCAACTCAGGGAACAGGGAATCAATACTGAATATCGCTTTTACAAAACCCTGCAGCCCGGCGACAAGGCAGTGACTTATCAACCACAGATCAAGGAATACCTGCTGGAGCATTTCGATGCAGAAGTGGTCAGCGAATATAAAGAAACGACAACTTACCAATTAAGGGAGAAACGATGAAACTGCATGATATTTCCGTTGTAGTACCTGTGTACAATGAGGAAAAGGGTATTCCGGAGCTGTTTGACCGGCTCAGGACGGCTGTGGAAAAAGTAAGCCGCGATGCTGAATTCATTTTTGTGAATGATGCAAGCACGGACGGGTCGCTAAGCATCATCAGGCAGCTGGCCGAAACCGACAAGCGTGTTAGGTTTATCAGTTTCAGCAGGAATTTCGGGCATCAGGTAGCCGTAACAGCCGGGTTGGAACACAGCCGTGGAAAGGCTGTGGTGATCATTGACGGCGACCTGCAGGACCAGCCAGAGCTCATTCCTGAACTGTATGCCACTTATCAGGAAGGATACAAGGTGGTGTATGCAAAGCGAAGGTCAAGGGCGGGTGAATCGTGGTTTAAGAAAAGTACGGCAAGGGTTTTTTACCGTCTGCTGAAAAGGCTCACCCATGTGCATATACCCATTGACACCGGCGACTTCCGGCTGATTGACCGTCAGATTGTCGAACAGTTGCGGCTGATGCCAGAGCCCAATAAATTTTTGCGCGGTCAGATAGCCTGGATGGGTTTCCGGCAGACCTTTGTCGAATTCGACCGCGATGCCCGCAAATATGGCACCACCGGATATCCCATAAAGAAAATGCTGCGTTTTGCCTTTGATGGCATCACCGCCTTTTCGGATGTGCCGCTGAAATTCGCCACTGCAGCCGGATTTTTGGTATCTGCAATGGCCTTATTGGTAATTGTGTATGCACTGTTCAGCCATTTTGTGCTCAACCATACCATCACCGGCTGGACATCGCTTATTGTCAGTTCTATGTTCATAGGAGGCATACAGCTTTTTGCCATTGGTATCATTGGCGAATATATCGGGCGTATTAACCAGACAGTCCGCAAAAGGCCGCTCTACATTGTGGAAGAGCAAAATACCGGACAGGAAACCAATGATGAGGGAACAGGCGCCGGATCAGCAGGAAATGAAAGCAATCCTTATGATTGAAAAAGCCTTTCAGCTTCGGTGAGGCTATAATATTCCCATTTTGTCGGCTATCCAGGTCATAACCAACGACATGACAAAGGCCAGGATGGGGGCCGCGATCCAAACCACCCAGAATTTTTTCACGCTGTTTCGGCTGAAGATCTCTTTCCAGCCCAGTTTGGCACAGCCAATGGCAAGTATGGCGCCGGTGTTCAGCTGAACCAGGGAGGCAGGAATGCCTTTAAATATCGAAACAGCGAGCAACAGACTTGCAGTGATAAATGCTATTACTGTGGCCGAGAGGGGGCCGAACTCCACAATTTCCTTGCCTGTGGTGCGGACAACCTTATGACCAAAAAAGGAACTGCCCATACCAAAAGCAGGAGCAATAACCAGGATGGAAAGCACAACGATCAAATTGAAATTCTTGTGCTCATCGGTGATATTCAGTTCGTTAATAACCATTGAGGCAATAGGGCCGCTGGCATTGGCCACATTGTTTGACCCGATGGCGAAGGCTACATACAGGGACGAGATGATGACTACTACCTGAAGGGCCGGATGATGTTTTATTTGCTCAAATTCGTACCTCGACCGCTTTCGCATGGGTGTATAAATATACCTTCCGGCAGCATAGGTGATTAAAAAGGCAATTATCGGCAACACAAACCAGGTGGGGATGATCTCGACAAAAAGTTTGTGTGTTTGCAACTGATCAAAGTACACCGCCGGGCCAGCCAGCGCAAACACGGTTGACTGACTTGTTGATTGCGGGATTCCCAGCAGATTGGCCATGAGCAGGGAAAGTGCCACCGAAAGAAGGATAATTGAGGTTAAAGTAATTGTAAGCAGGTCGGGGTTGATAATGCCTTTGCCCATAGTCAAAGCCACTCCTTTGCCGGCAACAACAGCACCGACGAAAACCATTATTCCAAACAGGCCGGGGATTAGCCCGCGCGGAATGAGGTTGGCTCCATAGGCTGCCGAAAAAGCCGGTGATGTACCGCTTCCGCCCATATTGATGGCCAGAAAAAGGGCGATCACAAATGGCAGAACAAGCTGACCATAAATGGGATCAAGCATAGCTCAAAAGGTTTATGCCTAAATTGGATTTTCAGGTACAAATCTATGGAATTCCTGCATGGTGAAAGCAAACACTTTCAGGATTATTCAGCCAGAATCAAAAAATAGTTTTTCTTTCCCTTTTGAATGAGCAGGTACTTGTTGTTGAGCAACATATCCTTGTTTATCTGATCGCCTTCCGACACTTTTTGTTTGTTCACCGACACTGCATTTTCTTTCAGACTCCTTCGGGCTTCGCCTTTTGAAGGAAACACCTGAGTGTGCTGTGCAAGCAGCTCAACCAGATCAACTTCCTCATCCAGCAGACTTTTGCTGATGCCAAAGCGGGGTACTCCGTCGAAGATATCCAGAAAAGTTTGCTCATCAAGTTCCCGCAACATATCGGTAGTAGCTTTGCCGAAAAGAATCTGGGAGGCACCTTCGGCCATCCTGAGGGCTTCGGCGGAGTGCACCATTTGTGTTACTTCAGTAGCTAAGGTGCGCTGCAGGGTTCTCAGGTGCGGCTCGTTGCGGTGTGCAGTGATTAGTGCATCAATAGTTGTCTGGTCGAGCAGGGTAAAAATCCTGATGTATTTTTCAGCATCCTCATCACTGCAATTGAGCCAGAACTGGTAAAAGGCGTATGCGGAGGTTTTGTCTGGATCCAGCCAGACGTTGCCGGTTTCGGTTTTGCCAAATTTGCCTCCATCGGCTTTGGTAATCAGCGGACAGGTAATGGCGAAAGCCTCTGCTTCGTGGCCTAATTTGCGGCGTATAAGTTCGGTGCCTGTAGTGATGTTGCCCCATTGGTCCGAGCCGCCCATCTGGATTCTGCAGTTTTTGTGCCGGAACAAATGCAGAAAATCATAGCCCTGCACCAGCTGATAGGTGAATTCGGTGAACGACATGCCCGTGCCGCTGTCGCTGCTCAGTCGTTTCTTCACCGAGTCCTTCGACATCATGTAATTGACGGTAATATGTTTGCCTACATCGCGGATGAAGTTCAGGAAGCTGATTTCTTTCATCCAGTCGTAGTTGTTGACCATTTCGGCCTGGTTGGGTTTTCCGCTGTCGAAATCGAGGAAGCGCGACAACTGGTTTTTGAGGCATTCCTGGTTGTGGCGCAGTGTGGATTCATCAAGCAGGTTGCGCTCCTGTGATTTTCCCGAGGGGTCGCCGATCATGCCTGTTGCCCCGCCCACCAGCGCGATGGGTTTGTGGCCTGCCAGCTGAAAATGTTTCAGCATCATGATGCTCACTAAATGGCCGATATGGAGTGAATCAGCTGTAGGGTCAATGCCCACATAAGCAGTTGTCATTTCCTTGTGCAGTTGCTCTTCGGTGCCGGGCGATACATCATGGATCATGCCGCGCCACCTGAGCTCTTCGATAAAATTGACTTTCATGTTCAAGCAAAATAATGTGGCAAAGATAAAAGGTTTATGCAGATCACTCCTGCAAAGCTGCTGCCTGTATTCCGTTCATAATATCTTTGCCTTCACTTCAGTCTGCCACTAAATTTAAGTCTTTCGTGAATATTATTTGTATTTAACTTTAACGATGTAGCGGACAGGGTTCAGCAAGTTTTCGTGTACATTTGCCTGATGAATCTGATAACCGGGGCAACAGGGCTTCTTGGATCGCATGTGGCGCTTGATTTGTGCAGGGCCGGACGAAAAGTGCGTGCCATCAGGAGGGCAGGCTCGGATTTGACCCTGATAAACAGGACGTTTTCGTGCTATTCGGCTGAGGACAAGAAGCTACTGGAGAAAATAGAGTGGGTTGATGCCGACCTGCTCGACTATTTTAGTCTGGCTGATGCACTGGAAGGTGTTGATGAAGTATATCACTGCGCCGCTATTGTATCCTTTCATCCGTCCGACCGCAAGCAACTGATGAAGATCAATGTGGAGGGCACGGCCAACCTGGTGAATGCCTGCCTGGAGAACAACAACATCAGGATGTGCCATGTAAGTTCAACAGCAGCTCTGGGAAAGGCCGACAAGCAAAGGCTGATCACCGAAGCAAACACATGGAAAAGCTCATCATCCAATTCGGTTTATTCGGTATCAAAATACGGGGCCGAGAGGGAAGTGTGGCGTGGTATTGCCGAGGGCTTACAGGCAGTTATCGTTAATCCTTCGATCATACTTGGTCCGGGCGACTGGGGCAAAGGAAGCTCTGAATTGTTTTCGCTGGTATGGAAAGGATTAAAGTACTTTTCATATGGGGTAAACGGATATGTTGATGTGCGTGATGTTTCGGCAGCAATGCTATTGCTGGTGCAACAGCAGCAATTTGGCCAGAGATTCGTGGTTTCAGCCGAAAATGTACCCTTCCGCGAACTGTTCAATCAAATAGCTGTTGGGTTGGGGCGTGAGGCTCCGCGCTTTGGTATCAGGCCATGGATGGCCGAAATTGCCTGGAGGATTATTGCCCTTGGCGGACTGATTACCGGGACAAAACCGGCTATTACGCGAGAAACTGCAAGAAGCTCAAACAGAATGCAATATTTCAGCTCCGAAAAACTTATCAGTTCAACTGATTTTCGTTTCAGGCCAGTAGATCAGAGTATCAGGGAAATTTGTGCTGTTTTTCTCAATGAAAAAGAAGGGAATTTGCCTGAGTATGCCCAGACGAATTAGAGCAACTTTGCCGGAGAACCTCTTTACAGCACATGTGAATTTTTTGATCTTTCAGACAATCAAATAATCCATTGCAATTTAAAACGATTCTAAAGTGAACAGGGTTTGGCAGTGCTGATGCAATAAATCTTAATTTTACCTGCTGAATCAGATTCAATTAAAATAATCCTGTTTGCTATGAAAAAGACCGCATTATTATATTGGGCACCGGGCGGAAATGTTGAAAAAGCAGCTCGTGAAATATTCGACAAACTCAATTCGGACATGGTTGATATGTTTACTGTGGCCGGTTTTGACACCGGGCGCATCGGTGAGTACGATCAGTTTATTTTCGGGTGCGCCACCATTGGTGCTGAGGTTTGGCTGGATGCCCGGGCAGATAACAAGTGGAACGAATTTTTCGTGAAAACGGAAGGAATGAGTTTTGCGGGTAAGAAATTTGCCTTGTTTGGCCTTGGCGATCAGGTGAAATATACTGAAAATTTCGTGGATTCCCTTGGATACATGAAGGAGGAAATTGAAAGGAGAGGGGGCACGATCGTTGGCCGCTGGCCTGTTACCGGATACAGTTTCTATGATTCGGAAGGAGTTTCGGGTGGTTACTTTTATGGTCTTGCCCTGGATGAAGATCAGCAGGCCGACCTCACCCCTGAACGGATCAAACGCTGGGTTGCTCAAATCAAATCAGAGTTCTGAGCCTATTCGGGCAGCAGATTTTTATAGTGCTCGTATCTTTCGGTGATTTCTACCACAAAACGATACGTTTCTTCGCCCCTTGCATAGCCGTAATATACAACTTCATCGCGGTAAAAAGCTGGTTTTGATTTGTTTCTGAGAAAAAAATCAACGTTGTCAGTCCAGATATTGGGGTCTTTTCTGTATTTGCCGGCAAGTCGCCGCGCGTCGAGTACATGGCCGATACCTGAGTTATAGGCAGCAAGCACGAACTTAATCCGTTCATTAGGATCAAGAACCGATTCGGGCACCTGCACATCGAGGTATTGCAGGTATTTGCCACCAACACGAATCTGTTCTTCGGCTGATGCTGATGTGTCAATGCCAAATTGCTCCATTGCAGCGGGCATCAGTTGCATGAGTCCGAATGCACCCGCCCAGCTGACTACATCGGGCTTGAATTCCGATTCCTGATAGATAAGGGAGGCCAAAAGACGCCAGTCCCAGCCTATTTCCTTTGCCACTTCGCGGATTACCTCATCATAAGCAGATAGCTTTCCTCCAGTCATCGAATGGAATTCGCTCCGACGCGAGGAGCTTATTCTGGAACCCTCGAAATATTTCTTATAAAGCGTAACTCCGGCTGAGGATGAGGTAAATCCGGCAAGCCATGCGTTTATTTCATTCAGCAATTCGTTGTCCTGTTCTTTGTTTAGTGCCCAGGCGAGGCGCTGTTCAAAACTCAGGGGTGTCCGCACATCAATATCGGGGTATATTTTTAGGAACAGCAATGCCATATGTTCATCGGCAACGGTGTATTCAATCTGGCCTTTCGAAACAGCCTCAACCAGTTCTTCAACATCCCTTTTGTCATCGATGATAATGATGGAGTCGCCCGTTTCCTCGGCAAGCACTTCAAGTCGTTTTCTGAACACACTTCCTTCCTGCACATATATTGTCTTTCCGCCCAGTTCGAGGCTCGATCTGAGAAGTTTTGCCTCTAATTCGTCACGGGTGGCTAGTCGACGCCAATTGTCGGGAAGCCTCTGAACGAGCACCTGACGGGTGACCAGCAAGGGTTCGGTAAAGTCAAAACGTTTTCTTCGTTCGCCTGTTACAGTAAGGCCAATTGCAATTAGGTCGGTTTTTTGATCTGCTAATTGGTCAAATGCTTTCTCGAGGTTTTCTTCGATCCTGATTTTAAGTTTCACTCCGAGAGAGGATGAGAAATGTTCAAGCATTTCATATTGAAAACCCATAGGCTGACCACGATAAATGAAGTAATTCATCGAGTTATAGTCAGTAATAACATTAAGGGTACCTTGTCTTAATACCCGGTCCAGTGAGGTTTCCTGAGCAAAGGCGGATGTATCTTTAGATTCATTGCGCCCTCCTGTTGTGCAACTGCCCATCATCAGCATGCACGCGGCGACCGTACTGAATGTAACAACAGAAACTAAAACCCTCAGCAACATCCGAAAAAGATTATTTGCAAAAGTAAAAATAGCAATATTTCAGGAGTACGAACCAAAGTCAGCCCGGAATGTAAAATAATTAGCTATGAAACGGGTGTGTGAAG
>Ga0351947_1092_pt1 | contig 10413 bp, 9 predicted proteins | sample BONcelT113001G13_FD_205815 | JGI IMG/M metagenome (GOLD analysis project Ga0351947, IMG submission 205815) | Enriched cells from coal bed in the Powder River Basin, Montana, United States - BONCAT cells T11 rep3 HSBNCT.T11.300.1.G13 ...
AGTACCTAGAAAAATGCTCATCTCCTTCTGGTGCGAGGCATGTGGTGCGTGCATTTCGGCCTGCCCCCAGGAAGCTATATCAATTGTTGACGGCAAAGCCACAATAGACGAAAACAAATGTGTAGTTTGCACATATTGTACAGGATTTTGCCCTCTCAATTGCTTGCGAGTGGTGTAACTTGGTTGCGCTATGCGTTGACTATGGCACAAAAAATATCGGCTTAGCCTACACTCCAGACGGTGTTTTTGCTTTCCCTCTTGCATCAATAAAAAAAACAGAATTAAACTCAGATATAAATGCAATAATTGTGCAAGCATCCGAGAAAAATGCTGAATTAATAGTTGTCGGTTACCCTGCCTCTGATATTGAATCAGATTCTGCAAAGTATATCCGTGGCTTTGCGCAGAGGCTTTCTGAGAAGTCTGGTTTGAGAGTCGTCCTGCAGGATGAATCTTTTACTTCAATGCAAGCAAGGGAAATTGGTCACGATTTGGGCAAAACCGACAAAAAAATGCGGAACACAAAGGATCAAATTGAGGCTCAGATAATTCTAATGCGCTATCTCAAGTCATTACCGAAACCTTGAGTAGTACTCTTCTATACTCTTATTAGAGGCAACATCTTATCCAAATCTCCAGCAAGTATTGGAACATCATCAATAGGCACCCAGTAGAAATTGAAAAAAATTGATTTTCCTGGCTCATTACTTGGATCATCTTCACTATGTATCCAGGTTTCCTGGTTATCGCCAATACAAGTCAAATGAAAATAATACCTGTGATGGAGCTCGTTTTTGCCTATAATTGAAGCGTCAAACACCTCATCTCCAAGGTAGGAGACATACTCGACGTTTTTGAGACCAGTCTCTTCAAAAACCTCCCTGAAAGTAGCCTGAATTGGAGTTTCACCATCTTTAACAGTCCCAGCTGGCACCTGGATTCCTGCCTCAGGAAAATCCAAATGTTGTAAAACAAGTAAATTTCTATCTTTTGTTATATATGCCACCACTTTTTCAATAAGGTTTACCATTCACTATTTAGACACACTTTGCCTGATTTTGACTTATTCACCAATTGAGCTGGAGTTTATTGGATATGGCTGGCCATAAGCGTTTACCCAACATGAACCATCCCATCTGATAAAACACACCGATGTCAAATTGCCAGTTTTATATCCCATCCAGACAACGTTGGGTTTACCTTTGGGACAAATCCTAATTATTGGAAGGTTTGAGTTTACACAGTCCCTGCTAATATCTGCGCTACACGGATATTCCTCACCTTGGCAGTTTCTCCATTTTGAATTTTCCAAGCATAGATAGTAGATTGTGTTTGTGTCTTCAAAACCTGCGCCTTCCCATACAACGTTTGGCAAACCGTTATCTCTCAAGTCCAGCCAAGGATTTTGGTAGTAATGTCTGTAGTTTAAATACTCTCGTTCAGCTATAAATGCAGAATTTTTTGGGTATGGTTTGCCATGCGAATTGACCCATTTTTTGTTTTCTAGTTTGACATAGCAAATCCCTATATTGCCTTTGGAATGTGAGACAAATGCGATATGTGGGCAGTCTTTCTTGTCCAGCACGAGGGATGGTGTGTAGGAACTGTTTGATGGGTGTGACACCTCAAAACCGCGTGATGAAAAGAGAGTTCCTTTGTAATTGGCCCATTTTTGGCCATCCCATCTGGCATATTGAATTCTGGAAAAACCCAGATACTCAGATTCTGTCCATGCAATATGGGGATTATTTTTACTGTCAATATCAAGTGATGGGTATTTGCATGCTTTTTCAGATTTGTAAATTGTTGGTTCATCAATGGGGTAGGGTTTACCCAATGCGTTTACCCAAGCATACTTGATTGCTTCTTTGGCACGACCAAGCAATCTACCGCCTGCTAGCACCTTCATCAAATAAACACCTTTGCCAACCTTGTATGCAAATTCTAGTTCCTGTTCCATTTCTTTCTGGGTTCCGTCCTTAATACCCCAGCCTTCAAGGTTGAACATCGAGAAGAGAACTTCTATCTCTGGCATTCTTCTGACAAGTGAGGTGACTTCTATTGTATGTGTTGAGACACCAACCACTTTGATGAGTCCTTTGTTTTTGTAGGAAAGAAGAGTATCCAGGGCTTGCCTATGACCTTTCATGGTCATGGAGGATTCCTGTTCATGAAGGAGAAAAATAGGGATGACATCAAGTTTCATTTGTTTGAGAGCATTTTCTACAGATTCTTGCATGGCCTGTGCGGTGTGGGCATAAGATTTTGTCACAATTACTGCATCATGCCTTATGTAGTTTGGAAGTGCACCAATCATGTCATGGGTTCTATATAGCTCTGCTGAGTCAAAAAAGTTTATCCCTCTGTCCCAGGCATAGCTTAATATACCTACGGCCTCTTTTGTTGAGAAGTTCGCCTGCAAAGGGCCGATTGTCAAAGTGCCCATGCAAATTTTAGATACTGAGAACCCAGTCCTGCCAAGAGTATTCTTAATCATTTTCCCAATATCGAGTTAATTTCAGACTCAAGCGTTACTAGCACCTGGCTGGATTTGTTGCAATCAATTCCGCCAGCTTGACCAAGGTCAGGTCTACCACCACCTTTAAACCCAAGAAGATTTCCCACTCTGGTGACAAGTTTTCCGCAATGGATAGTGGATTGCGGAATACCTTTGCTTATTACGCCAAGGTAGCATGAATCACCAAGTTTGGAGAGTACTGCCGCAAGGCCGTGATCGAAAGGCTCAAGTGCAAAATCAGCAACCATTCTCACACCTTCCATATCGAAACCATCTATCTTTGTTATAATAACGTTAGTTGTACTAACGCGCTTTGCGTTGTGGGAGGCGACCTCTGCCACAGATTTTGCCATTGAGGCAACCAAGGCCTTGTTCTTTTTTTGGCAATCGCTCAGGTTTTCAAGAATCTGTTCAACTTTACCTTTGATCTGTTTTGGACCACAGGTGAGAAGGGCTTGGATGTCGTTTATTTTTTCTTCAAGCTCTTGGACATGAGCAACAGCTTTTGATGCTACCTTTGCCTCAATTCTTCTGAGATTGGCACCAATTGAGGATTCTGAAGTTATTTTAAAAAAGCCAATCTGGCCTGTGCTCAAAACATGACAACCACCACAAAGCTCCATTGAAGCATCAGAGATTGTCACCACGCGGACAATATCGCCATATTTTTCACCAAACAGGGCAATTGCTCCCATCTTTTTGGCTTCTTCAATTTTGGCTTCAACGGTTTTTAGTGATGTGTTGTTTACAATTTGCTCATTTACCCAGCGTTCTACTTGGAAAAGGTCATCGTTGCTAACTTCACCGACATGAGTGAAATCAAATCTCAACTCTTCATCACCCACCCATGAACCGGCCTGTGCGATGTGATCACCTAAGATATTCCTCAAACCTGAATGGAGAAGGTGAGTTGCGGTGTGGGCTTTGGTGATGCTGTTACGTCGTACCATATCAACCGAGAGTTTTATGGTTGCGCCTACCTTGAGTGCACCTTTTATTATTCTGGCTTTGTGGAGTATTAGGCCTTCAACTGGTGATGATGTGTCAATGATTTCAATCTGGCACGAGTCGTTTACTGCCATGCCTATATCACCAATTTGACCGCCCTTTTCAGGATAGAAAGGGGTAGAATCAGTGGAGAACTGGAATACTTGGCCTTCGGTGGCAGTTGTTACAGACCCTTGTTTTGTAAGGATGCCAAGCACTTTTGCTTCAGTTTCAAGTTGGTCATAACCAGTAAATTTGCACCAACCTGTCTCATCACGGAATGCAATAAGTGCTGTTGCAAGCTCGAATTCTTTTTGCCCCGTGAAAGCCATTCTTCCACGAAGTCTCTGTGCTTCAAGTTCCTGTTGGAAACCTTCATTGTCCACATCTATATTTTCTTCCAAGGCAATCTCTTTGGTAAGGTCGAGAGGAAAGCCATAGGTGTCATATAGCTTGAAAGCAACTTTGCCTGTGATTTTGCCGGTTTTTTTGCTTTTGATAGCAGTCAATTCGTCAGAAAGGAGCTGTAAGCCAACGGCTAAGGTTGATCTGAACTGGGCTTCTTCGTTGTTTAGAATCTTGAGTACTGCCTCTTTGCGTTCAACGAGGAACGGGTAGGAGGATGAGTAGTTTTCGATGATTGTTGGAGCAATTTCTGCAAGGAATGCATCTTCAATACCTAACCTTCTGCCTGACAGAGCTGCTCTTCTGATGAGCCTCTTGAGAACATAACCTCTACCATCGTTTGCCGGGAAGACACCGTCCGAGATGAGGAACACACATGCACGAAGGTGATCTGCAATTAGATTTCTGCGGTTTTGCTCAGTACTGTTTGGTGAGAGTTTAACAATTGCCTGCATGGTTGTTGCAAATAGGTCGGTTTCCATGGAAGATTTTACACCCTGTGATGCGGCACAAATACGTTCTAGGCCTGCTCCCGTGTCAATGTTTTTGGAGGGAAGAGGCTCTCGTTTACCGCCTGGTTTTGCATCAAATTGGGTGAACACGATATTCCAAAGCTCTACAAACCTTCTGTCATCCGTGTCAAACATGCCGTCTTTCATTGGCAGGGGCTTGCCAGGATCCCAGTCAAAATATATTTCTGAGTCTGGACCACAAGGGCCTACTTCACCCATCATCCAGAAGTTGTCGTTTGAATACTGAATTTGCTCGTTTGTAAGACCAACTTTTTTCCAAATATCTTTGCTTTCGGCATCATCAGGGTGTACTGTGACAATAAGCCTATCGGGGGACAAACCCACAACATTTGTGAGGAATTCCCAAGCCCACGGAATTGATTCGGCCTTGAAATAGTCACCTATCGAGAAATTGCCAAGCATTTCAAAAAATGTGTGGTGGAATGGGGATTTTCCGACACTTTCAATGTCGTTTGTGCGCAAGCATCTTTGACAACTTACCAATCTGCGGGAAATTGGCTTACGTTCGCCTGTAAAGTAGGGTTTGAGAGGTACCATGCCTGCAAGTGTAAACATGACAGTGAGATCTGAAGGAATTAATGATGCGCCTTCAAGCTTGTAATGACCTTTATCAACAAAAAAGGAGAGAAAACTCTCCCTAAGTTCGTATGATTTCATAAGCTACTCTCTACTGGCAATCGTCAGGATTTCTGTTGCCTTCCTCCCAATTCCTAAGCCTTTCTGAGGCCACAGAAACATTGGAAGTTGCAAATAAAAATACATTCTTGCCAATTTTTTCAACTACTCCATCCAAAGCGTAGCAGGCTCCGGACGCAAAATCAATGAAACGACGGGCAATATCTTTGTCTGTATCCTCGAAATTGGCCATTATTGGTTTTCCATGCTTGAGTGAGTCAACAGCCTTTCTGGCTTCTTCAAAGGATGTAGGAGTGATGACAACGACTGTCATGGTCTTTAGTTGAGCGGCAATTGAAGCGGCACTCGACTGTTTTTTTGGAGCCGTGTTGTCTGGAATGGTTGAAACCGTTTCCACTATCTGATCGTCATCATCACCGTCTTCAGATAGACCCAAGAGATTCTTGAACCAATTGCCAAAACCACCTTGATTACCCATGTCAACCTCCAAAAATAGCTCGACCCAGTCTCACCTGTGTTGAGCCGCATTTAATTGCCAGATGGTAGTCGTCGGTCATGCCATAAGACCTTTCCATCCTTTTGCCAAGTCTCTGCTCAAGAGCTTTGGCCAAAAAATCCGCTTTGTTGTAAATAGACTCTTTTTCGCTGTCAGTGGCATCTGCTGGAGTCATTGCAAACAGACCGGACACCACCAAAAGGGGGCAACTATGAAAAATATAATGGCACAAATCATCAAAATCATCAAGAGGAACACCATTTTTGTTGTCTTCTCCAGAGATGTTGACCTCAATCATAATTGGCAGTTTGCGCAATATGGCTTTTTGGAGAGTCTCGGCAAGCCTTATGGAGTCAACAGTATCTATCGAGTCAAAAATACCACATGCTTTTTCAGCCTTGTTTGTCTGGAGGTGGCCAATCATGTGTAGTGAAAAATATTTACGCATTGGATGATCAATCCATCTTTGCGCCATCTGGACGCGATTTTCTCCAATCAGGTCGCATCCTGATTGAATAAGGTGATTTACATCATTAACAAAACCGTATTTTGCGGCAACCAACAGCTTGACACTGCCAGGTTCCCTTCCATAAGAGACTGCCAAATCAGCTATCTTTTTTTGATAGTATTCGAGTCTCTCCGAGATCACTATTGCTTCTTTCTCAGGAATGGCGGGATGTCAAGTTCACGTTTGTTGGGATTTTGGACGAGTTTGTGAAGCTCACTTTCCTTAAAGGTTGGAGTGCGAATTGTGAGGTTGGCTGGAGATGAGGAGAATCCAGTGGCAATAACAATGACTTTGAGCTGGTCTTCCATCTTTTGGTCAATAACTGCGCCCCAGACGATATTTGCGTTTGAGTCAATGTTTTTGGTGATATATCGGGCGACTTCGTTTGCTTCTGCAATCTTGAAGTCCTTGCCTCCGATACAGTTGCAAAGCAAGCCTTTTGCACCGTCAAGTGAGTGGTCTAATAGTGGAGAGGAAATTGCCATCCTAGCCGCTTCCTCTGCACGGTTTTCGCCTTTTGCAGTACCGATACCCATCCAAGCAGTGCCGGCTTCACGCATAATCGTGCGAACATCTGCAAAGTCAACGTTGACAAGGCCTGGTACGGTTATGATGGTCACGATGCCTTCAACTGCCTGGCGTAAAACCTCATCCACCATAAAGAATGCATCAGTTAGCGAGGTATTGCGATCTGCAGCATCAAAGAGTCGGTCGTTGTTGATGACAATCATTGCGTCAACCTTGTCCTTGAGTTTTGCAATACCGCTTTCAGCGATGTCAGTTCTGCGGTCGCCTTCAAATGCAAAAGGTTTTGTGACAATGGCAATTGTCAGTGCACCAAGTTCCTTTGCAATGCCTGCAACAACAGGAATTGCGCCAGTGCCGGTGCCTCCACCCATACCTGCAGTCAGGAAAATAAGGTGTGCGCCAGAAAGCATTTCTGCAATAATATCTTTGCTTTCTTCTGCGGCTTTTTCACCAAGGTCGGGGATTGAACCAGCTCCTAAACCCCTTGTTACCTTTGGGCCGATTTGTATTTTGTTTGGCGCAAGTGACATCCGAAGGGTTTGCGTGTCTGTGTTGACCGATATAAACTCAACACCATCAAGCCCGCATTCAAGCATCCTGTTAATGGCGTTGTTACCGCCTCCACCTAAACCAACTACCTTTATGACTGCGCCAGAGCCTTCCCAAACATCAAAAGCGTTTGACATAAAATGCCTTTCCTTTCTGCCTCAATTCACAAGAATTGTATAAAAGGCAACCCAAATTTGCAAGAATCAATTTGTTCCCCACGGAACGGTCGTCACTTGAAATGGTACATCGAGTTTGATGACGGCCGGCAGAGGCTTTTTCTCTCCAATTAGCGAAGAGAGAAGGTGTGCTAACGCTCCAAATTTCACATCGAGATTCTCGCTGTTACCAAATGCCAGCAAAGTACCCTGATTGGTTTCAGCAACAAGACCCGATATGCAGTCATTCTGAGAGAGTGTGAATTTTTCGGGAAGATTAAGACCTGCAAGCGATTCTTTTGTGTTTTTTACAACAAGTTGTCCGTTTTTTGCAACAATTTTCTTGTCGGAGTTGTGATAGATTTTCTTGGGACTAAGGGCAACATCCCTATTTTTTAGGAAAAAACTGACAAGGTCTGAAATCTCACGGTCATATAAACCTGGTTCGAGCATCTCGAAACCGTTTGGGGTTTTGATTCCAACATCAAATAGAATTGGCGCATCAGGACCTGGCATGACCGATTCTACGATGTTGCCTTCAATATCAACTGCCACTTTTCCTGCATTCATACCTATCGTGTATGTTTCGGTTTTTTCTTTGATTTCAATGACTGCACTATAGAAAAATCGTCTTCTAACCTTAAAGTCATCCAGGAGTGGGCCAAGTGATTCACCTGCGTCTTCAAATACAGAATTAGTCGTTGGAAATAAGCCCAGAAATAATTTGGTTGAGGCATACTCCATGATTTTTTTTATTGGGATGCGTGCCGAACCATTTACTGTGACGGAAGATAGAGATACGAAAGGAGAGAAGAATGAGAGCGCAAAAATAACTATCAATATACCCGAAATTATTGACAATCCAATGCGCATTTTAACAGGAAACCTCATAATTCACAACTATAGCGCAAAAGCTAGTAATGTCAATAAGTAAGACTTGCATTATTCGGCTTCATAACGACTTATCACAAGAGATACAATTCCAATTTGTGTTTTTAGCCATGAAATTTACCAGCTTTCACACACAATCTTTTGATGTCCCAATCAAGGGAGTCGAACCTTCCAATGTCATAAAAAATTAGACAGGCAAAGGATGAAGCAAATTTATGTCAATAGGTAAATTTATTGCAATGAATGATATTTTTGATAATAATAACAAATCACAAACCAGCCATATTACTGCTTGCTTCCCATAACAAGCGTGCATTTTCCTCAGTCAGGTATTTAGAGACAGGTAGAACTTGTTTGCACTTTTCAAAATACTTACCTGTAATACTTTCGGCTTCATCTGAAATTGCCAGATGTATGCTTGTTTTTGCGCCTTCAAATGAATTTATCGCAAATACATCGACAACCCTTTTTGTAAACGACATTATGCCTTGCCCCGCTCCTATGTTCGTTTTGACAAGTCCAGGATGGAGCGCATTTGCAGTCACACCTGTGTCTTTGAGTCTCTTTGAAAGCTCTAACGAAAAAAGTATATTGTAAAGCTTAGAAGAACAGTAGGATTTTGACCAGGAATAGCCTTTTGCCCATTGCAAATCAACAGCACAAAAAACACCTCTTTTATGCATTTCGGATGAAACATTGATAATTCTTGAAGGAGATGATTTTTTCAATAAGTCCAACAACAGATTTGTTAGGAGAAATGGGGCAAGATGATTGACTGCAAACGTAGTTTCAAAGCCCTCTTTTGTGAGTGTGCGTTTGAAATAGGTCACTCCAGCGTTGTTTATTAGCACATCTATTTTTGGATATTTTTCAATAATGGTCTTAGCAAGTTTTCTGACATCTTCCATCAAGGAAAGATCACCACACAAGATATCCAATTGTTTATTGCCAGTGTCTGCTATTAGTTCTTGTTCAGTTTGTTCAGCTTTTTTCGTGTTTCTAGCAATCATTACAACTCTACCGCCTGCTTTTAACAAGCCTTTTGCAGTCTCTTTGCCTATTCCAGAAGTTGCACCCGTGATTATGAATGTTTTTTGGCTATTATCCATGCTTTTTTCTCCTAATATTATCTTTTATAACAAATAACATACTTGTTGGTAACAAGCACAATAGAATTATCTATTTTTCTCATATCCACAATGTAGTCAGGAACTTCTCTTTGCTTGCCCTGGAATGTAAAAAGGCTTGTTTTATTGCCAAAAAATGGGTGCAGGATGTTTATTGGTTTTCCATCACCTATATTGAATTCAACCAAAACAGCATTGTTGGTGTCAAGTTCTTTTTGCAAGTGCACAAAAACACCTTCATCAATTGCAACAAAATCAACAGGATACATGTTTTTGAATGTATTTGCCCAAAGCAATTTGCCATTTTTTGCATCCAGAGCAATGATGCTTTTCCCTTTGCCGACAAAGATTTTTTCATCTTTTGTCAGCTTAAATGCTTCCGAACCAACCCAAGGATAATCTGGTGTTGCATTGATGATTCCATCACTATTAAAAGTCCAAAAAGTTGCGTTGTTTTCTATATCAAGACATTTGATGTTACCATTTGCGGCTTCATAAGCGATGAATTTGTCTTGATATGATTCCATAAGACGCATTTGGATGTCTGTGGTTTTGAAGTTTTTATCAATATGACGGATAAAATATTTGTCTGGTTCTGGTTGAAATCCTCCCTGCCAGAAAGATGCAACCACCCCACCTGTGCTTTCATATATTGACTTGATTTCAAAAAATTCATCCATAGAACGGAAATTGGCCAACTTGTCGTCTTCTTCAAATAGCATTTTACCAGTTGAAGCTTCATAGCATCTGAGTTTGTATGGGTGATAAAAATCTCCAGGCGGATCAGAAATAGCTGTCCAAATTTTGTCTTTTGAAACCACAGGTTTCAAGGTAAAGTGCCTGTTGCCTGGGTCAGGGACACCATTTTCATCAAATTTAAGATCAGCCTTGACAGACCAAAGCTCTTTGCCGTTTTTTTCATCAAAACAAATTATCCAATCATCACCTGAAGCAACTATTTTACCATAGCCATATCCAAAATTCGCAAAATTGAGCGTTTCTCCGAATTTGGCAGTTGCATTCCAACGTTCCTTGCCGTCAAGCAAGTCAACACATGTAATTCTATTCTCAAGGAAATAC
>Ga0351947_1093_pt1 | contig 10343 bp, 9 predicted proteins | sample BONcelT113001G13_FD_205815 | JGI IMG/M metagenome (GOLD analysis project Ga0351947, IMG submission 205815) | Enriched cells from coal bed in the Powder River Basin, Montana, United States - BONCAT cells T11 rep3 HSBNCT.T11.300.1.G13 ...
GATAAAGCAACTAATGTAGATTACACCTATTCACGCATGTTGATCGCTTCCTTGATTCATAAGAGTGCCATAACGGTATAACCAAAAGAAGCACCAAAGCTGATCATCAAGAACCAGATACCAAGCTTTGAGGGTACGGCTGTGATGCCCTCCTGTTTTTTGCTGAAATAAAAGTAATACACTCCACACATCGTTCCTAAAATCAAGAGAAAATTACCTATTACAATTGATGTGGTAGCACCGGCAAAAGGATTAATCATGGTAGCGGAGATTTGGCTTAGGAGGTCACTCTTAGTGTAGCGTACCATGTTTATCCCGGCGGACGTGCCTATCATTATGGCAATCGGAAACCGGCTCATCCATTGGGTTTTGGGGAAGATGCGCATCAGCATCATGATTCCCAAGGTTGCGGGGATCAGCAGAATTATATTCCCTTTAAAATCAGTTATCAGCTTGGTGAACAAGTTTGGCAACATGATGCTGTAAAACAAATATACCAACCAATATGCGGCTGATATTCCCACAAAAATCTGTTCGGCTAATTTGTAAAAGGGATTGTCCTTGTATAAGAAACTAAAGATGCTGAAAGTGAAAAAAACCGCCATCCAAAGACCGAATATGCTCATGAAGTTGCTCATGCCTTACTCCTTTTCCTTGCCCGGAAGGCTTTGATGTTTCCCACTGCGATGAAAACCAGGATCAGAAGATGTGCAACGGATTGGGCATCCATCTTCACGGTGGCAGAACCAATCCGGTTAATCAGGGTTTCATATTCGGAAGCTGCTTTCAAGCCTCCCAATAAACCATGAAGCTGTTTTTGGCTGTTCACGTAGGGTATCAATCCCGGAGCGCTTACGGCAGTAGTGCCACCCGTAACAGGTGTTTGATACACATCCCTGGCTGCCATAACCCATTCTTTAATACCGGGAGTTCCGGTGGATAGGGAGTTTATGTATGCAATATCTTTTAATGTTTTTATCCCTTTTAACATGGGGATATCCTGATACTTGGTGCCGGATTGATCAGCCGGGAAAACCTCAGCCATGTTCTTTCCCATGGCTTGAATTGCAACAATTCCTGCTACTTTGTATCCCATAAACGCGTAATCTATACCATAAGTCTTGTTAGGATAGTTCTTTTTTACCGTATCAAACGCTTGCTGCGCCATTTGCATTCCTTGAGGCCATAAAGCCATCACAATCACTCTCTGATTGCGGGAGAAAGCATGGTCCAGCGTTGCCACAGCCATAGGCTGCAGCTCTGTCATGGAAGATGGATCATAATCGAAAGAAAAAATCACTACCGAAGAATCAGGAGCAGATTCAATAAGCTGCCACACCATTTTGGAATAGTTTGAAACTTCTGTTTTCCAGCCTATGGGGAAGATGAGTGGCAAGGCAACTGCAACCAAAAGAAGCAGGAACACTATCCGGCGCTCGGTCTGAGAGTTATTCACGGTGCTCATTTATCACTCCCCAGGTATGATCTTTCAATTCCCAAGATAATCCTTAAACTGCTTCCGATAATACCCAAAGCAGCACTGATCATAATTGCCCTCTGTGCTGCAGAATTGGGAAACTCCATAATAAAATCGCTTAGGTTGGGCAGGTGCCAGAACCTATAATTATCTGGTATCCACGAAGTAAGCATTCCACCAAAGCTGGTTCTTCCCAGGATTACTATAACAGCCGTTATCATTAACAGATTAGATTCGAAACTGCGGATAATAAATGCCCGGTATGCTGCTGATGCGATAAAGAAAGCTAACAAGGAAAACATCGTAGCAGATAAGGGTTGGAAGGCATAGTCAAACAAAAAGTCAAATGGCTTTCCACCTAACATTGCCTGGATACTTGCGCCATGTCCAAAGATGCCTGCATATTCCTGCGTTCCCCATAAGATACCAACTAAAAACATCAAACAAAAGCTGATAAGTCCGGCAAGGTAGAAAACCCAACCGCTTTCCTTGCCTTTTATCCTGCTTAAGTTAGACTGAAACAAGCTGATTTGACCTAATAGAATGGCAAACCCGGATATAATCATGAACCAGTTCTGTAAGGTATCTATCATCATACTGAACGGACGGTGCGGGATGAATTCCGATACGATTACCAATACACCGCAAAAAAAGGCGAAGAAGAGAGGTAGATTGCGTCTCATTACTGAACCCCTTCGAAGAATGCTTTAAACCAATGCCATCCTGCAATTTCAGTAACAACTCCTACAAGGATTAGGAAGATAACCAGCAGTTTGCCAAAATCGTGCCCTTTCAAGCTGCCCAATTGTTGAGGATCGCGGGAAAGATATGCTGAAGCGGCAAACAACTCTTCTCCGATTAAAGTGTAATCACATGACACCACAAAGAAAGGTAGTTGGCTGGCTTGAGCTGTTCCTGATGTCTGAATTGCACCGGTGCTATAGCCTGTCTCAGCTAAAATAAGTGATTCGGCATAAAAGCTTCCCAGAAAGAAATTGGCAGCAGGCTGTTCACGCACCATGATACCATCTATACCTGCCACATAACCAAATTGGTCATCAGTAAGATAAAAAACCCTCTCTTCCTTATAAGCATCAGGCTTTCCCACCCTAAGATACGCCTCCTTTACCACTTCCCTGGCTGCGGATAGCACCATGGAAAAACGGCAGGGAACGATTAACTCTGTATCATATTCGGCAGAACGCTGTGCTAAATGGCTAAGAATTGTTAAGCTGGCGATGGTTTGAATATCATCCAAATCCCCAATTCCTGGCACAAATAGTATGGGTTTCCCCTTTTCTGTTGCTCTCCCCACAGCTTCTTCCATGGAATCCAAACCGCCAATTCTTCTGATAAAGTAATCCTTACCCCTTTTAGCACTCTGAATGTAATAGATAATCGCAGCACTGATAAGCAACAAGATAAGCAAATATGATAGCTTATGCAGGTAAAACCACTGCTCGGTTGGCTTCGCACTTACTACATAGAATAGACTGTCATTCGTAGCAGGCTGTGCGATAATCAAACGGTAAGAATAGCTTTGCCCCGGCTTCAGATCAGTATCAGAATAGATAGCCGGTTGGCTGGAACCAATATAGATTGTTTCCCAAACTCCCAGAGAATCGGCTTTCTGGAGATGAATTGTTTCAGCCGTCGTGTACCAGTTAAGGCTTAGAGCTTTGCCTTCATCCCAAGGAACATCCTGCGCCCAAAAGATTGGTTGGGCAGCAAAGAGGCTATAAGAGATTAGCAAGAGCCCAATGATAATGAGCAGTGCTTTCATATCTTCCTTATGTTAAGGGGTGTCTTTTGAACACCCCTTAGTATCTATTTCTGAAACGTGGCTTTCACCTGCTCTGTGAGCTTGATAAGCTCATCAAGCTGTGCCTGGGTATAGGTCTTATCTTTATCTGAATCTATGATTGCTTTCACTTGTTCCACTAAAGACAGAGCTTCTTTGAACTCAGGTTGGTTAACTATGTGCTCGGCTTTAATCTGTTTTAAATTACCTATCAAGCTGTTGAAAGTCCCTTTTTGACTAAGGACAGTGGTCTTTTCGGCACTATAATTCTGTTTAAGAAGCCATGCCACTCTGTTAGCAGCTTCAACCCAGCCACCCATCAGCATAAGAGTATAGTTGTCATAGCTTTCGCTATCCCAAAGTTTGTCTTCGACTCTCTTCTTATGCACGTCGAGAGCTTGTTCCAGATCGTCCCACTTCTCTTTTTCGATCAGGGCTTTGATATCAGCACCCATCTGATTCACTTCGCTTTCCAAGCCTATGAGGGTGGTGAGGTTCATCATCTGTGATGAGATCTCTCCAAGCCTGGCTTTATTCCTGCCTTTGGCTGCCAAGGTTGCATCTGCAGTAAGCAAACCCAGAGAAAAGGCATTGCGTACTTCTTCCTGCTTGGTTTTATACAGGGTAGTTGGTATGGCAGCTGAGATATCCTTCACTTGAAGTTGATCTAACACACGAAAAACCTCTTTAAAAGTGGGCAGGGGGGCATAGGTTGTGATGGCTGCTGCAACTTCCTCACCGGGTAAATTCTCAGCCTTCTTCTTACAGCCTACCATTCCGATTAGAACTAACATTGTTAAAACGACAATCATCCGTGTTTTCATGGTTCTCTCCTTATTCTTTGAAATAATATTTAAGCTTAACAGCTGTGATACCGTTAAACATAAACAAGTAGATGAGCAGTACCCCAAAATTGAAGTTCCAGGTTCGCACCAGTTTGTTTCCCACAGCTTTGAAGCTGGAAAGAAACATATTCTTATGCGAAAGCAGAACTTCACCATCCATCAGGCTAACCGAAGCATTCAGATGGCTGTTCATCAATTCATTCGGGTTCCACTTCTCAGTAATGCGAACCTTTTCATAGTATAAATCGGTTTTCATTTCTGAATATTCAGAACTCGATATTTCAGCATATCTGTACCTATGCTTTTGTGTCAATTTCTTTTTTTCATGGGCAGCGATTGCACGGTGGAAAGCGGTGTTTTTTGCGTAAGCAGTAGCCATGCCTTCAAACAGCCACCGGGATGGAATAGCTTGCACTATTTCGGGGATAGGATGCTTGTGATATATGGTTAAGCTGCGGTTCATCCGTTCGAATTCGATCACCGCACCACCAAAGATTATCTGGGGGATTAGAAGCAATGGCAATAAGTTAATAATAGCTTTCTTTTCTTTAATGAAAGAAGAACACATCAGCCCAAGGGATATCCCCGTCAGACCCGATAAAAAAAGATAACCCACACTGATTCCAAACAAGCCGTTTATTCCCAGAATAACTGAAGCGATACTCTGATATAACAAAGCCTGGATTAGAACAAACATACTAAGAGTGATTAGTTTCGATATCTGATAGAAGCTGATCTTCAGGTTCATCTGGCTTTCCCGCAGGATTATTTTTCGCTCGTCCAGAATCTCTTCGATGCTGTTTGATATCCCCAGAAATATGAAAGCTATCACACTAACGAAGACAAAGATACCGATATTATTATTGGCAGCATAGTGATATGGCGGGCTTTCAGGCGTGTAGCGCAGAATAAATGATACTATCAAGCCTAAGATAGGTGCCTGAACGAAAGTAATAAGGTTGTTGGTACGGTTTCGAAGCTTCATTTTAAAACTACGTCCGATGTAAGCACTCATTTGAACCAGCATAGAAGATAAGTTATGTTTGATTCGTTTTCTTTTTAGCGTGGATGCAGAATTACCAGTTTTGCCTACTTCGTGATGGATCATTTCATACAGCATTTTGCGTTTGTATTTATCTCTCCAATATTCCGGGGAGAACTTCCGCTTAGGTTGGATATACTTATTGATCTGTTCATAAACCGGTTCATTTAAATCGTTGTATTCAGGATAGGTGATAATGTCATACATAAAGTCTGAGGTCATTAGCTGCTTTTTACGTTCGATCTCATTTGTCCTTACGGTAAGGCTTGCCAGTTCCTCATCGAAATAGCTGAAGCAATCTGAAGGAGAGCCGAAATAAGCCATCCTACCCCCCATATCCATCAGCATAACCTGATCGAACTTGCGGAAGATACTGCTATTGGGTTGATGGATGGTAATGATTACGATCTTACCTTGCTTGGTTAGGGAGCTGAGGATATCGATAATCTGTTCTGCATCGGTAAAAGACAGCCCACTTGTGGGTTCATCACATATAATCACAGTTGGTTCGAAGAGCAGCTCCAAGGCAATGTTCAGACGTTTGCGTTCTCCCCCGCTTAGATTGTTCTTTTTAAAATCTCCCACCTTCGTATCGCGTTGATGAGTAAGGTTAACCTGGTGCAGGATGTTGTTTATCTTCTGGTCTAAACTGGCTTGCGAAATATTCGGCATTCTAAGACGCAGCCTATACCAAAGGTTTTCATAAACCGTAAGGTAAGGATAAAGCAGATCATCCTGTGGGACATACCCAAAGAACTCCAGGTAGTATGGTACATTCAGAAAGAAATCCTTCCCATCCACCAGCAATTGACCGTAGGTAGGCAGTATTTCTCCGGAAAGCACCTTTACCAAGGTGGATTTACCGCAACCACTTTGCCCCAGAATTCCGATTAAATGCCCTTTTCTTGCTTCACAGGACAGGCTATCCAATGCCAGTTGTCCATCCGGGAAGTAATGTTTCACATCCACGAGGCTTAAAGTCTGTACTTCAAAAGGTGTCTCGATCAGGTCGTAAAAGCTGTTTATCCTGAAGTTACGTTTATCTATAGTGATGATGTCTGAGTTCAGGGTTAAAGGGCTGGGTGTGTCTTCCAGTTTCTGCTGGTTCACAAAAATAGTCCAGCCACTTTTAGGTGGATGAATGTTGAATATTCCCTCAGTTAACTCGATTTTAGCAATGCTTTTAACGGTTTCCACCCTTGATACATCGAAATAGTCTCTTTCATGATCGATATACAGGGTTTTGGGCACCAAATCATCCAGCCCTATGCTGCTACGGTTCTCGATTAAAACAATCAAATTCCAGGGTGCATAGTTACGTATCTGGATGGTGTCATCATAGTATATTTCATAGCGTCTATTATGAAGCATCGCTTTGCCATTCAAGGAGATGTTGCCACCTCTGATACTTAGAGAATACCACAGTCCCCGCTTACTAACGATAAAATCATAATTGCTTTTATGAAACACTATTTCGTCATTGGCATCACGGTGATCATAAATCTTTCTTAAACTGCTATGGCTATATTGGATCCCCCCTAAGCTGATCTTGCATTCCGGATGCAGCAATATAATGCTGTTAGGGCCTACGGGTTTATCATTCAGGAGTAGAGATGTGTTTGCCCCCACTCCCAGAAATATGTGCTTATCTATGGCGTAAAGGGACAATTCATAGGCAGCCAGACTGCTATTGCGGTAACGGATATCGGCATTTAAAGAAGACCCCATAACCACATAATCAGAAAACAGAGAGTGCCGTACATGGGTAACCGAATGATCGCAGATAATGGAGATATTACCGCTGCTGCCGGATTCGAAGTAGTCTATCAGTGCAATAAAACCTTCCGGATTCAGCTCCAGCTTTTTACAGAAATCAAGCAGTTCGGTTATCTCCGAAATGCGAATATCGCCTTCTGTTTTAGCCAGTATCACCAGGCTTTGCAGTAAACGTACTTTATCAAGTTGGGATAAATGCCGGTTCAGGTATTCCAACACCTCATCAATCTGGTATTCGCTATCAATCACATCCCGCACATAAGCTTCCCAGGATACATTTACGTGTGCAAACAGGTTGGTTAGCAGCGAGTATAGGATGCTGATTTCGGCAGAGCTAATCTCTTTATCGGCATTCAGAGTGTAAACCCAAAGTTTGGTAACCATATCGATGGTTACTTTCTGTCTTTCCTGAGCTTCTTTAACGTTCAGCTTATGCATTATTCAGGCTTTGTTCCTTGCACTGTTCGCAAAGGTGATAGCGGCAAGTGCGGTAAAACAGGTCAATCAGACCTTGTTGATACAGCGCACGCTTGTTAACCGCACTAATCTGGCTGGGATTGATATGTCTGCACATAAAGCGGGTTATATAATTCTCTTCCAATGCCGCAAATGTATCCCATGATTCCATCACCGATTGTGTCATAGCTGTATCAGATAGTTTCTGTGCATAAAGATACATAATCGGCAGGTATATGTTTAGATAGATGTTATTGATCACCGTACGTCCCAAGCCTTTGCTATGGAGCAAAGAGTCATTGGTAATATTTGAGAATAGTAGTTTAAAACGTTTATATCTAAGTTCCGGTTTGGGAAAAGCATATTCGACATCGCTTAAAAAGCGGCTTAGCAAACCTTCTTTCAAACAGGAATACAGGAACTCTGAAAGGAGGATAAGCCTCAGCAGGGGATGATTTCCGGGACGAATCCGAAAAAGCTGCCAGTCTATACTTAGCTTGCGGGCATAAAAGGGCTGCAATTCATAAGCCTGCAGCAGGGATTGGTATAGTGCTTCAGAAAGCCGGTTCTTGCTTTTTGCAATTAGTCCGCTGGCTCCGCTTAAAATACCTGTCATGCCCAAACTGTCGAGGCTGCCATTCATCCACTCTTTCAAGTTTGCAAAGGTGATGCTTTGCGCAAGCTGCAGCATGTTAAACTTGTTTTTATCATATCCTGCTGCCTCCATCATCCCTTCGTACAGGATCTGGTCAAAATCACTTAAGCTTAGGGCAGCATTAAATCTGCGGACTTTCCCCATGAAACGTTGCCTGCCATACAGAGAGAGGATGGCAAACAAGCGGTCATTATCAATTGCTGAGAGCAATTCGCAGTAAGCATCCCCACTTTGAACATGAGTCTGCCTGATGTCGCCGATCAGCTTTTGGATATCCTCAGAGAGTTGGTCTTTTAGCTCCAGAATTTCAGAGAGTTCTCCATTTTCTTTCACGGTGTGTTTTCCCACGCCATTGTGGTTTAATACAACATGCAACACTACCTGATTGTAGAACTGATCTTCTTGATGACAATGTTTCAACCAATCCTGCGTGTTTAGGTGAATCTCCACTGCTCCCCGAAGGTCTTCACCATCCAGATTGATTATGGTATTCACAAAGTCCGGTCCTCTAAAAGTATTGAATTGTCCTTGATATTGTATTCTTAAGGGCTTACCGCTAACCGTCCGCAAATCACTGCTCAGGTGTCCGGCATCCCAAATATGGTATAGAAACTTCTCTTCCACTAAAAGTATCTCTGCATCAGGTTATAACGCTGCCGTGCGGAAGCAGAATTGCTGTAGGTTTGAGGGCTGTATTTTATGGGGTTGGTTAAGATGCTTATCAGCTTCATAGATTGATCCCGCGAAAGCTTCCGGCAGGAGGTTCCATAGTAATACTGCGAAGCAGTTTCAATCCCGTATATCCCTTTTCCCCATTCCACATAGTTCAGATAAAGCTCCAGCATCCGTTTCTTGGTCATGCAGATTTCCATTATCACGGTTGTTTGTATTTCCAGATACTTGCGCAGATAGTTTCTGTCTGTAGTTAGAAACATGGTTCTTGCCAGTTGGTTGCTAAGTGTACTTGCTCCGAAGCGTATTTTTCCAGCTCTTTGGTTTCGTTCATAAGCTTCTTTCACCATGTTCCATTCGAAACCGAAATGCTTGTAGAAATTACCATCTTCTATGGCGATCAGCATACTCTGGGTACGCTTCGGTATCTTCTCCAGATCGACATAATAACGGTGATGCAGTGGATATCCCCGCACGAGGTAGCGTTGAATCATCAATGGGGTTAAGGGGGGATTAATGAAGCTATAAAGCAGACTTAGACCTGCTATTATCCCCCAAAACCATAAATGGGCAGATAGTATGAGCCTAACCGCTCGCAACCATAATGGACGCTTGGGTTTCATAAACACAAAAAAAGCCCTGTGAAGGGCTGTTTATTATTATTCGGCTTTGCTTTTGTTTACTAACTCTGCCAGTCTGGCTTTGCGCCGGGAAGCGGTTCTCTTATGGATTACACCCTTCTTGGCAGCTTTATCTAATTGTGAATATAGTTCGGAAAGCATCTTGCCTTTTTCTTCGATCGTGGGTTCCACTTTAAGCTGTTTAGCAAGAGTTTTAATTGTACGTTTTACATAATTGTTACGTGCGGCTCTTTTTTTGTCTGTCTTCATCCGTTTCCGGGGAGATTTGTGTTGGGGCATGTTATCCTCTTTTTCAGTAATTTAATTCTATGTACCAAGATAATTTGCCCTGTCTATCTGTCAAGCACAATATCCGGTTTATCTCTCATTTGAAAAGAGAATAGTAACACGGATATAGCGGATTGAACGGATTAACACGGATGATAAGAATTCACTGCCTGATGATTATGACTACTCAATCTGATAGCCACTTGACAGTGGTTTCCCTTACTCTAACTACCCATAAAATCCGTGTCAATCCGTTCAATCCGCCAAATCCGCGTTGCTATTAGTTCTGCCTTGCCGGAATTGCTTATGAATCACGCATGAATTACGGATGGGATGCGTATTTCATGCGTATTTCTATCGTAATTCAAGCAAGGAAGGATTATTAGTGGTGCTATCGGAAATCAGGAAGAAAAAGCTTATGGCTGTATAATACAGTCTATCTGCTGGTTAACATCCAGAAAACCGATATCAGCAGAGTTACGATTTTCTGCTCCATTCAGCCAATCACGATACAGCTTGGCGATATGAATGGCGATATCCTGTATAGTCTGCAAAACCACTCCGCTTTGGCTTTTGATAATGATCTCTTCTGCTTCGCCACCGGGTTGGGCAAGGCACAAAATAGGGGTGCGGGAGGCTATGTACTCGAATAGCTTGGTGGTAAGCATACCTTTGTTACCCTCGTAGTCATTGATAATCAGCACCAGCAAT
>Ga0351947_1095_pt1 | contig 10334 bp, 5 predicted proteins | sample BONcelT113001G13_FD_205815 | JGI IMG/M metagenome (GOLD analysis project Ga0351947, IMG submission 205815) | Enriched cells from coal bed in the Powder River Basin, Montana, United States - BONCAT cells T11 rep3 HSBNCT.T11.300.1.G13 ...
ACACGACTAGCGCGCCCCTAGGAAGACCAATGTCTAAGATGCGTCGGCCAATAACTGGAGAGTCGCTCGGGATATCCAGCTCAACTAGATCGCCCCTCATCTTGCTGGTAGGCTCAAACTGGAGCGGATATCTTGGCTTTTCTGTGATGGGCCTGTCTAGATGAAGCCGGCGCGCTATAAATGGAATAGAGGTGCCTTGAAGCAAGGTAGATGTTAGCACAACAAAGAATACTATATTAAATATCTGCTCAGCCCTAGGAATTCCCGCAAGTAACGGAAAAGTAGCCAGGATAATGGGCGCCGCGCAGCCCGACCCACGAGATCATAGCTTTATCTCTAACGGCAAGCCGCGATAGGCTTAAGGCAACAAAAACGCTGATTGGGCGAGCAACCAACATTAAGAATGCTGAGATAGCCAAACCTACTCCGATGATCGGTACCAAGCGTGAAGGAAACACTAAAAGGCCTAAGGTTAAAAACATAGTAATTTGCATCAACCAAGCCAGACCGTCATGAAAGCGTATCAAGCTTTGCTTATGTATAAAATTGCCATTACCCAAAACAAGACCAGCCAAGTACACAGCTAAAAACCCATTTCCACCTACCGAGGCGGTTGCTCCATAGACTATTAGAACAAGCGTGAAGGTCAAGACTGGGTATAACCCTTCGTATTCGAGTCGCAAGCGGTTGATAGTGAACATCATTGCCTTCCCCGCCCCAAACCCTAAGATAGCGCCAATCGTCATTTGGAGAACAAACATCCAAACCAGACTCAAGCCTGAAGTTGTTTGATTAATTAACAACCCAATGATGCCAATCGTTAAAAACACGGCCATCGGGTCATTGCTTCCTGATTCAAGCTCGAGAAGCGGTTTAAGATTCCCTCGTAAGCTCGCTCTCTTCGATCGCAGCACAGAAAAGACGGCAGCGGCATCGGTTGATGATACGATTGCGCCAAGAAGTAGTCCTTCGGTAAGGGATACTCCGATTATTTGAGTTGCGGCCAAACCTAATAGCAGTGCGGTAATAAGCACCCCAACCGTTGAAAGCGCTATTCCTTCAGGGAGTACTGTGCGGACGGATTGCCAATTTGTTTCGATTCCACCGTCAAAAAGGATAAACGTTAATGCTAAAACACCTATAAACTGAGCTACCCATGCGTTGTCGAAGTGAATTCCGCCGGGTCCTTCAGAGCCTGCGAGCATCCCTATTAGAAGAAATATTAGAAGAGATGGCACGCCGAGCAATCCTGATGCCTTGCTTGCAACGATACTTATAAGTAATAAAATGGCGATGCCAACAATAAGATATTCTATCGGTATCATAATTTATCTATGCCCAAAGCTTGAATTGATTAGATAGCAGGTCCCTTTTAGGCTCACATGGAGTGCGTACTCGATTACTGATTCGCCAAAGGGTCTCAATCGAGCGCCATACACATAATAGCGATTTCAAGCGATAACCATATCCCATAACAATAGGCAGATATAAGAAAAACCGCTCTACAGAGCGGCTTTTTCGTGTTTGCACATGCAGCCTAGAAATTCATCCGCGGGTACGCATTTATTCGAACTATAGTGCTTTTGCGCTTTTGTGTAATAATATTCTCCTCAAATAAACCTTGACATCAAGCATCGCTTGCATTACTATTCGATATATGTCGAAATCTCAAAGTATTAATGTAGAGCAATTCTCAAATATTTTTAAGGCGCTGTCGAGCCCAAGTAGGCTCAAGATTTTTTTGCGCCTCATCTCCTGTTGTAGGCCAGGAACCGCATGCGATATCGAGGCAGGCTTGCGCACATGCGTGGGCGAACTCGGTAAAGACCTGGGGATCGTGCCGTCAACCGTTTCCCACCATGTCAAAGAGCTACGCCGGGCAGGCCTCATAAAAACGCAAAGACGGGGTCAAACGGTGGAGTGCTGGGTCGACCCCGAAATACTACATGCTTTAGCTGAGTTTTTTGTCGAGACCGGCCACTGCCCTTCTGAAAATACTCGAATTAACAATATGTAAGCGAAAGGAAAAACCATGAAAGAGCTAAGCCCTGACGAAAAACGCGAAGCCGTGCGAAAAAACTATGCACAAGTAGCCGAGCGAGGTGCATCATCATGCGGTTGCAGCCCGGCATCTTCTTGTTGCGGGTCAACGACTGAGGATTTAGATAGAGTGTCGGAATTAATAGGCTACTCAAAGGATGAACTCAAAGATATTCCCGAGGGTGCCAATATGGGACTCGGCTGCGGTAATCCCCATGCTATCGCAGCATTAAAGCCTGGCGAGGCCGTGCTCGACTTAGGCAGCGGCGGGGGATTCGACAGCTTCTTGGCGGCACGGCAAGTCGGCGATTCAGGCCGGGTTATCGGCGTTGACATGACCTCGGAGATGGTACACAAAGCGAGAGCGAATGCACGAAAAGGCGGCTTTCAAAATGTCGACTTTCGCTTAGGTGAGATTGAAAACCTCCCTGTCGCGGATGGGATAATCGATGTTATCTTATCCAATTGTGTTATCAATCTATCTCCCGACAAAGCACGGGTATATCAAGAAACGTATCGGGTGCTTAAGCCGGGTGGGAGAATCTCGGTCTCCGACGTAGTAGCCATAGCGCCGCTGCCTGGCCATATCAAGAACGATATCGCTCTTCTCTCAGGATGCGTCGCCGGAGCAGCTACGGTAGCGGAAATCGAGCAGATGCTTGATGATGCTGGGTTCGAGAATATTCACGTGTCACCCAAAGAAGAAAGCCGCGAATTGGTGAACCAGTGGCAACCTGATAGCAATATCGGTGATTATGTTCTATCGGCGACCATTGAGGCTACAAAGCCGATCTCGACCGAAGAGTCCTCTTAAAAGAATAGCGCCGTATTAAGTATGCTGATGTGACGTTCGAAAGTCCGGTATTTGCCAACATAACCGTACCCCATAACTGTGGGCAGGTATCAAAAAATGCCTGTTTAAAGGCATAATTTAGGGCTCACTGATGCATCGAAAAACACTGGCTCCCCGGATTGTCACTTATTCAAACTTCATACAGCAATTGCCAGTTTGATTGCTTAACCTCAAAGAGAAATATTCTTCATTAGATCCATAGGTATAGATTGACTGCAATTGCCTGAAGCCATTACCTTAATTCGCCAATTTCATTTTATGTATTTTCCGCACGCCAAGACTGATACCATCAATCAAACATTCTTTTTTCCTTTCAACTTCTGAATCAGCTGATGTGCCATGCTTCTTATACTCTCATACCAATCAGGGTAATGAAGAATCGATGTCTAATATGGAAGATTGCAGGGTGTTTGTCACCCTGCAATCTTCCTAGTTTTTGAAACTTGTGCCGGTAAACTCACTAATCTTTAAGCATCCGTGCAATCATCGCAGAAGCTTCCGCTCGTGTTGTGTTGTTTTTCGGCCGGAATGTGCTGTCTTGCGGATAGCCGTCGATAATGCCGGCAGTCACACATGAGTTGATAAATCCCTTCGCCCAAGAGCTATTAACATCCTTGAGCGAGCTTGCTCCATCCGGCAAGTTAAGCGTTCTGGCAACGATCTTTGCGGCTTCTTCGCGCTTGATAGGATTATTTGGTCTGAAGGAGCCGTCCATATAGCCGTCAAGGACGCCGTGTGCTTTGCCGCACTCGGCATATGCGTGCGCCCAACCTCCCTCGGCAACGTCGGGGAAGGATGTAGCTGTTGGGGTCTCTACCTCCCAGCCCATGGCAAGCACAATCATCTTGGTGAATTCAGCACGTGTTACCTTTTCGTTAGGTCTAAACGTGCCATCGGCGTAACCGCTTGCGATATTATGGGCGTCAAGCTTGGCCACAAATGGCGCATACCAGGAGGAAGCTGCAACATCTGAGAAAACCTTCCTACTGCTGACAGGGGCAAGTGTTACCTCTACCTCATTAGATTTATCGCTCTTGTTTCCTGCATTGTCCACCGCAACAATATAGTAAATATACGTCTCTCCAGCCGTGGCAGAGATATCAGTAAAGCTTGCATTCTTGATAAGCTCCGTGTTGAGTTTGGCAGCATCGCCACTTTTACCTTTTACCCTGCGATAGATATTGTAGCCGGCCAGATCACTTTCGGTGTTCTTATCCCAGGCAAATTCGATCTGCCCTTCGTTTGCAACCAGGCGCAGGTTTAAGGGTGCCGCCGGGGCTGGATTGGAGCTGCTGCCGCCACTGCTCCTGGTGGTGGCGCTTATCTCGGCGGACCAATCCGAGACGTTGGTACTCTCATCCTTGGCCCGCACCTGGAAATAATAGGTTGCCGAAGTGCTCAAACCGGTCTTCGTGAACCCAGTTTCATCTCCGCCGGTCGATCCAACGATGGAATAAGTGCCGCTGCTGCCCTGCTTCATTTGAATCTCATAGCAGGCGATGCCGCCGGCGTCTGTTGACGCATCCCAGGCGATGGTGATGCTGGATGTGGTACGGTCAGTCACTTCCAAGCTTGTAGGAACACTCGGCGGGGTGGTGTCCGGCTCCGGCACTGCCGGCGGAGTCGTAACCGTCGTTGGCCCGGCCTCGATGACCACGCCGTACACAGTCAGGTTCGTAAAGCTGTATTCCGTATCGTCAGCATCACCCGTAAATACCACTGTGTAGGTGCCGTCCCCGTTGTCGGTGAAGCCGGAGAACGGCGGGTTGTTGACAAAGTGCAGGGCGGAACCGTCTATGGATACTTCGAAATTGCCCGGCCCAATGCCGGTGATAGCTTCGCCCGCCGCATTCCGTACCGTCACGGTTAATGTAACTTGCTTGCTGCCGGCCGCTCCCTGCTCCTGATCCGTGATCTCCGAATTTGTGTCATTAGGAATGGTGTCAAAATACGAAAGAGTCGTTACATCGATACGTGCCGGTTCAACCTGCAGGTTGCCCGCGACGTCCTTCAGCACAACATAGATGTCGTAAGCGGTTTCCGGTGTCAGACCGCCTACGTAATGAGCCACACTAGTAGGAGGATTGCTATAGGTGAAGCTATTGCCAGGGACCGTATTCCCCCCTGCATCCTGCCGGTTCTGGACCTGCTCCGCGCTGGGAGCCACAGCCCCATCGGCGAGGACGACGTAGTAGACCGTGCAGGTCTCGTCGGCAGACACCGCCAGCCCCAGCTCATCGTCCTGGACGTAATTCGTGAATGGATATCCCGAAGTCCACACAGGCGGGGTGGTGTCCGCCGGAGCAGCTTCCTTGACCCAGACGGTGCTGGTGCCGGCGGAATAGGTAAAATAGCCGTCCTTGGTTGTGGGAATTGTGCGGCTACCCGCACTCCCGTCCTTATAAACAAATGCTTCAGCGCTATGATCATAAACCTTTATATAATTTGTCGCCAGGATTGCACCGTCAATCGTAATCTCGCTGTAGGTGGCAAGTGCGCCCAGGCTGGAGCCATTTGCCACGACATTGCCTCCAACTTCAATCCGGCCTCCGCGTTCTGCATGCACGCCCCACCCATTCAGCGCGGCGGTTACCGTAACATTGCCGGTAACGACAACAGAGGTGTCGGTACCAGAAACAACGCCGTATTGTGTACCCCGTACATCCCCGTCTATATGAATGCTTCCGTCTATCTCGGCATGCGCGCCGTGGCTGTAGGGACCGGTACCTATAGCGTTGCCGTCGTTTACCGTGATGAGGCTGCCGTCGCCGTTGGCATAAGCGCCGTGCATCACACCCTGTGCAGTACCGCCATTTATGGTGACGCTTCCGCCAAAACCGACGCTTGCGCCGCTGCTGTCGGAAGCGGTACCCGTGGCATTGCCGTTGATAACTGCCGTGCTGCCGGGATTGGCGACGTAGACTCCGTTGTATCCGCCCTGCGCATTGCCATTGACGACAATGCTTCCGCCGTTGATGGCAACTGCGCCATTTCCGCCCTCTGCGGTTGCCGTGGCATTGGTCACAGTTGCCGAGGCGCTACTGCCGTTGGCGCTCACCCCACACGATGCGCCCTGCGCCTTGCCCCCAATGGTAATTGTGCCGCCCTGAGCATACGCGCCGTAGCTGTTGGCGTCGTTTCCGGTAGCATCGCCCGAAACAACAACGGTGCTATTCGCTGTGAACGCGTGGGCGCCTGCAAATCCGCCCTCCACGTCGCCGTTGATGATAATGCTTCCGCCGTTGGAGGCACTTGCACCGTAACTGCCGGGATAGGTTGCCGTTACATTGGTCACGGTAGCCGAAGCGCTGCTGCCGTTTACATTCAATCCGAAGGAAGCCCCGCTGACGTTGAATGCGCCTGCGCCGGTATAACCGACGCTCCCGCTCGTTACCGTAAGCCCAACACCACCGCTATTAGTGACATTCAGATTAAAACCATTTAAGTTAAAAATGATATTTCTGCCGTCGGTGATGCTGATGCCCTGGTTGTAATCGATTGGCGCCAGCAGTGTGATGGTCTGCCCGTCGGTTACTGCGGCCAGCGCAGCGTCCAATGTGGCATATGGAGTCCCGTTGATTTTGCAAACCTCACCCGCCGCCCACGCGGTTGCCAACATCCCCGGCGTGAATGAAAGCGTGCTGAAAACAAGCGCCAATATCAAGGGGAATATTAAAACTCTTCGTATCACTTTATTGACCTCCCAAAATATAAATGATTTCTCTCATTTTTCTCTTCAAGATTTTTTTCCTCCACTTTGCAATAAGCGCATAATTTTCATACCAACCACTCCTTTACGGATCACTGATAGTTCCTGTCAGACGTTCTTTTGCAATAAAAAACCCGACACCTTATTAACCTTAAGGGCCGGGTTCACTACTTGCTCCGGCATGCCCAAGTGACCACATACAGGCATGCCTTCATTGCAATCCCAGGGCTGCTGCCTTGTTATATTGTGATTGCCCTACGATAAGGGGCCTGCTTAATTATTAAGCAGATGTATATAGGATACATGGGGAGCGTTAAGCTATCGTTAAGAATCGAGGCTCTTAAGGGATCTTTTTATTAACGGGGCGATAATTTAATGAGGACGGCAATCCTGCGTCTTTAACAATCGTGCTAGCTACGCATCAAAAGTTTGTGCAACCCGGACCCCGTTGTCATTTGCGTCCTTTAGATCGGCCGCGACACATTTTGCCCAGATCTGATTTCCGCTTTCGCTGAACCGGCGAATGCTCTCTTCGAGATATTGCCTGGCGGTAGCTTCATCTCCCGATGAGCGTGCTATAAGCCCGGAGGCCCAGGCGCTCCAGGCCGGAGTCTGTTTAGCCATCTTATCCATTCGTTCGTTTGCGAGGTCACGCCAATGCGCCGCGGCATTGTTCCTGCCCAGCTTAGCGGTAATTACCGCCCGATAGCCGCAAAACGCCGCTTCCCAACCACTCCAGCCTTTAGCTCGTGAATAACGTATGCCGACCGCGCTCCAGCGCGCTGCATCCCGCATAAAGCCGAAGGATATCATCCGGCCGGCGATGACGATAATCATCGAAGCAATTGATGCCGGCGGAAGCGACATCAAATTCGACCGGAACCACGCCTCGGTATCTTTGAGTGAGGGCTTCGGATCCTGCGCGGGCGAAAGGAGCGGAGTCAGGTTTGAAAGCTGTTGCGGCTTATAGGTATCTGCATCCGCCTGGTGCTTGCGGACTTCCTTATCGATAGGTTTTCCCTGGACAAGGAGCGTGAATATGAGGTGCCCTTGTGCCGCATACGCTACCTGCTTATATAACGGCAAAGGACTGAGTGCATCCGCTGTCATAATGGTCTCTTTCAACAGCTGCTCGGCGTCAATATAATCGCCAATAATAATCGAAAGTAGCGCACGCTCGTAGATGAGCTTAAGCCTATCCCGGGGATCGGCAAGCGATACGAGAAGGTTCATCGCCCTCTCAAACGATGCAATCGACTCTGCGAGGCGATACTCGTCGCGCTGAACCATACCAAGAATCGTCAATAAGCGGCCCTCGGTCTCGCCGTCGTTAAGCGCTACCGCCATCTCTAAGCCTTCCCCGGCAAGCTCTTTTGCGGCGACAAAATCGCCCATCTCGTAGTAGGCAAGTGCTTTGAGGGCAAGCCCACGGTACACAATAATAGTTGTATCGCGAGCGCCATTGAGTTCAAGAGCGCGTTCAATCTGCAAGAGGGCTTTCTGCGGCCGCGGCCCGCTATGCAAGTAAAGCAGGGCGTCCGCTATTATAAGTCTCGCGTGAGCGATGCTTATTTCATCACTAAGACGCTCGTATGTCTCTAAAGCTTTATTGAGCGCCTTGAAGCCCGCATCGTTCTCGCCGCTTCGAATCTTATCCTGGCCGTAGGTCAAAAGCAGCGATGCGTTTCGCAAAGGATCAGCGGAGAAGCTGTGTTTTGCCCGGTTCACACCAAGCGTGCGTCTGGCATAACGTGATGGCTTGATAACCTGCCTACCCGAACCGATTATCTCCTTATACAGGTTGAGCGTCTCGGGGCTTGGCGATATCCCCATCTCAACCGCAAGTACCGAGCGACAAGCCTCGAACTGATCAATCGCTCGTGAGCGCTGGCCCATCGCCATATAAACGCGCATCAAGTTACGGTGCGCCGCTTCATCAAGCGGGTCTTCAGTAGCCCACGCGCGGGCATACGAAGCGGCTGCCTGGTAAAGACTCGAAGCATAGAGTTTGTTCGTAAGCTCGCGCAATACACGGATGTAGATATCAGAGAGGCGGCGGCGCTCGGCTAAACACCAATTCTCGTTACAATCTTCAAGGAAGCTCCCCCTGTAGAGGGCCACGGCCTCAGTAAGGGATGCAACGTCTCCGGATACGGTTTGCATGCTCGTTATCGCTTGCTGTTCGAACGCGAACACGTCGACGCGTAAATCCCGCCCTGCCGATATGCGCACACCATCGCGACAAACATCTAAAACGTTACTCGGCGCATCGGCGAGTACTTTCCGAAGGGAGTGAAACGCTACAGGCAGACTCCCCGAGGCGCGCTCCTGATCGACATCTCCCCAGAGCATTCCGCGTAAGAAGTCACGCCTGATCCACTCCCCTTGTTTCCAGAAGAGATATGCGGCAAGCGTGCGCACCTTGCCCGCCGGCAATGAGATCTCGTTTCCCCTAATATAAATAGCAAATTTGCCCAATAGCCTTGCCTGTATCATCAGCCAGGTCCCCTTACATTGGCGAATTCACTAACGCTTTCGCAACAACCAGGTTGGTACTCCTATGTCCTATTGACATATGCCTTGTGCGGTTAAATTACCGAAAGCTTATAATGACATTTACTATATTCTTATTGTAGTGTGCCCATTTACCTGTATCAAGCTATTAGTTGCCAGCACGGCGTCAGCTGTGCGCTGTGCAGAGATTAGAAAGTAGATTTTAGTGCGAGTGGGACGTTCCTCAATAACTACAATAGCACAAGATATAGGAACCTCAAGAATATCCCAGTTAAAAGAGGATGACAGAAAAGAAATAATGGCTATATAGAGCCATTTTGAGGAAGGGCTCCCCGGATTGTCACTTATTCAAACTTCATACAGAAATTGCCGGTTTGATTGCTTAGGTCATAAACCCATTACTCAAAGTACCATTTTCATTGGGACAAACTTTATTCCGTCCCTCTCTTCTAGCTCACCAACTTTTTTAAATCCTAAAGCGAAATAGATCTTTTCGGAGTAAGGTGAGGCATTCGCCTCAAGAGATGTAGTTTTGCCTTTTACGCTCTCGACAGCTGATTGAAGCAATCTCTTCCCAATACTTTGACCTTGATAATCTTTGCCAACGAAAAATAGGCAGATGTGGTTATTATCCCGAACTTCGATCATGCCGACAATTTCATGGTCGATTTTCCCAACCAGTATTAAGTTTCCATCTTGAAAACGACTTACGATCTTTTCTGGCTCAATAAAATCATAGAATGTATTCTGACCCTGCAAGGAATAATCTTTGCCAACAAACTCGTCAAAAGTTTCTCTAATAAGATTGTAAATCTCATTTACTTCCGATGGGTTAAATTCCTCAACCACTAGATCGCTCACTTGACTCCTTTTATTAGCTTACCGCAAGTTGCAGCGCTTACCTCTTTCCCATCAATCCTCAACTTTGATTAGTTTTAATTGCGAATTATTCGCAATTAGTTGAAAATCTTTATCGGTGCTTAACAGCAGAAGATCATTCTTAATACAAACTGCAGCTATTAAAGCATCTATTGTTCCAACTTGCACGCCTTTCTTCTTGCAGTCATTCCTGAGTTGCGCTGCTCTAACATAATCTTCTCTCTCTACGGCTATCATCGGAAATGCCGATAGATGATCCTTTAGCTGGTTAAAAAGCTTATCGGTTGTAACTCCGGATAGAATCTCCTGCAATATGATTCCAATCAAGCAAACATACTC